>Ga0209291_1000560_pt1 | contig 35054 bp, 17 predicted proteins | sample GOMGulsemesocosm_FD_184633 | JGI IMG/M metagenome (GOLD analysis project Ga0209291, IMG submission 184633) | Methane-oxidizing microbial communities from mesocosms in the Gulf of Mexico - GOM9B Gulf of Mexico (SPAdes) (version 2) | ecosystem: Environmental > Aquatic > Marine > Cold seeps...
AGTGTTACATCTTGTTATCGGTAGTACTGCAAGCGCTAACAAATAGTGTTAACAATAGCGTGAATATTTGAATAATTTTATTCATCCAATTGCTTCATTATTTACAAAAGCTATTAAAAATTCGTGGTTAGAGGTTTTTGCCAAGGTATCTGCCCACTAGCACGGATATGTTGGGTTAATTCTTCTCTCATTTTAGAAAATACTTTAGCTGATTGTTGTTCTAATGGGCTTTTCTCATGCGGATCGTCTTTCAAATTAAAAAATTGAAATGGTTGATAAGGCGTATTTTGTACCAACTTAAAATCCCCACTTCTCACTGCATAATAACTGAGTCCATTATGACCCCAACCTTCCTTTCGTACCCAAAACAAAGTTCGTTCTTTCGTTACTATTTCGGGCTTTAATAACGTAGTTAAAAGGCTTACTCCGTCAACTCTTTTCGGTTTCTCCTTAGCGGCAATATCGGTAAAGGTAGGTAATAAGTCCATCAGCATAGCCATATTTTCTGTCTGCTGATTAGGTTTTATTTTACTAATCCAGCGAGCAAAGGTTGGCACTCGAATACCACCTTCAAACATATCTCCTTTTCCGCCTCGTAATTTGCCATTACTTTGCGCATATTGTAGTGCGCCACCGTTATCTGAAGTAAATATCACTAAGGTATTATCATCTAATCCTGATATTGTTAACTGTGCCATCACTCGGCCAACAGCATCATCTAAATGTTCAATGAATGCGACATTTTTAGCCCGCTTGTCTGATAATTTCGACTCTCGATTTTTAACGCGTGATAAATAACTCTGTGGCGGTTGGATAGGAAAATGCGGGGCATTATAGGAAAGAAACATAAAAAATGGTTTTTTCGACTTTGTCGAATTATCGATATAATCGACTGCCCAATCGGTAAAGATATCAGTGGCGTGTCCCTTAGGTTCAATAGTCTCACTATTTAAGCGCATCCAATTAACGTTACCTCTTAGATGCGTCCAGTAATCGTCCATCATGTCACCTAAAAAACCATGAAAATAATCAAACCCTCGGTCATTAGGTAAATTAGGTGACTCTAACCCTAAGTGCCACTTACCAATTAACGCTGTTTGATAGCCAAGGCGTTTCATATTATCTGCGATAGTTTTTGTGTTCGGGTCTAAATACCCCCAGTTTATCGATTCATGTTGCCTAACAACTCCTGGTACGCCAACCTTGTCAGGATATTTTCCGCTAATAAAAGATGCTCTGCTTGGAGAGCAAACGGTAGAGTTCGCATAAAACTGAGTAAAGGTTAAACCTTGTTTAGCTATTTTATCAATATTCGGGGTTTGTAAGTCTTGTGCCCCTTGCACTGATAAATCACCATAACCCAAATCATCAGCCATAATCACTAGAATATTTGGCTGCTCATTTGCTTTAATAAAACCACAATAGCTAAGCAATAAAATTGATACTAAATAATATATCTTCAAAAGTGTTGTCCTAAACCTGCTATGACCAAGTCAAAATATGGCCCGCTTTATGTAATTTGTTCCCTTGCTCATTGGCAAGGGCATATTCAAAACCACCACGTAAACTAAAAGCGCCATGCTTGCCATGTTTATCTAATGCGATAAACGCTACTTGCAAGTGTTTCATATCACGATGATTTTTATGTATTTTATGAATGCGGTGAGTAGCAATTTCACAGGCCTCTTGCGGAGACTTACCTGCCCTCATCATTTCCATCACCACAGTACTGGCACCGGTTCGTATTACCGCTTCCCCTAGCCCTGTGCATGCAACGGCACCCACTTCTTTATCAACAAATAAACCAGCACCAATTATGGGAGAGTCGCCAACGCGGCCGAACATTTTCCAGGCAACTCCAGAGGTGGTCGCTGCACCTGCCAAATTCCCTTGAGCATCAAGCGCTAACATGCCGATAGTATCGTGATTTTCAACATTGATTTCTGGTACATAGTCACTTTTTTTAAGCCAATTTCGCCATTTCTGTTTCGCCTTTTCGGTAAACAAGTTTTGTTTTTTAAAGCCTTGAGACAAAGCAAACTTTTCGGCGCCCTTACCTACTAACATCACATGCGGCGTTTCTTCCATTACTTTTCTTGCCACCGATATCGGGTGTTTGAAGCCTTGTAAACACGCTACTGCTCCGCAATTACTATGATGATCCATAATACTGGCATCTAAGGCTACATTTCCTTCTCGATCAGGAAGACCGCCATAACCAACGCTATGATTGTTTTCATCTGCTTCTGGTACACGAACACCAATTTCAACCGCATCAAGAGCATTACCCCCTTGGGCAAGAATTTTCCACGCGGGTTTATTCGCTTCAATAGCAAAATTCCAAGTAGAAATTAATACCGGGTATTTATTGGCGACTAACGAAGTTATATGTGAGGTATCGCTATGCTCGCTAGCAGCTGAACCAGTAGTTACTCCTGTAGTAACTCCCGCGGTAACGGTTGCAGTCGCGATAGCCGCTGAAGATTTTAAGAAATTACGTCTGGTAGACATGTGGTTACTCCTTAATTTGGTGTTAAATGCTTAATATGTACTAATGCCATGCACTAAAGCTGTTGCACTAAACCCATGCGAGAGTTTTAGCTATACATAAGTATGGTAAGACAAATTGCCACCACCGAGGTTAAAAATAATAGCAGTCTAATTCTTAATTTATTCATCATATATCAGACTCTTAATAGGGTATCGCCAACCGTGGCTCTGCCAACCAGTGCTTGAGCGCGTTTGTCATATCTAAGGCGACATGAGGTTGCTCTTTAAGTAAGTTCCATCTTTCATAGGGATCTTCGGTTAGATTAAATAATTCAATCGCTACACCGTGTCGAGCCAGCAACTTCCATTTACCATCTCTTACGATCTCGGTGATCACTGGCTCAGGACGTTTATCAACGGTTGCCCAATAATTACCATTGCCTTTGTAATCACCAATTTGCCAAAAGACATAGCCGCGATCTTTAATCGCTGCATTATTTATTATTACCGGCGTTATATCTTTACCATCAATTGCCACATGACTATCTAAAGAAATATTCGCTGTTTTGGCAAAAGTTGGCAGCAAATCATTGGTATGGATCAGTTCATTGGAAACTTGACCGGCTTTAATATGCTCAGGCCACCAAGCAATAGCCGGAACACGTATGCCGCCTTCATGAAAATCCACTTTTCGCCCTTTAAAGTGTCCAGCCGAACCGCGATATGCAGGGCCATTATCACTGGTAAATATCACTAAAGTATTGTCAGCAATACCGAGTTGTTTTAACTTAGTTAATACTCGGCCAATACTATGATCCAAATGAGACACCATTCCGCGATAAAGTCGTTCATCACCGATGGCTTTGTCGTTATATTGGGTTAATGCGTTATCAGGCGTAACTTCATACGGAGAATGAGGTGTGTCAAACCAAAGGTTTAAGAAAAATGGCTGTTTTCTTTCTGCGCTTAATTCAATAAAATCAATTGCTTCGTCAGTTTTAATATCCGTCCAATGTTTATCAATCGCCGGAATTATTTTTTCATCACGAATAAGATGTTTACCTGCGTCTTTATACAGACGTTTTTCTAACATTGCCGGTTTCCGATACAGTGGATCCTCAATCATCGCCAAGTAATGATCAAAGCCATGCTCTTTGGGGCCAGGAATACTATTGGATCTATCTTCAATATGCTTTTTATTCAAGCCTCCAAGATGCCATTTACCAATATGCTTAGATACATAACCTGCTGACTTTAAAACTTTAGGTATAGTTAATACATCACGTTGTAAATGCATCACTTCATCTTTGAAGTGGCGAGTAACATTAAATCTGAGCGGAGAGCGTCCGGTCATAATACTGACACGTGTTGGTGTACATACCGCAGAACCCGCATAAAATTGGGTAAAGCGCATGCCTTCACGCGCCATCTGGTCGATATTAGGGGTAGTGATTTTTAAGCTGCCATAACTCCCTACATCGCCATAACCCAGATCATCGGCTAGGAGTAAGACAATATTTACTGGCTGATGTTCTTCAGCCATTACTGGTTTACTGACTAGAAAGCTCAGTACAATTACAAGCACGAAAATCAGCGAAAAACTCACTAACACCGAAAATTTAGCGGGGCTAGTTAATACTTTAACTCTTGCTACCAATGTACTCATTGACGGTTAATTCCTTTAAGTGTGTATTGGTAGTGGTAATGCTTATCGGTTAAAAAGTACTGCTTTAATGCGGTTGCTCCCCAACTTTGCACACCGCCAACCCCCATTTGACCAAGATCTACATTTAAACTAACCAAGGGTCTTTCAACCAATTCACCACTGTGTAGTCCTTCTCGGGTTTTACCTGAATCTAAATCGCCTATTCGGTAGTGCAAAGCACTCATGCCAAAATGTGGCGAACCAGTAATTTCCATGCCAATACCGGCATTATTTAACAAGTTTGCCCATCGTACTTGAGTTTTATAACCACTTTCTTGAGCACGCACATAGGGATGATACTGCTCAGCAACACTCGATTGGTATAAACCGACGTGGGCCGAATGGCTTCTATCACGATAATTTTCATGAGGACCACGGCCAAAGAAACTTAACTGATCAAATTCAGCAAATAATTCCATATTCATACCAACTCTCGGTATTTCAGATACTTGCTGTTTAGCAATGGTCAGGTCGTAATCGATGACAACTTCACCAGAAGGTTTGATCAAATAATCTATCAACAAATCACCCTCAACATCCGGGACAGTAAAACTTGTTTTGACCAATACATTGCCATTGGCCAGGGTTTCCAGTTGAAATGATTTTTTAAACTGACGCTCAGAGGCATACTTCCATACCCTGCGTTTATCATGCCATTTACCACCATAATCATTATCGTTAGGCGCTCGCCAAAAGTTAGCTTGTGGCGATGATTTAATCAGTTCAGTACCTTGGTAGTTATAACCGGTTAATAAAGCAGTTTTTTGATTAAATCTAACCACAAAGTCTTTACCCTGAATTTCTAACCCTAATCTTGGCTCTAATTGATAAACATTCAGTTTTTTCGTTACTTTAGCTACTGCTTTATCGTCACGTTTAACCGCTATTAAAAATTGTTCACTGGCTATTTCATGGTCTTTAGCCAGTAATGGCAGTGCTTTATTGGTTTTAATACTGAGATTAAGAAATACTTCATCGCGATAGCTAGCCTTTAATTGATAAGCAAGCGTAAAGATCGCACGCTGTTGAGCAGCTAAGTTCAGTTGCTTGAACTGACCCGATTGCAATACTTCTCCGTTGCTCATCAACTGCCAGCTTAGGTAATAATCAGACAAATCTTTGAAAAAGAATTCGTTAAATAATTCTATTTTACCTGATGATAAATCTACCGCAGTAAATTGTACCTCTTGATGAGCTTTCTTGACTTCATATATTGCAGGTTGTGGCCGTCTGTCCGGTAGCAATAAACCATTTAAAACAAAGCTACCATCAGAAGGAGTACCCGGTACGCCAAAATCACCACCGTAAGCGAAGATTTGTTTACCTTCAGCGGTGGTTTTACGTAAACCTTGGTCAACCCAATCCCAAATATAACCACCTTGCAATGCAGGGTATTTTCGGATCAAATCCCAGTAATCTTGAAAGTTACCAACACTATTACCCATGGCATGTGCATATTCGCTCATGATCATCGGACGTTCTGGATTAGATTTAGCATAGTTTTCCATGCGTTTAGGACCGGGATACTGCGGCACTATCATATCGGTATTCCAATCATGCTCGGCACGTTCATATTGACGAGGGCGAGAAGGATCTCGCTGCTTTATCCAGTCATAGGTTTTATAAAAATTAGCACCATTACCGGCTTCATTTCCCAATGACCAAGCGATAACAGACGGGTGATTTTTATCACGCTCCACCATAGCTTTAGTACGTTCCATATGGGCATGTTCCCAAAGAGGATTGTCTCCCAAGGTACCGCCTTCGACTCGTTTGTATCCCATACCGTGAGATTCAATATTTGCCTCATTAACAATATATAAACCGTATTTATCAGCAAGCTCGTAAAAGTAAGGGTCATTAGGATAATGCGCAGTACGAACTGCATTGATGTTAAATTGCTTCATCAATTTAACATCTAATTCCATGCTTGCTTTGGAAATAACATGTCCCGTATCAGGATCATGCTCATGGCGATTAACGCCCTTAATTAAAATGGCTTTACCATTAACCAGTAACTGGCCGCCTTTCATTTCCACACGTCTAAAACCAATTTTTTGCTCAACAACCTGTAACGCGTTACCGGATAAGTCAGACATTTTAAGCTGTAAGCTATATAAGTTGGGGGTCTCGGCAGACCATTGTTTTATATTGCTAAGCACACTTTTAAACTGAATAGTGTCGCCATCGTTTAACTGGTTTTGTAAATGAACAAGCCGATTTCCACTACTGTCGAATAATTCAGCTGAAACTTTTACCGGTTTTTGGTGATCGGTTATAACATCTAACGAGAACAATCCTGTCTTATAATCATCTGATAAATTCGCATGTACAAAAATGTCTTTAATACGGCTTTTGGGAGTTGCATATAAATATACATCACGCTCAATGCCAGATACTCGCCAATAATCCTGATCTTCTAAATAACTGCCATCACTCCATCGAAAAACTTGGAGAGCAATACTATTTGTCCCTTTGCGAATATAAGGAGTAAGATTAAACTCTGCAGGTGTTTTACTGCCTTGGCTATAACCTACTTTTTTTCCATTAACCCATAAATAAAATGCCGATTTAACCGCGCCGAAATGAACGAATACTTCTTTATTATTCCAGCCAGCTGCAATTTCAAAGTTACGTAGATAATGACCTACGGGATTGTCATGCGATTGAATATAAGGTGGGTTTTTAGCAAATGGATAAGGCTGGTTAACATAGATTGGTGTGCTATATCCCTGAAGCTCCCAATTACTTGGAACAGGAATATCAGCCCAATCAGCAACTGAAAAATTCGCCTTATGAAAATTAGCAATAACGTCTGCAGGCTTAGCCACTAATTTGAATTTCCACACCCCATTTAAGCTTAAATAATTACTGGCTTGTTCTTTATTTTTTTTTGCTTCCAATTCACTTACAAATGGAAAGAAGCTTGCGCTAGGTGCTAACTTATTAATACCAACAACGTTAGGATTTTCCCAATCATTTTGTGCTTTTAGTGCAACGGCACTGAAAGCGATAAAGAAGAGAAAAACAGAGGGTAATATTTGCTTAATGATCATCGATTAATAACCTACAGTAACAATGTCTGTTACTCGTTGTTGAAATTGCTTAACTAACTCTGGGTGTTGCTTAGCAATATTAGTACGCTCACCAATATCAGTGGTTAAATTATATAATTGTGCTTCTTTTGAAAAACCTCCTTCAATACCTTTAGGTTTCAGCCAAGGATAGTTATTGTTACTCTTATTGGGTGAGATGTATTTCCAGCTCTGCGATCTCAGTGCATGAGGACCTACCGACTCTTCGAGTAAATCCGTTCTTCCTTCTTTAGATTGACCGAGTAACGCAGATAATAGCTCTTGGCTATCAACAGCTTCGTTATTATCCACTTCAATTTTTAGTAATTTAGCTAACGACTTGTAGATATCCATTTGTGAAATCAAGGCATTTGACTGTGCTGGTTTTACCATGCCCGGCCAATACACAATCATAGGAACACGAGTACCCGCTTCAAAGGCACTATATTTCCCTCCTCTAAAAGGACCTGCAGGTTTGTGTTTTCCAATAAGTTCAACAGAGTGATCCTCATATCCATCATTTAATACCGGGCCATTGTCACTGGTAAATATAATGATGGTATTGTCTGCTACTCCTAGTCGCTCCAGTTCATTGATGATCTGCCCAGACATCCAGTCCATTTGTACAATGGCATCGCCTCTTGGACCCATTTTTGTTGCACCTTTAAACTTAGGGTGTGGTAATCGTGGTACGTGAATATCATGATAAGAATGAAATAAGAAAAAAGGTTTTGCTTTGTTTTTACGGATGAAATTAATGGCTTTACTGGTGAAAACATCAGAAAAATCTTCGTCCTTCCAAAGAGCTGACTCACCACCTGCCATAGTACCAATTCGACTTACACCATTAACAATGGTATCGCTATGTTGTCTGTCTGCTGCATATCTCAGTAATTCTGGATGCTCTACGCCTGTTGCTCTATCACCAACTTTTACTTTATAACTGACAGAAATTGGATCATTAGCATCAAGGTTAACTATTTTTCTATTTTCTAAATAGACCGTTGGTACACGATCACCCGTTGCTGGTAGCAAAAAACTATAATCAAAGCCAACATCCAAAGGTCCTGGAGTAATGTCGTTATTCCAGTCGACATTGCCATTCCCTAAACCAAGGTGCCACTTACCAACAACACCGGTAACATAGCCTGCTTTTTTGAGCATTTTGGGCAAGGTTGTTTTGGTTGTAGGAATTAAAAGTGGTGCATCACCTTTAAGTACATCGGCATTAATCCTAAATCCATGCTCTCCTGTTAACAATGAATACCGTGAAGGTGTGCATGTTGCAGCACTACTGTGGGCATCGTTAAATTTCAGGCCATTATGTGCTAAGCGATCGATATTTGGCGTACTAACCCCTGTTGCTCCATAACTGCTCACATCACCATAACCAAGGTCATCAATATACATAATGATTATGTTTGGTGAAGCCATGTTCTTTTCAACGACAATATCAGAGGGTTTACTTTCGTTATTACAGCTTTGTAAAAGCAGCAATGACAACAAAGAAGCGGAGGTTAACATTCTAGTATTCATATTATTTCTCAAAATAAAAAGCAATGATTTTTTTCATATGGCCTCATCAATGAAGACTTATGATAAAAGTCACTGAATGACTTAAAAAAACATCGAGTGCCAACAGAGGCACTCGATATATTAAGCAAAAAACCCTTACGATCTAGTCCGTGTGTAGGGGAAACAAAAAACGGGTATAAGGGAGTTGCTTACAATTTGTATTTAACGACTGACTTAACATAGAAAGCTCAAATCGTTTGTTATCGATGCTCATGTTATTCCCAATTATTAACTCAAATAGAACAACAAAAGTGTGTAATTTAATTGTTTAGATTACTTTATTTTTATTTGCTGATAACACTTTATACGTGACTTATCTTACGATTTACCGCGTAATCTACAATACTAAAAAAGTACTGTTTTTTAGTAGATGCTATCAAAAGCAATTTTATTTAGTGACTTTATTCAAATAAAAAGCAAGTGCTACGAACACTTGCTTTTAACAATGAAAGCCACTTAGAACTTATAAGTTATTCCTAAGGTATATTTTCGGCCTAAATAACTAACGCGATCGGTTAATTCTTTATATTTAGCATAAGTTTCTTGATGTTCATCGGTTACATTTCTTACGGCAAAATTCATTTTCCAATTTTTACTGAAAGTATAGGTAGCGTTAACATCTAACTGACCATAAGCATCTTTATAACTTGGCAAGAATTCATCTCTTTGACCCCAGCCCAAATGCCGCTCTCTTTGAACAACATGTGCACTTCGGTAGTTATAGGCAGCACGAATACTGAATTTATTATCATCATAATAAACAAAGGCATTACCATTATGTTTTGCAACACCTGGATTATCATGCTTGTCACCCTCTTGATCGGTAAAGGTAGAGCCACCTAATGGTTTGGTATAGTTAATACCAAAGCCCATATGCTTAAATAAACCAGGTAACATTTCTAACGACTGTTGGTAGTTAATTTCATAACCTTTTTGACGTGCATGTCCCTCAACCTTACGTTGCTGAATATAAAATTTATGACCGCCAAGCTCTAGGTCATAAGCAGATTCAGGGTCTATAAATAAAAATGCATTATCAATTTCTCGATAGTAATAAGCCACAGACAACATACCCGCATCGCCAAAATACCACTCAAAAGAAACATCAACATTTTCGGCTCTTCGCGGCGGTAAATTTACGTTACCTGAACTACCGGCACCGTCATATCCTTCAGGGGTATAATCTGGATACCATATCTCCATACGAGGTGCGATTTCCATTAAGCCACGACGACCTAAGGTTTTTCCCCAACCTAAACGTAGTATTTTATCGTCCGCTAGTGCCAAGTTGCCATTAAAGCTCGGTAAATGGTCAAAATATTTTCCACCCGTAGTTGTATAGCCATAGGGAAATTCACCAGGAATGTCTCTATATTCTGGGTCTGAAAGCCATTTAAAGTAAATACCTGTGCCTGAGACGTCAGTTTTTACCCAACGATCTCCAATATTACCCCAGAAGCGTTTACCTTTTATTTCTCCTTCAAACGATAACTTAAGATAAGCAGCAGTAGTTGTTTCGGTAACCGAAGTATTCTCATAGGCTTTATCAAAAACTGGGTCGCCAAGTTCGGTAAGTGCATAAATGTCAGCTAAGCCCATCATCATGGCCATATCATTCAAATTACAATTAAAACTTGTAAAAGTACCGGGTAAATTGCCACTTAATTCGCTGCTCACTTGGCTGGTTGCTGATGTCATACAACTTGACATATAATCAGAGACTTCATTATCTGCAGGATCAGCGTTCATGTCCTTATTTAAGAAAATATCTTGTATCGCTTTTTGTGGTAGACCATCCCACGTTCGATTATCTGACTTTTCATTTTTATTATAATACTTTTGCTGAGCAAAACTTCTTTCAGCCCAACGACCGCCAAATTTCACTTCGGTAATAAACGAATGGTTAATATCATGAGTTAAATCAAATTTAACGGTATCAGAACCTTCATCAACTTGAACAGCTTGACGTCGTAACTGACTTAAGCGCCAATTATCATTTAAGTTATCAGGCTGTAATGAAACTGGATTCATCGAATCGTAATTGTCATAAATTGTCACGTCAGCTACGTCGACGCCACGTTCATTAAATGCAAATACATTTACGCCATCGTGAGTACTATGCTGCTTCCAATTACCGCCTAGCTCTTGAGTTATTCTCATACCGCCATGCAAACGTGAACTTTCTGCATCTGAGGTTGATGCCTTAAATTCAAACAGCACATCGTCATTAAATTGATAATCAACGGCTATATTTGCTTGTGTTGACTCTCTTTCTGATACCCCTTGACATGGGTTACAGCCCATAGTTATAAGACCACCACCTAACAAGCCACTTTCTACATAAGCAACAGGGCCTGCAGGAACCGCTGAGGTATTTTTAATATCATTATCTTTCCAATGTGTTCCACCTGGTACATCACCTAATTGCGTTAAAACAAAGTTGTCACTTTCCAGCACAAAAGCACGATGTTTATTAGAACCTATCCCTAGATTATCAGATTGATAGACATCGTCATATTTGGTGTACGTACCATCAAGGGTAATGCTTAACTTATCGTTTGGTTGCCATTGTAAAGTACCATTAACCGACTCTCGATCTGAAAGACGTTCATTTGACGACAGGCTAAACATCGAAGGTGCATAATAAACATCGTTTACATCACTTACGCCATCACCGTTAACATCAATTTTCATGTATTTATCGTCTAAATCAGTACCATTTGGTCCACTATTTTCACCGTTAAAACCTGTTTGTCTAACCCAACGTGAGCCGCCATCTGAGCCTAATCCCGAGCCAAACGCCTCGGTATTAGAACGAACGTCTTTTTTCGTCAGTGTCAACAAACCACCAAAATCCCCCCACTTAGTATCACGATAGTTTTTACCTAAATATAAATTAAATTCAGGATCAACTTTTTCACCAATATCACTATATTGTGCTTTGGTGTTTATAATGGCTAAATTTTCATTTTCTCTTTGCAGGGGTTTTTTAGTTTTTAAGTTAACTGAGCCCCCTAATGAACCTTCTGTAAGATCGGCTTGAGAAGTTTTATAAACATCTATACTTGAAAAAAGTTCAGCGGGAATATCTTGTAAATTAACACCTCGACCACTTTGTAATCCTTCAGCGCTATTTATATTACCAGTAGACTCTATAGCACCAGCTAAGGTACTGCCGTTAATTTCAATATTATTATCAAATGAGCCGCGTATACTTAAACTAGTACCTTCACCTTCATCATTACGCGTGATCAGCACACCTGTGATACGAGACAAAGACTCTGCGATATTTGCATCAGGCATTTGTCCCATATCTTCAGCACTGATGCTATCCATAATTTCATCCGCGAAACGCTTATCATTAATTGACTGGCGAATACTGCTACGCACACCAAGCACCTCAATAACTTCGGTTTCTTCAACTTTCTTCTTTTTTTCTTCTTCAGGAGTGACTTGTGCTGCTATAGATGGCAGCGCTGTCATTCCAAAGGCGACAATACAGGCTTTACTTAACGTAGATAACTCAAATCGTTTCATGTTGTTTTTAATCATATTAATCCCTAAACCAAATTACACTAGCTACTAAAAACGTGTAATTTAGCTAATTATATTATTAAGTTTTTATTTAAATTTAATGGTATTTAACATGAATAATTTTATGGGTTATAGGTTGATTAACAATACAAAGAAAATGCTATTCGAGGCTGTATTGCATTGAATATCAGTAGAGAACCGTATAATTTTGTGAGTTTGTGAATAAACAAAGCGAGTACCAACAACGGTACTCTATAAATTAAGCAAAAACCCTTACTGTTCACTCCGAGTGTAAGGGTTTCCTAAAACTTTAATTTAAATGCTAAAACTTATAAGTTACTCCTAGGGTGTATTTTCGGCCTAAATAACTAACGCGATCAGTTAACTCTTTATATTTTGCATAGGTTTCTTGATGTTCATCCGTTACATTTCTTACGGCAAAATTCATTTTCCAATTTTTGCTGAACTTATACGTAGCGTTAACATCTAACTGACCATAAGCATCTTTATAACTTGGTAAGTATTCATGTTTTTGACCCCAGCCCAAATATCTCTGTCTTTGAACAACATGCGCACTTCGGTAATTATACGCGGCACGAATACTGAACTTATTATCATCATAATAAATAAAAGCATTACCATTATGTTTTGCAACACCTGGATTGTCGTGCGTATCACCCTCTTGATCCACAAAAGTAGAGCCACCAAGCGGTTTAGTATAGTTAATACCGTAACCCAAATGCTTTAATAAACCGGGTAACATTTCTAACGACTGTTGGTAGTTAATTTCATAACCCTTTACACGCGCATTACCAATAACCTTACGTTGTTGAATGTAGAATTTATGGTCCCCAAGCTCTAGGTCATAAGCAGATTCAGGATCTATAATTAAGCCCGAATTTTCAATTTCTCGATAATAATAAGCAACAGACAACATACCCGCTTCGGCAAAATACCACTCAAAAGAAACATCGACATTTTCGGCTCTTCTTGGCGGTAAATTTACGTTACCAGAGCTACCGGCACCGTCATATTCTTCAGGGGTATAATCTGGATACCATATCTCCATACGCGGTGCGATTTCTTTTAAACCACGACGACCTAAAGTTTTGCCCCAACCTAAACGTAGTATTTTATCGTCCGCTAGTGCCAAGTTGGCATTAAAGCTCGGTAAATGATCATAATAATGGCCACCCGAATCTCTATAGCCATAGGGAAATTCACCCGGAGTTGATTGATAATTTGGATCGTCAAGCCACTTAAAATAAATTCCTGTGCCTGCAACTTCAGTTTTTACCCAACGGTCGCCAATGTTACCCCAGATGCGTTTACCTTTAAATTCGGTTTCAAATGACAACTTAAGGTAAGCTGCAGTGGTTGTTTCAGTAACCGACGTATTTTCATAGGCTTTATCAAATACAGGGTCGCCAAGTTCGGTAAGTGCATAAATGTCAGGTAAGCCCACCATTATGCCCATTTCATTCATATCACAGTCAAAGGTTGTGTAATCACTGGGTAAACTGCCACTTAATTCGCTGCTCACTTGGCTGGTTGCTGTTGTTAAACAGCTTGCCATATAATCAGAGACGTCATTGTTATCAGGGTCGGCATTCATGTCTTTATTTAAGTAAATATCTTGTATATTTGCTTGAGGTAAACCATCCCAAGTTGGTCCGTCTGAACTTTTATTTTGATTATAATAGGCTTGCTGAGCAAAGCTTCTTTCGGCCCAGCGTGCTCCATATTTCACTTCAGTAATAAAGCCGTGCTCAATATCATGGGTAAAATCAAATTTAACGGTATCACTACCTTCTTGAACCAACGCCGCTTGACGTTGCATTTGACTTAAGCGCCAATTATCACTTAAGTTATCAGGGGTTAATGATACTGGATTCATCGAATCGATATTGTCATAGATAGTAACGTCAGCTAAGTCGACGCCATTTTCGTTAAATTCATAAACATTCTGGCCATCGTGAACATTACTTTCTTTCCAATTACCGCCTAACTCTTGGGTTATTTTCATTTGACCATGAAAACGTTCACTATCTGCATCTGATGTTGATGCTTTAAATTCAAACAGTACATCGTCATTAATTTGATAATCAATTTCTAGATTGGCTTGTTTTGATTCCCTGTCTGATACACCTTGACATGGACTACATCCCATTTGAAGCAATCCGCCACCTAGTAGGCCACTTTCGACATAAGCAACCGGCCCAGCAGGTACCGCAGAGGTATTTTTTGCATCATTGTCTTGAAAATATTGACCACCTGGTACATCGCCAAGTTGAGTTAAAAGAAAGTTGTCACTTTCCAGTGCAAAGGCACGATGTTTATGAGATTGAATGCCTAATTTACTGGCTTGATAGACATCATCATATTTGTTGTATGTAGCATCAAGGGTAATACTTAACTTATCATTTGGTTGCCATTGTAAAGTACCATTAATAGATTTTCGCTCTGAAAGACGTTCATTTGACGACAGGCTAAACGATGAAGGTACATAATAAACATCGTTTACATCACTGACGCCATCACCATTGACATCAATTTTGATGTACTTATCATCAAGATCACCAGCATTAGGCCCGCTAGCTGCACCATTAAAACCCGTTTGACGAACCCAACGTGAGCCACCGTCTGAGCCTAAACCCGAGCCAAACGCCTCAGAATTAGAGCGAACATCTTTTTGAGTAAGCGTGAGCAAACCACCAAAATCACCGTACTTAGTACCACGAAAGTTTTTTCCTAAATATAAGTTAAATTCAGGATCAACTTCTCCACCGATATCACTATATTTTGCTTTGCTATTTATTAACGCGAAATTTTCATCTTCTCTTTGCAGCGGTTTTTTGGTTTTTAAGTTAACCGAGCCACCTAACGATCCTTCAGTAAGATCTGATTGAGCCGTTTTATAAACATCTATACTTGAAAAAAGCTCAGCAGGAATGTCTTGTAAATTAACACCACGGCCGCTGTCTAATCCTTCAGCGCCATTCAGGCTTCCCCCTTTTTCTATTGCCCCCGCTAAAGTACTGCCGTTAATTTCAATATTATTATCAAATGAGCCACGAATACTTAAACCCGTACCTTCCCCTTCATCATTTCGGGTGATCAGCACACCTGTGATACGTGATAAAGATTCTGCGATATTTACGTCAGGCATTTGCCCCATATCTTCAGCACTGATGGAGTCCATAATTTCATCAGCAAAACGTTTGTCGTTTATAGATTGACGGATACTGTTACGTACACCAACGACTTCAATAACTTCTGTTTCATCTACCGCTTTTTTTTTATTTTTATCTTCGATGTTTTCTTGAGCTGCAATGGCAGGCAAGCTTGCTATGCCAAGGGCAAGAACACAGGCCTTAGTAAGTGGTGAAAGCTCAAACCTTTTCATGTTAGTCATGCTATTTCCTTTAATATTAACTATCACGTGACCGCTAAATACGTGATCCAAAGTTGTTTTAATAAACAAGATTAATATTATAATTCTGCAAAAAAAGCACAATACCAAAATAGTATTAATTTAGAGCCGACTACATATAAAATATGACTAGTTTAATGAATATAAAAAAAAGTACGAGCTCTACTAACACTCGTACTTCTTCAGCAGTCTATTAGTTCTTAAATAATCTATTATTTCTTAAAATTTATAAACCACACCTAAATTAGCGCGTCGACCACTATAAGAAATACGGTCTGTTAACTGTTTATACTTTAAGTAATATTCAGTATGGGTATCATTTAAGTTAACAATAGATAGATTAATTTTAAGGTTATCATTCCATTTATAGTTCATTGAAAAGTCTAACTGACCACGGGCATCGACCATTTGTGGTAAACGATATGGGTCATTCCAGCGGCCCCAACCTAGCGTTGGAGATGCGCTACGTACATATTCTGAACGATAATTGTAAGCAAAACGAGCACTTAGCTTGTTATCGTCATACCACAAGGTAATGTTGTAAGTATCTTCAGAGTAACTACCTTTATTGCGTGGGTCGCCGTGACCATCCACTTGTGTCGCACTTTCTTTTGGACGCGTATAGTTGGCACTAAAACCGGTATGTTTTAAAACACTTGGCAAGAAGGTAAAGGCTTGTTGATAGGAAACTTCCCAACCTTTCAATCGAGTATGGCCAATATTAATCGGCTGAGTAACAAAAAACAGCTCTTCACCAACCAATAAATCTTCACCTTGAGAAGTAGCAGAAAGGTCCATTAACTCTTTGTAATAAACAGCGCCAGACAATAAGGCATCTTCAGAGAAATACCACTCTAATGATAAATCGACACTTTCAGCTTGTCTTGGTTTCAAGTTTGGATTACCTGAATTACCAGAGCCAGCATAACCTTCGTTTCTATCGTTATAATTAAGATTTAAACGTGGGGCAACCGCGCCTAAACCTGCACGTGCCATGGTTTTGGTCCAAGAACTACGTAAAATTAAATCATCACGAAGTGCCCAGTTCATGTTTAAACTTGGTAACCAATCTTGGTAACTACCTTTAGTTTTCCCATAAACAATTGCCGTTTCTGCATCAGCAGGAGCAATATGAGCACCAAGACCTTCTAAATCAGTTTTTACATAACGCACACCAACATTACCGTAAAAGTCGACACCTGATTTAAACCAAGGCATAAAGAAATCAGCTCTAAAATAGGCCGCATTGGTAGTTTCGGTAACGTTAGTGGTATTAAAGGCACGCCCCGCTGCCTTAGTAAAATTACCATTACGTTGGTAATACGCTAAACCACTTTCATCATCGACAGCACGAATATCAGGGAAACCAAAAAGGTTATTCCAAAATTGCACATCACAAGAAGTCGAGACGAATGTTGTTGGTATATTGCCAGAAAATCCATCAAGCGCACCGTCAGATGTACCATAACAAGCCATAATCTGTTCGGCTAACGCTGCATTCTCAGGGTTCGTATTTGAATCTGGGTTTGCGTAGATATCTTGAAGATTTACCGCAACAGGTATGCCATTAACAAAACGATCATTTTTTTGACTTTTACCTTGCCAACTTTCATTATAGAAAGAGCGCTCAGAGCGGCGATAACCAAACTTTACTTGGGTTATCGGGCCTTCGAGAAGATCATACTCAAAATCAATTTTTAACGAATCTGCAGAGTTTTCTGTACTGGCAGCGGTATTTTGCGATTGAAATAACGCTAAACTTGGATTATTAAAATCTGTTGGGTCAATTGCTTCAAGTAAACCATCATTAAACGTTGGAGGTTGGTAATAAGTAATATCGGCTAAATCAACACCAGCTTCATTGAAATCAACAACAGCACGATAGTCAGCACCGGTAAATTTTCCATCACCATTTTGATCATGGCCTAAGTTTAATTGTGCATGATCCAGATCTTTGTTGGCTGCAGAGGTGGCATATTCTGCTTTTACCCTAAATTCATCATTTATTTCATATTCACCGCCAAAAACGAATTGGTGTGAATCACGCTCTGAATATGAAGCTGATGGCGCTGACCCCATACGAACATTCATGCCACCAAGGCGACCGGCCGTTAATGCATAGAAGTCTCCTTCATCGGTAGAGCGTAAATGTTCATAGACATTATTGCCACCTTCAAGTGGTAAACCTTGGCGAGCGCCGTTCAATGAATTTTGCCAACTATATGCACTAGTACTTATTTGAAAAGTAGAGTTTTGAGCGGTATCTTCTACTTTTGCATACGTGCCATCAATCCAAAAGTTTGTTTTATCGTTTGGCTGCCATTGTAAGGTTAAATTAATCGAATTACGTTTTGAGTGTTTATAGTTGTTTTGAATATTCCAACCATTGGGTGCATAGAAAATATCATTTTCGTCTGATACTCCATCACCATTAACATCAATATTAGCATCATAAGGATGATCACCACCTGGCTTCCAATCACCTGCTGGTGCTGTAGCGCCAGTAAAAATACTCCAACGTGACGGAGCACCACCATAGGTGCCAGCACCAAATGCTTCGGTAACCGTTTCAACTTCTTTGTCTGACACTGTTACTAAGAAACCAAAATCACCATATTTTGTATCTCTAAAATTATGGGCAGTAAATACACTAAACTCTGGGCTAACTTCTTCTGATAAATCGTTATACTTTGCTTTAGCTGTAACCGAGGTTAAACTATCTTTTTGGATACCCAGTGGCTTACGTGTTTTTAAGTTTACCGTTCCACCTAAAGACCCTTCAATGCGATCAGCCGTAGAAGCTTTTTGAATATCAACACCCGCAAATAACTCTGAAGGTAAATCTTGAAAGTTAACACCGCGCGAGTCACCGTTAGTACCCGTTAAGGTTTGACCATTAATTTCAACATTATTACTAGACTCACCACGAATTTGCAGTGATTCGCCTTCACCATCGTCAGAACGGGTCATAGATACACCCGTTATACGCTGTATTGCTTCAGCGATATTTTCATCGGGTAATTGACCAATATCTTCTGCAGAAATTGAATCCATGATCTCTGAAGCAAATCGTTTGTTATTTAATGACTCGCGTAAACTGCCGCGTATACCGGTAACTTCAATGCGTTCTACTTCATCAGTTTTTTCCTGCTTAATTTTATCTTTAATTTCAGTTTTCGTGTTTTTAACTTCTATTTCGCTTTCTTCCGCAAATACATTCACAGAACAAAGACCTAAAGCCACAATACATGCTCGACTCAAGGTAGACAGCTCAAATTGTTTTAAATTATTCATATAATTCCCCTATAAAATTTGCCACTCAAAAATAAGTTGCTGAGAAATGATTCTTATTTTTTCGTTATTATTGTTAATCCGATCTTTTTATGAATTATCAAAGGATCTAAATTATTATATGATAAATAAGATAGGTTGAAATACAATATAAATACTGTTTCGTTCACTTACTCATAAAAAATTAGTAGTTATGGTTAAATAATCATGAATTAATAAGTCAATTATCTTAAGGGGTCGTTTCTTTATTGATAATTAACATGTTAGGAAATATACGAGTTTTTGGGGGAATATTACAGTTGAGATTTTTTAATCACGTCATTGAAAAAACACATTGAAGATACAACTAAATTTTGTGATTAAAGAGAAAATTAAAAGGAATACCCGAGTGGTTCGCACTCGGGTATTTGTAGATTATAAATGATTAAAATCTATATACTACGCCTAAAGTAGCTTTACGGCCACTGTAAGAAACACGGTCAGTTAACTCTTTATACTTCAAATAATATTCCGTATGGGTATCATTGAGGTTAACAATTGAAAAATTAATTTTAAGCTTCTTATTCCATTTATAATTCATGGAAAAATCTAACTGACCGCGTTCATCAACCATTTGAGGTAAACGGTAAGGATCATTATAACGTGCAAAACCGAGCGTTGGAGCAGCGAGTCTGACATATTCAGATCGATAATTATAAGCCAAACGAGCACTTAATTTATTGTCGTCATACCAGAAACTTACATTGTAAGTATCTTCAGAATAACCACCTTTATTTCGTGCTTCGCCATGGCCATCAACTGCGGTGGAACTTTCTTTTGGACGAGTATAATTAGCACTAATACCGGTATGTTTTAAAACGCTTGGTAAAAAAGTAAATGCTTGTTGCCAAGAGACTTCCCAGCCTTTTAAACGAGTATGACCAATATTGATCGGCTGAGTAACAGAAAACAACTCATCGCCAACCAATAAATCTTGACCTTGTGAGTTAGATGTTAAATCTAAAAGTTCTTTATAATAAATAGCAGCAGATAACAATGAATCCTCTGAAAAATACCATTCGAGGGATAAATCAACACTTTCTGCTTGTCTAGGCTCTAATCCTGGGTTACCTGCATTACCTGTGCCGGCATAACCCTCGTTATTCTCGTTATAAGTAAGGTTAAGACGCGGAGCAACTTTATTTAATCCAGCACGCGCCATAGTTTTAGTCCATGAAGAACGTAGAATTAGATCTTCACGTAATAACCAGTTCATATTCAAACTCGGTAACCAGTTATAATAACTACCTTTAGTTCCTCCATAAACAATAGCGGTTTCTGCGTCAGGTGGGGCTATATGAGCACCAACACCTGCTAATTCAGTTTTCACGTAGCGAAGACCGACATTTCCGTAGAAATCTACGTCCGTTTTAAGCCACTTGGTGAAAAAATCAGCCCTAAAATAGGCCGCATTTGTTGTTTCTGTTACATCAGTTGCGCTAAATGCGCGCCCGGCCGGTTTGGTGAAATTACCGTTACGCTGGTAATAAGCCAATCCGCTTTCAGGGTCAATACCACGAATATCAGCTAAACCAAACATTTCTTGCCAAAAATTGATACCACAGTCAGTTGCCACCCATTGGTTTGGCATGCTGCCAGAAAAAGACTCTAATATAGACGGTGTTTCACCATAACATTGCGTTATTTTTTGAGCTATTTCGGCATTTTCAGGATCGGAATTTTGGTCAACATCAACTGAAATATCTTGTAATCTCACAGCAACAGGGACATCACCAACAAAAATATCTGCTGTTTTACTTGAGCCTTGCCAACTTTCATTGTAAAAACTGCGCTCTGCTCTACGGTAACCAAATTTAACTTGAGTAATAGGACCGTCTAAAATATCGTATTCAAAGTCAAGTTTAAATGAATTGGCTTCGTTCATACTGTCAGCTGCACTTACCTGCATTTGAAAAATTGATAAGTTTTCATAGGCTAAACTGGTTGGATCGATTTGATTATAGACACCATCGGTATTCTTTAGAGAGTCATAATAAATGATATCTGCGGTATCAACGCCGTTTTCATTGAAATCAACTGCACCACCGAACTGCCAATCTTTAGCATTAAGTTTCCCATCAGCATTATAATCATGGCCTAAGGTTAATTGTGCCCAATCATCCTCCCTATTAGCTGTTGAACTCGAAAATTCTGCTGAAACACGAAACTCATCAGTAAAATCATATTCACTACCTATTACAAATTGATGCGAATCTCGATTACTCTTTCTTTCTGACGGACTTGAGCCCATACGAACACTGGTTCCAGCTATACGACCGGAAGTCATGGCATAAAAATCGCCTTCCTCCGTGCTATTTAGATGTTCGAATGTATTATTACCACTTGCGACTGGTAGTCCCCAACGTTTACCTTGAAATGGTCCCCCAGCAGATGTTTGAATACTAAAGGCAGAATTTTGCCAATCGGCACTATTTTTAGAATAATTACCATCAATCCATAGATTTAGCTTTTCATTAGGTTGCCATTGTAATGTAAGATGAGCAGAGTCTCTGGTTGAAGTTTTTTCATTTGAGAAAGATTTCCATGAATTAGGCGAATAAAAAATATCATTCTCATCCGAGACACCGTCACCATTTACATCAACATTTTCATATTCCGGATAGCCATTTTGAGCAATCGATTTACCGGTAAAAACACTCCAACGAGAAGGAGCACCGCTAAATGTTGCAGCGCCAAATGCTTGAGTAACCGTTTTGACTTCTTTGGTACCTAATTGTACGGTAAATCCAAAATCACCATATTTAGTGTCACGAAAATTTTGGGTATTAAACAGGCTAAATTCAGGGCTCACTTCATCAGAAACATCATTATATTTCCCTTTAACCGAAACGGAAGTTAAACGGTCTTTTTGGATGCCCAAAGGTTTACGGGTTTTAAGGTTTATTGTAGCGCCTAAAGAACCTTCGATACGATCTGCAGTAGATGCCTTTTGAATTTCAACACCTGAAAAAAGCTCTGAAGGTAAATCTTGAAAGTTAATGCTACGTGAATCCCCGTTAGAGCCGGCAAGTGTCTGACCATTTATTTCAACATTATTGCTTGACTCACCACGAATTTGTAACGATTCCCCTTCACCATCATCAGATCGTGTCATGGAAATGCCTGTTATACGCTGAATTGCTTCTGCAATGTTCTCGTCTGGTAACTGACCAATATCTTCTGCAGAAATTGAGTCCATAATTTCAGTAGCAAAACGTTTATTATTGAGCGATTCCCGTAAACTGCCACGAACACCTGTTACTTCAATTCGTTCAACTTCATCATCTGTCTTTTTTTTAATTTTTTCTTTGATGCTTGTTGACGTATTTTTTACTTCTATTTCGCTCTCTTCTGCAAAAGCATTAAAAGAACAAATCCCTAATGCAACTAAACATGCTTTGTTAATGATAGAAAGTCTAAATCTATTAGCCATTACTACAATCCTCTCAATAGTGATTTTAAACTCAGCCACTTATTACCCTTACATGCTAAGTATTATATATACGATTTAACAACGAGCCTCATATAATAATATTAAAGGCATGTGGGCAATACCAAAAAAGTACTATTTATTTAAAAATACCAAAAATGTACTAGTCATCAATTACTCAATATTACCAGTCATAATAAACTTAGAAATTTTCTATTATCTTATCCTCATTTGATAAAATATATTTAAGAACACTGACTACACATATTTAATGAGAAACTAGATACATCATAATGTAAGCGCTTACAGAGTGCAATATAGGATTTGATAAGATCTATTTGATCAACTGAATTAAATAGAAATTTCAGAGACTTATAAATATAAAGCAAGAGAAGATACGATTTAATCCTATCTTTGAGGGTGAGCTGTTGAATGAAGTGTAACTGTGTAATAACTTTAAGGTCAAGCAGAGGGGATACCGAGTTATAGCACTCTGCTAATATTTTAAATTGCTAACGCTGGAGTAATAAGATGAGTAATAAGATGAGTGGTAATATGAGCGACAGTAAAAACATATATATAGTACCTCATAAGGATAGAGATACGATGAAAAACTTAGAGGCTTTAATTGGCTCTTTAGATTTTAATGTCCAAGTTATCGATGCAAATCCCTTTTTACTCGCAAACAAACCTGGTGGAATCATCATCATTGATCATGCATCAGTACCCTTAACCGATGAAGGGCTGCCTAAGCAAACCGAAATTTACGCGCGTAAACATAAAGTGTTGCTGGTGAACCTTTCTAAAGGGGATATCAATGAAGCAGTTGCTATACAGCGAGGCTGTACCGGAGCGGTATATGAAAACTTACGTGCTGATGAAGTGATCAGGGCTATTTACGCGGTACAACAAAATGAATATTGGTTTAGTCGGAAAAACATTAGTATTGCCTTAAATAATATACTGCGACATTCAAGCGCAAATAATGGCATTTGCCTGACAGAAGAACAAATATCAACGGTTAACTCATTGACTCAACGAGAAAAAACCATTGTTAGTCTAGTCTGCAAAGGTTCAAGTAATAATGATATTGCCAATTCACTGTTTATTAGCTGTCATACCGTCAAAACTCACATTTATAGCGCCTTTAGAAAAACCCAATGTAAGAACCGTGTTGAGCTAATTTACTGGGCAATGAAGAATGCTATGACAGCAGAACTTATCGCCTAATTTTCTGCTTAATTTCTTATCTAGTTAAGTTTTATAGTTAATGACTTAGTTGCCAAAGCAAACTTACACAAGGATGTGTTTATTATTAATGATTTCAATCATGTTAATACGTTTATAATACCTTTTAATGTACAGACAGGCATTACGCATTTCTTGCGAGAAAACTCAATCAGCGCTTAAATTAATTTTAACCACTTTAGTTAACAAGTCCTTATCTGACTTTTCCACGATTATGCGCTGATTAAATTTATCAAAGTACATAGCATCGACACCAAAAGGTTCAGTTATATAAAAGCGCTGCGCTCGCTTTTTGCCAAAGGCTTTAAAGTAAAGTCCTCTGTTGCCATAGTTACCACTGCGTAAAAAATATATACCCTGCTCTGTGGCAAGCCAGCTGCTGATGCTACCAGGATGGGGTAGACCATAAGTTTCTTGATGAGTTTCTTTAGTGGCAAAATTATGACGATAAACTACGCCATTCATTTTTTGATAAAATAATTCATCGTCGCCCTGGTCATTTTTCAGCCATTGGGCAATACCAATATCTTCCAATATCAGTTCATCATGTTCTGCATCGAGGTAACGATATAAATTCTTTTGATATTTATTTGTTCTGAGATAAAAAATATCCCCCTGATCATTGTAAAAAGGAGCTTTGATGTCAGAATCTTTAACCGACAGCCAAGTGAGTGTTCTTGCCTTAATATCAAAACTAAATAAAGCTGAATTAGCCATACCCAGGATAGTTTTTCCATTGGGGTGAAGATCAAGATGGCTAAAAGTGTTATTTCCTTTAAAGTCAGACAATTGCACAGCGACTTCATCACGGCCTTGTAGGTAAAACTGATAAATACCAGAGCGGTCTGAAACAAAAAATAGCTCTTCTTTATTAACTTGTACGCCATTGCCATCATTGGCACTGGAATCAATGATCACGCTTTCTTGTGGCTCACCTGCAAGGGTAATCGCCAGCAGATCCCGTTGCGACGTTAAGCCATAGACCGCATAAACTGCGCCGGATTTATTTTGATCACTAAACGAGGACAATAACTGGGTATTTAATGGCAAGGCTTTACTGTCGCCGCTATTAATATTGATGTTAACCAGTTGATTAACTGCTTTATCTTTAACATAAATCGATTGGCTGTCGTGGCTCCAGCTAATAATACTTGGTCCTTGGCCAAAACTTGACCAAAGCAGTGTTTCTTCCTGGTCATTATTTAAGTTTCTGACCATCACTTGTTGGGTCTTATTACTAGTACCACGTAAAAACGCCAAGTATTTACCGTCGGGAGACAGAGTTTGAAACGAGTCAATCACTGGCTGGTAGTCTATATTAGTCACTAATTGATAAGTTTTGTTGATTAAATGGTAGCGATAAAGACCAAAACCGCGTGGATTTTGAAAATCTCTAAAGATTAGTTCTTGGTTATTGGCCATCACCGAGACTTTATTCAAGGTCAGTCTGTTGTTACAAGTAACAATTTCTTCTTCTTGATGATCAGCAAACCCTACCAAGTCTATGCGCATAATTTTACAAGACGTGCCACGAACAATGCGGGCGAAATATATTTCGCTGTCGTCAAAACTAAAACTTGCCCCCATATCGTTAAATTCACCGTCAGTCAGGCGATTAATTTTGCCATTGTTGAGGTTTTTGATATAGAGGTTAGTAAACTGATTATTCTTGGTTTTATGAGAAAAAAGTAGCCACTTTTCATTATGGGAAAGAACGATATTTCGCTGTTGACCCTGTTTAGATATTTCAGGGATGACCGGGAATACATCTTGTTTTATCACTAGCGGTGACGCTTTATCATCAGGATAAAACAAGGTAACACTCAAACCAATAAACAATAGAAATATGAGCAAGTTTTGCAGTGAAAATAACGGAGTTATATTACGTTGTGGTAAAAGTTCCTCTTTGGTTAAATCTTGTGGAAAAACCTCTTTTGTTGCTACTAATAATGTATAACCTTGTTTATGAATGGTACGAATGTAATGAGGTTTAACTGGGTCATCCGCTAAATGCTTTCTCAGCATAGAAATGACGCGGGTAATGGCCGAATCGGATACAATACGGTTTTTCCAGACCTGCTCAATTAAGTCGTCTTTACTAACAACTTTATTTTGGTTATTCACTAAACACACAAGTAGATCACTACTTATAGGTTCAAGCTGTACCGTTTCATCATCCTTAATTAGCTGTTGTGCCTGGCTGTCAAACAACCAATCACCTATCTGAATAAAATGCATTCAAACCTCAAAATTTCTCATAAAATCAACCTAAATGTAAGCGCTCTCCGAAGTGTACCTGATGGTAAAAAAAGACACATTTATTTAGCTAGATCAATATATCTTATAAATAGGACTTTTAAAAGGAAATATGCACTATCCCTATTATTTTAAAAGATATTTTAGCTAAGTTAATGAAGGTAAGGAAAAGTAGGTTTAAACCATTAATGCAATATCGTATAAATCAACTGCAGGCTTTATTTCTTGTCTAAGCTGCTAGCGTATATTTCCGAATTAGCGACTAACGATACTTGTTAGTCATACTTGTTAAACGACTTGTAAGCTGTTACTTGTTAGGAGTACTGCCAGAGTCTATTTCTGTTTATTGCCCTCACTGCCTTTAACGTATTCCAGGGCCCAGTAATAAAGGGTCATTTCACAAATACCGGTACTTATAGCGACATCTTCGATTGAACATCCTAATTCAATTATCTGCCTGGTAGCTTCTTCTTTTAAATCATTATCGTTAAGAAATGAAATTTCCATAGTGCTATGCCCTTCTACTTCGATATGGTATTTGTTTTTCAGTCAATGGTTTATTTACCCAAAATATTCACTAAGCTTTACCTATTATTGCTAATAAAAAGTGCGTTAAAGCAAGGGTACTTGAGGGTAACCTTCTCACCTTAACGCACTTTATTAATGGGTAAAGCGGCTTTAACAAAAGCCGCTAGTTGACTAACAACTTAGTATGCCGACATGGTAATGCTGGCAAAGTTATTATCACCGTATTGCATGATTTGTGCATTATTCATATTACCTAGCATATAACCCGAAGCAGTATTACCATTACCTACCTGCTCAACAAACAAGTTATTTTTATTTCCGTTAATGGTAAAACCAAAACCGTCAGTGCCAACCAGTAAGTTGTCTTCACCGGTTTGTAGTACCACGATGCCAGCGTTATAACCCTCAAACATCGCATCACCATTAAATGAACCAGAAATATCCAGGTCTACTTCGTTATAATCCCCATCTTGGGCAATTTTGACTCTTGTACAGCAGGTAGTAGTACCCCATAAATTCAAGGTAACATACGCGCTGTTCATGTTACCTGTTTGATCAATGTAGCCCTTATTTTGAAAGCCGCCCCCCTCTTCCCAATGGATAAAGTTATCATCGCCGATTTGGTTAACAAACTGGTGTGACCATTTGCCTGAACGGATTTCACCTTCATAGATATTACCCATACCGTCTTGCTCAATATCCACTTGCAATGCAACTACCCCAAATTCTTCACTCAAGGCAGTAGCGGTTAAATCTACGCTATTGTAGGCGCCGGTTTGCTCTATCTCTATGGTAGCAGACGCTTTCGCGTCAAGCATAATTAAGTTGTAAGCGCCAGTTTGAGTAATAATAGCACTCTTATGGCCACCTGGAAGTTGGCCTGCCGAACCTTGAATACGGTCAATCTTTAGTTCAGAGTTGTTACCTGAGCCTATTTGTAAAACAGAGATTTTTTTATCATCACCGATACCACGAACTAATGAAGAGTTATTATCACCAATTTGCACGGTTTCATAATAACGACGATCACCGTGGTCCAAATAAGCGGCAAAGTTATTTTCTCCGTCCTGGTTAATGATCATGGTATTGTCATCACCCGTGGTCGGGGTAAAGCCAGGACTAGATCGACTGTCAACTGCTGACGCAAACATATTATTGTCAGTGCCAGACACTGTTAAGTCCCAGATATTATTATTACCGTCACCGTCTAAACGTTTAATTTTGTTTGAATCACCAGTCATATTAACTGTGGTTACGCTATTATCACCGTCAGTTTTACTCAGGTTTACCTGGTTGCCACCAAGCAGGTTACCTTCAACGGTAATATCTATGATATTGCCGCTACCCGTCCAGGTAGTCATAAGAGTTTTGTTATTATAGCCGCCATTGTCAGTGATGGTGATCTGGTTATCGTCACCGGTTATATTGCTCAGGTTATGGTAGCCGCCATCACCATGACTATCAATAACAAAGGTATTGTCACTACCGACCATTTCTTTTATATTGATATTTTTAGCTTTACCATTGCTGCTGTCCCCTGTGGTAGAAATTGTTACGCTGTTGTTATCACCGGTCATTTCAACCACGGTATCACTGAAACCCGCATCATAGATATCGGCTACTAAGGTATTACCGTTACCAATAAAGTATGAACTTCCAGCAGCAAAATGCCCCCATCCCAATAAAGCACCGTCGGATTTAATATCGATGGTCGCGGTATTGTCATCACCGGTAATATCAAAATAGACAACGGTTTCTGCCGTATCGGTCAAACCAACTTGGTTAATATCGACACTATTGGCATCACCATTAACATTCACTTTAGACGCGTTTACATATATGCCGTCCTTATGTTTGCCATCCTGATTAACACTGACCGTATTATTGCTACCTACACCAATCATCGACGAGGCATAGTTAATGCCACCGTACTGAGTAATACTGTTGGTATTGTTGGTATTGTTGGCTGCCCCGGCGTCGGTTTTGCTGGCAGTGTATGCTTTGGCATAGGAACCATAAGTATTCTCAGTGTTAATTTGTTCTATGGTGCTGACATTATCAGTGCCTTCAACGACTATGTAGGCAGTATTGTTCTTACCGACCATATCAATAGACGAGTCATTGCTTTGTGAAACACCGGTATATTTACCTTGCGTAATAACAGCTGTGCTTTGACCGGAAAAACTAGCCTGTACATTATTTTCAATCTCTTCAGACGTAACAAAAGCGCTAAGCTCTTGTTGATGTACACTTTCTTGTGCGAACGAGTTGGCAGAGGCACTAAGCGCTATCGCGATAGAAACACTGCATACAGATTTTTTAAAATTATTCATTTTTAACTTCCTAATTAATTTGAGATTTTCAACATTCAACGCTCTGCAACTTTCTGGCTAGGCGAACTAACCTGGTGATAACACTCTGTCTTAACTCTCTGTTTAAACAAAGTGTATTTATACATAAGTGTTTGTCACATTGCGGCGCTGTATATCGATGCTAATTACTCTCATATTGAACTAGTGCTGCTACCAACTGGGCTTTTGGCATAACTAACATTTAATGTTGTTTGTGACCTAAATTTATTGCTAGTAAACAAATCACTACTCAACAAAACTCTTGTTACAAACTCATTAAATTTTAGTAGGTTGACATCTTGCCTAATAAAAACGTGGTAAACAATCGCAAAAAAGTGCCAAGCTAAGGCAGCCCAAGATCTTGATATATAACAGATAAGAATAAAAGCACATAAATTCACACCAAGTAACTAGTTCCTTTTTTGTAGATCAAATAAAAAACCACAAAATAGTATGAGCCGCCGAGTAAAAGCCGCTATTTCTACCAATAAGGACTGCTTTTTGTCTAAAAGCTTGTTTTTCATCTCTTAAACAAATATTACTTACACCATCTCTTTGCTATTACTGCTGCAAATGTCTGGGCTAGACAAGTAAGTAGACGGCAAACAAGGCTGCATTAATACAGTCATTTGGTTTGCTTTAACATAATATTAAGAGAGAAAGCGATGAAATTTAAATTATCTACCCTAGCATTAGCAATATTACCTGCTGTCGTAATCACCAACGCGTTTGCCGCTGATGTGGAAACACCCAGTTACAGCAACAATTCATTAATCATTACTTATAAGCAAGGCGCAAGCCAAGCGATGCAAAGATCGGCAAATCGCGGCGCTAAAACCAAACGCTTTAACCATATTTTAGGTGGCCGTTTAGCGAAACTGACAATTTCTTCAGGAGATATTCACCTAGTAATGAAGCGTTTACGTAAACACCCGGCGATTGAAAGTGTTGAACTCGATCACACCATTACCCTTAATGAACCAGCAGCCGCAGTTGATGACCCTCATTTTGATATTTTGTGGGGCTTGAAAAATACCGGTCAGAATATTCTGGGTGTTGCAGGTGTCGCTGGCGCAGATATTGACGCAGAAAAAGCATGGGAAAAAACAATCGGTAGCAGAGACGTGGTGGTGGGTGTTATCGATACCGGTTTTGATTATACCCATGAAGATTTAGTTGCTAATGCCTGGACCAACCTTGCCGAGTTAAATGGACAGCCTGGTGTTGATGATGATAACAACGGTTATGTCGATGATATTCACGGCTGGGATGCTTTGGGTAATGATGGCGACCCTATGGATACTCAAGGTCATGGTACACACGTATCAGGTACTATTGGCGCTACCGGTAATAATGGCGTAGGTGTTGTTGGTGTTAACCATGAGGTGAGCATTGTCGGTTGTCGTTTCTTAGGAAACGGCGGTGGTAGTACTTCTGGTGCAATTGACTGTTTAAACTATATGCTGAACTTAAAAGAAAGCGGCGTAAACATTAAAGTAACGAACAACTCCTGGGGTGGCGCTGGCTATTCCGACGCATTAAAAGCCGCTATTCAGGCAAACAATGATGCGGGTATTTTATTTGTCGCCGCTGCGGGTAATGGCGCCTACAATAACGATAATTCACCTTCTTACCCTGCTAGCTATGAAGTAGACAATGTTATCGCTGTTGCCTCAACGACTAATGAAGATAAAATGTCGGGCTTTTCTCAGTATGGCTTAACGTCGGTAGATATGGGCGCACCTGGCTCATTTATCGTCTCTACCTATCCTAAGGGGTTAGGTGGTAATCCTACAGGTTATGCATATTTGTCGGGTACCTCAATGGCATCCCCTCAAGTTGCTGGTGCTGCCGCATTAATCGCCTCATTAGATCCAAACGTCAGTGTTGCAGATATGAAAGACATTTTAATGAACAGCGGCGACCCTATCAGTGACTTAGCTGGTAAAACAGTGTCGGGTAAACGTTTAAATATCGCCAATGCCGTTGAACTGGTAGACCCAGTTTGGGGTTACCAGTTAGGAAGCGACGTATCTGGCATGCAAATTGTTGCCGGATCAGCCGCAGCATTTAGTTTGCAAACTGAGGCAAGCCTTGACTGGGCTGGTACTATATCGTTTGGTGCAACCAGTGAGTTAACTACTAGCTTTGACCCAATGGCCATTACTGCGGGCGAAAGTACCATGGTCAATGTCGCAACGACAGCTGAGACTGCTTTTGGCATCTATAACATTTTGGTTGAAGGTGACACTGGCGAGCAACTCGATAACGAAGGCAATCCAATTTCAGACAGAAGCATTAACTTAGTGGTCGATGTATTACCACAAGGCATGCAAGAATTTACATTCAGTAAAAATGAATCTATTTTGATTCCAGATGGCGATGCCAACGGTATTCAAAGTATCATTACTTTAGCTGATAACATTACCACCATAAATACTACAGTTCGGATCAATATCCCTGCTGGTGATAGCTCAGATTTTAAAATCGTGCTGACTTCACCTGCAGGAACAAGCAAAGTAGTTCATAACCGTACCAGTACTGCCGGTGATGGTTTAGTGGCTGAAATCGACTTGGCTCGTGCCTTCTATGGTGAAATGGTCGCCGGTGACTGGACACTTAATGTCGCTGATGAAGTACGTCTAGATCGTGGCACCTTTGCCGGTTGGTCTATGACCTTTGATGGTGTCGGTGAATTATTACCAGCAGCACCAGACACTGAGTTTAGCTATACAGCAAGTGAGTTAACGATTTCATTTACTGATCAATCAACTGATAACAATGATGACATCGTTAGCTGGGCTTGGAACTTTGGTGACGGTTCAACATCAACTGAACAAAACCCTGTGCATACCTTTGCAAGTGACAATGGTTACGAAGTGAGCTTAACGGTAACGGATTCACGTGATGTATCAACAAGCAAAACAAAAACAGTGTGGGCAGCATCTCAATCACTTGATTTAGACATTCCACGTCAATACTTGTCTCGTCGCGGTACCATGCGTAACAAGTTAGTGTGGTCTGGCTCTGATGCAGAAACAGTCACTATTACCCGTAACGGCGTTGTTGTAGCGACTGATGTGCCAAATACAGGTAAATATACTGACTCAGCACGTCGAGTAACTGAAACAAGCTTTGCTTACCAAGTGTGTGACAGTAACGACATCTGTTCAACACAAGTTTACGCAGACTTCTAAGTAAAATAGTTAACGTTTAGGCGAACAACTTAGGTTGTTCGCCATTTTCATCTCAGTAGTAGGGAATATTATGAAAAATTTAACATTATCAATAAAAAAAATGGTTTTAATATGCGCGTTATTGGTTACTTCGGTGGCCAATGCGGGTTTAATAGCAACTAAGGTAACGGATAACCACTGGTCTACAAATGAGCCATTTGCCACTATGGATTATTATTCAATCGTTAATTTAGGCGCTGTCGAAAAAGAAAGCTATGGAGAAATGCGTTGGGAAATTGATTTAACCGATCGACCTTTATTATCATTTTCTGTGGCTCTTTCTTTAAGTAACTCCCTGTTTTCGTCTTTTTCAGTATTACTGATGGATTCTCAATCAACGCTAAGCTTAAGATACTATACGACTAATGTTGGCAACGTAGCAGGATCAAATTCAATCGACTGGTATCAAGAAGAAATTGAACTTTCACACTATTATCTATCCCAATTCACTGATATCAACGAGGTAAATTTAGTTTTTAGACATACCGCGATAGAAGATAGCCCAAGTAGTTCACTCATATCACATAGTTCGCAAAGCTCGATAGCACAAGCGCTTTATAAAGATATCAGTTTTGCTCGTGAAGCAAAAGGAAGTACACCTGTGCCAGAGCCTACTTCGATGGTGCTATTCTTAATCGCACTTGCTTATATGGGTCGTAAGCAGTTTAGCCTAGTGTTAACTAAAACCACCCATAAATCGTATATCAACTAGGAAAAATTATGTTAGAAAATATCCCTTTGGAAATTTGCTTAGAGTCTTGCGAAGACGCCATTGCCGCCCAAAAAGGTGGCGCGCAACGGGTAGAGTTATGTGACAACCTAATAGAGGGAGGCACCACACCCAGTGCCGGTATGATCGCCATGACCCGTGAACATATTAGTATTGGTTTACAAGTGATTATCCGACCCCGTGGCGGTGACTTCTGTTATTCAGAAATCGAACTTGATGCGATGAAATATGACATTCATCACTGTAAAACCTTAGGGGTTGATGGTGTGGTGTTTGGATTATTGAAAAGCGACGGTAATATTGATTATGAAAGAACGAGAGAATTAATTGAAATCGCGCGGCCAATGAACGTTACTTTTCACCGCGCCTTTGATATGTGCAGAGACCCGTATCAAGCGTTAGAAGAATTAATTGAACTGGGTGTCGACCGCATTTTAACCAGTGGCCAAGAACCAACGGTTTTTGAAGGTTTAGACCTAATTACCGATCTGGTTGAAAAAGCCGATGACCGTATTATTATTATGCCAGGTTGTGGCATCACTATTAAGAATGCTAAGAAAATAGCTGAGCGTAGTGGTTGTAAAGAAATGCATGTTGTTGCCAATGACTTTGTTGAAAGCAAAATGGACTATCGTAATGACAATTGTTTTATGGGCACAGAAATGCGCTCGGCTGAATATCATCGTAAGGTGACTTCGGCTGCGCATGTTTATACTTTTAAACGGTTATAGCAGTTATAGCAGTTATAGCAGTTATAAGAATAACTTTAAGCACTTATAATAACTTCTTTAGCCCTCATTAAGGGCTTAAATTATTTCATCCACCGATGGGCTTACCTCAATCGATGGGCTTACCTCAATCTGTAAGTCCTGTTCAACCAACGCCTCACATTTTCAATTGAATACAAAAAACACGGGAAATAATAAGACTTAACAACTTGTTTTTTTCTCCTCTCTTACCTGTTTACATTAGAATAAATCGATGTATTTAATTATCAACAAGTTTTATGCTCTCCATTGCATTGATACAAATTTTATCTGCATACCCCCTTATTGTCAGCTATAGGATTTTATTTAAGCAATAGAAGGTTTTATAAGGTTTTTTACCACTCACCAATATATCAATAAATTCAATTAATTAACAAAATAAACCGAAAAAAAAGTTCTATTATATTAGATTTTAATACGATTGATTGAAACTGTTTAAATTCTGTAATAATTTCACCTCAGCAACGTTTAGAGCCTATATGCACAACTTAGGTATAAACGAGAACTCATCAAACAGATAATACAAGGTGACGTTATTATGAAAAATAAAAAAAACATCTATATAGTTTCTCGATTAGTAAAAGATGCCATATTCGGCATGGAGAACTTGTTTAAATCTCTTGGCTATAAAGTAGAAGTTGTCGCCGACAACCCTTCATTAATTAACAAACTTAAGGGCAGCATTGTCATTATGGACTGCCTTTCATTAAATTGTGATAGTCAAGGCTTCCCTATCAACACCTCTTCTTATATTGAAAAACATAAAGTGATACTTTCTCATTTATCCAAGGGCAGTATTAACGAAGCCAACGCCATACAAATGGGTTGCAGCGGCGTATTATATGATCATCTTCGTGATGATGAAATCATGAAAGCGATATACACCATTCAAGCGAATGAATATTGGTTTAGTCGAAGAAATATTGCCATCGCGTTGATTAATTTAACGAAGTTTTCTAACCCGCAAAAGCATGAGGAGCTGTTGCCTGAAGAACAAGCCGTAGTTGACTCGTTAACAGAACGAGAGCTAACAATATTAGGCTTAGTATGCAAAGGGGCAAACAACAATGAAATTGCTGACGCTTTATTTATCAGTCTTCATACGGTTAAAACCCATATTTACAACGCTTTTAAAAAAACCCAAAGCAAAAACCGAATAGAACTTATTTATTGGGCAATGAAAAATGGTATGTCTGAACTATTAACTGCTTAGCATGGTATGCCGTGTACCGCTATAACGAACACTCGATTCAAAGAAAACAGGCACAAGGAAGTGTTTAGCTGATTGTTACCATTAATCGTTCAGTTTAGGTTTAGGTTTAGGTTTAGGTTTAGGTTTAGGTTTAGGTTTAGTAAAATAAGATCAT
>Ga0209291_1000566_pt1 | contig 34754 bp, 27 predicted proteins | sample GOMGulsemesocosm_FD_184633 | JGI IMG/M metagenome (GOLD analysis project Ga0209291, IMG submission 184633) | Methane-oxidizing microbial communities from mesocosms in the Gulf of Mexico - GOM9B Gulf of Mexico (SPAdes) (version 2) | ecosystem: Environmental > Aquatic > Marine > Cold seeps...
AGAGGCTGTCATTGCTGCAATAATTTGATCATGCTCACTGCTAAGGTTGAGCCCATGTTCATTATATTCTGCTTCTTTAACACGTAATAATTGGTGTGCATTGATATTTAAAGCTTTGAGTACTTGTTCAAGTTCAATCGCAGAAGGGGGCTGCTTTAAGTACTCTATCACTTCTGGCTCAATCCCTTGTTGTTTAATTAATTCAAGAGTTTGTCTTGATTTTGAACAGCGCGGGTTGTGGAAAATTTTAACTTGGCTCACAATAGATGCTCTCATTAATGTTGTATATTGAAAAACTAAATCTTAATCACTGTTACAACGGCGACTAAACTCGCCATTGTTTTTGTAAAGTTATTGTACCTAGTAATTTGTACCTAGGAAATAACGATGGGTAATAAATAGCTGCACACGCGAGTATTTCCCAGACTTTCATTTTAAGGAAATTATGATTAATAAATATATTGTTAATAGCATTTATTTTTTAAAGACGTTAGTGGGGCAATTTATAGCCAATGGCGGCATAGTCAATGCCTCAGCTTTAACCTATACGACGTTATTTGCAGTCGTACCTTTGATGACCGTCACTTACTCCGTACTTGCATTAGTCCCTTCATTTCAAGATGTGGGGACATCAGTGCAAGATTGGGTATTCTCAAATTTTGTGCCAGCAACAGGGGAGGTTGTACAGAAAAATTTACAAGACTTCACGGCTAAGGCGCGAAAATTGACCGCCGTTGGAGCAATATTCTTATTTGTCACCTCTGTAATGATGATGAAAAATATAGAGGCGGCCTTTAATCGGATTTGGCGGGTAAAACAATCGCGCAAAGGCATGTCGAGTTTTCTTCTTTACTGGGCTATTTTGAGTTTAGGACCTATTTTGATCGGGGTTGGCTTGCTCGTTTCATCTTATATAGCCTCTTTGTCATTTGTATCCTCAGCCACAGATATGGTCGGGCGATCTAACTTATTACCGTTGTTACCCATGCTGCTGTCAATCGCTGCGTTTTCGCTGCTGTATTGTGCGGTGCCTAATTGTCGTGTACCGTTCAAAAATGCCTTAATCGGCGCGGTCGTTGTCGCTTTGCTGTTTGAATTCGCCAAGCGTGCTTTTGCCCTGCTCGCTGTGCAGTTCCCCTCTTATGAATTAATTTATGGGGCCTTTGCAGCTGTGCCCTTGTTTTTAGCGTGGATCTTTATCACTTGGATGATTATATTACTCGGCGCAGAACTCACTAGGCTGTTAACGGTATATAACACAAGTACTGCTGGCGGTTTTCAATCGAATCTGCATACGATTATTGGTGTGTTAAGAAAGCTTTGGATAGCGCAGCGACAGGGAGTGACCCTCACTGATGAAATACTTTTGGCCCAAGTTGAAGGTTTAAATCAACAGCGTTGGGATGAATATCAACAATTATTACTCGATGCGCAAATTATCTGTCGTTCTGAGCAAGGCGAATATCTGTTAGCGCGCGACTTAAATGATATGAGCCTCGACCAATTGCGCCATTATTTGCCCTGGCCTTTACCAAAGCCTGTAGTTGATGTAAATAATACTCATGCTAAATTGGAGCCTTGGATAATACTGTTTGATGAGAAACTCATGACATTACAAAATCGGCAAGAGGAAATACTCAATGCCAAGGTTCAAAGCTTATTTGTGACAGAAAAAGTGAATTAAAATTTGGCATTGATGTTTGTTTATGAATGCTTGTTGAGCCGAGTTCTGTGTGTAAAAATTAAACAAAAGCATTTGTAGGCAGTGATAGCAGCATAGGGAACTCACTGTTTTTAAATTGCGGATCTATTAGGAATACTTCAAAATCATCTGCACTGACCGGCTTACTGTAAAAGAAGCCTTGCACGCTGTCACACGCAGTGTTTGCAATAAAATCTAACTGTTCGGCTGTTTCAACACCTTCTGCGGTAATTTCAAGACGCAGGTTTTTCGCCAGTGAAATGATCGCATTTAAAGTGATCACGTTTTCGGGGTTGTCTGAAATTTTATCGATAAAACAGCGATCAATTTTAAGACGGTTCAACTTTAGCTGGTTGATATAGCCCATTGAGGAATAGCCTGTGCCAAAATCATCTAGCGCAAGCTTGATGCCTAGTTTATTGAGTAAATTTAAACGTTCAATGGCCATGTTGACGTTCTTCATGATGGTTGTTTCTGTGAGTTCTAACTCCAAATACTTAGACTCAAGCTGACTGCTTTTCAAACAATTTATAACGGATGAAACATATTTATCATAACCTAACTGGCGCGCGGACATATTGACTGACATAACAATAGGGTCATAGCCTTGACGTTGCCATTGCTTGTTTTGCTTGCAAGCTTCAAGTAGTACCCAATCGCCAATTTTAGAAATAAGCCCATTCTCTTCTGCTATGGGTATAAAAACATCAGGTGGGACATTCCCCAGCTCTGGATTGTGCCAACGCAATAATGCTTCGGCCCCCGTTAATTTCTGACTAGCTGTATTGATAATAGGTTGATAGACCAGTGAAAATTCTTTGTTTTCAAGCGCTTTTTTTAAATGAGTACGAACACTAAACTTATCCTTAGCTTGTTGATCAAGCTGTTCAGAGAAGAAGCGGTAAGTGTTTTTTCCCTCAGATTTGGCGTGATACATTGCAATGTCTGCCTGTTTAATAAGACCTGTGGCAGTTGTTTCATCTTCTGGATAAACGGCTATGCCAATACTCATGCCTACATAAGCATCGTGGCCGTGAAGAGAGAAAGGCAAGCTTAAAATGGATAACAAACGTTCGGCGAGAGCGCCAATACTGGTAGGGTCATCGATAGCCCCTAGCAGGATAATGAACTCATCTCCTGATATTCGAGATAAACTGCTGTCATCTCTAAGCTCAGATGTGATTCGTTTTGAAAATTGAATTAATAATTCATCTCCGTAAGGGTGACCGTAGCTATCATTAATCTCTTTGAAATTGTCTAGATCAATAAAAAGGACAGCTGCTTTGTTTTTGGAACGCTCAGCTTGGCTCAAGCGTTGGTTAAGATGTTCATTGCATAGTTCTCTATTGGCTAAACCTGTTAGACCATCATAAAAAGCCAGCTTCTTGATTTTATTCTCAACGTCAATACGGCGGCTTATTTCATTTTGTAAGTATTTATTTTTACGTAAATTAAAGAAAATTAAAATTAGAGGTGTGCTCATTAGTAGTAGAAAAAACTCATCTACTTCAAAATGCTCATATTGGCGCGTGAAAGTGATCAGGGATTCAAAAACATCGTATTTTTGAAAACAGTACAATAGGCCCGTGCAAGTCAGTACGATATATATTCTATCTTTTGATACTGGCGTCAATTTATTGAAAGAGCCATAAATATTGGCTATAAAAAACACAACCTTTTCCATAAAAAATCCATTTTTATTCTTTAACAGCCTAAGGAAGCAGCTAACAAGTCCAAGACGCCCCTAACGCACTTGATGGTTGTGATTGAAGTAATAGTTACAGGCGGGTTAGTTGCCCCGCGAAAACCATTAACAAAGAGCACGAACTATCCTGTACGACCCGAAGGGTGCTTACGTTCTATATGAAAGCTAAGCGACCAACAGAGATGAAATCTTGTTTCATCTATTTCCATTGTAAGAACGCGCATAAAGGACGGGTCATTTATTTTGAACTCTTGCGCGGAATTAACCGCTTAGTCATCCACAGGGAATATTTGGGGACTTATTTGCTACTTTCTAACTCACTATGCTGGTTGAAGTTGATATTTGAAACAGTGCACAGAATAAGTTAGCTGCATGCTTAAATAGGCACTAGAAACATCAAGAATATAGAAAAATATTTAACCACATTTATATAATAAATTCAACAATGTACGGGAGCGCAGTAAAGCGTCACATTAAAGCAACACTCTTGTTCTTTTTTTATGTGAAAGATTAAGAAAACTATTTATGTGTAGCCTCAGAGGAGTCATCAATCGATTAAACTTACCTTTAATTACATAATTCCAATAGAAATAAATTAAACTATTTTTTGAATTGATTTAAAATAAATTAATTATTGCAATAATCTGAATCTCTTTAGGTTTTATAGACTTACTAAACGAATTTGGCGAGCAGTAAAAGCTACATTGGTTAATGTTTTTCTATGTAAGATTCAATTAACTTTCAACTGTTGTTGAGATAAATCTCTGTGTTTAGGTGCTTTTAATGTCTGATATCTATGTCCGCTCGCTTTCAATCTATCCTTTAAAGTCTGCTGCACCTGTTGTGTGCGATAGTCTAGAAATGACATCCACTGGCCCCGTAGGTGATAGGCAATTCATGCTGACTAAAATGGATGGCAGTTTTGTAACAGGCAGAACGCACCCTAAAATAACCAGTATTAACAGTGAGTATCAAGACCAAAAGCTAGTGCTGACACATCCAAGCTGTCAGAGCTTAACGCTAAATGTGGCTGATTGTATAAATGAATATGTCGATACCGTTGTTTGGGGCACAAAAATAACAGCGCAGCGCTGTACTGAACAAGCAGATCAATGGGTAAGTGAATTACTCGGCGAGCCTCTTCGAATACTTTATTTTTCTAAAGACACTGAACGTCGTGTTGTAGGGCACCCTGAATTCAGTGTCGGTTTTGCGGATGGATTTCCTCTACTGATAACGAATGAAGCTTCATTAGATCATCTGAACCAACGTTTGTTAGCAGATGTCAGTATGCAAAACTTTCGATCGAATATTGTTATAAGTGCTCCTAGTGCGTGGCAAGAAGATGGCTGGGCTAAAATACGCATAGGAGAGGTTGTTTTTGATTTAGTAAAACCCTGCGGGCGCTGTATTTTCACCACCGTCGATCCCGCAACAGCAACCTTAGATGCTCAATTAGAACCCCTAAACACCCTAAGTAGTTACCGTAAAGACCCACAAGGTAGTGATGTCATCTTTGGTGAAAATATGCTGCCGCTTAATAGCGGGGTGGTAAAAGTTGGCGATAAAGTAGAAGTTTTACAAACAAAAGCGCCGCCAAAATACATAGATAACTGGAATCAGGATAAAAGGCGTTTAACCACTCAGCTTTCTCAAGCACAAGTCACGCAATTAGAAAAAAAACTCTATTTACGATGCGTTGATATTATAGATGAGACGGCTGATGTAAAAACCTTTACTTTTGTCTGTGATCCAATAACGAGGCTTTCGTACTTCCCAGGCCAGTTTATAACGATTCATCCCACAGTTGATAACATTGCCCATAATCGCTGCTATACACTTTCATCGAGCCCATCGCGTCCTGATACAATATCAATTACGGTTAAACGCGTAGAAAACGGAATAGTTTCCAACTATTTACATGATTATTTTAGTGTAGGGTCTAGTATTCAATGCACGCCTCCAGCGGGTGTGTTTTATCTGCATGCTAAAGTAAAGCCTAAGATTCTATTACTCAGTGCAGGCTCAGGTATAACTCCCATGTTATCGATGCTTAGATTTATCGTTGATACATCACAATCTATTGATGTGCATTTTCATTACAGTGCCAAAACTGCGGCGGATTTAATTGGCTTTGATGAACTTGTATTAATGCGCAAACGTTTCAAACGCTTGCAGGTTACAGTTAATTTTAGTGCGCAACAAAGTACGGAACTTGAAAGTATAAACACTAGCTTCGGGCGACTAACGAGCGAGATGATAGTAGAACACTGCGCCGATTACTTACAGCGTGATGTCTTTGTTTGTGGCCCTGATGGATTTATGAAAAATACTGCAGCGGCTTTAAAGAGCATTGGTTTGCCCGATGAGCAATATGATCAAGAAAGTTTTAGTATTGACAGTGTTGAACAAAGTGATGAGCAAGTACAAAGTTATAAAGTACGCTTTAGTACCAGTGATATTGAAGTGGTTGTTAGCTCTGATCAAAATATAATAGAGGCTGCTGAAGATGCCGGTATCTATCCTGATCACAGCTGCTTAGCCGGTGTGTGCGGAAGCTGTATTGCGCAGTTAGTCAGCGGTGATATACACGCGCCCAATGCAAAAGCATTAGATGAAGAAGATATAGAGCAAGGGCTATTTTTGCCTTGCTGTAGTTTTGCACGCTCTGATTTAGTAGTAGACCTTTAAATACGGCGATTCAATAAAATAACTGTCCGGTTTAAACAACCGGACTTGTTTAAACCTAAAGAGTTAAGACTAAAGAATTAATTCTAAATGACTATCCGCTAGAAAAATGGTCGTAGATGAAGCTATTCACTCGTTTAAGATGAGCGCTACAAAGTGCTGACTTTGGGTATTTAAAACAACAAAATTTACTTTTCTTGTAACGATCGGTTAAGGCATACCAGCTCTAACTCATTAATTTGTTGTAGGTTTGTTTTTTACGACTATCACAACTCCAATCACCGTGAGCAAAGCGCCCAATATGGCGTACACACCGAGCTTTTCATCAAATAATAGCCACGTTTGAAACACGGCAACAGGCGTTACCAAATAGAAATAGCTCGTCACTTTCGCCACTTCTCCTTCTCTGATCATATACAAAAGCAATAAGATAGCGAGAACCGATAAGCCAAATACTAACCAGGACATTGCACCGATGAGTTCCCAGCTATAAATAACCACTTGTTGCTCAGTGGTAATGGTTAAAATGCCAACAACGAATAACGCGCCGATATATTGAAAAAAGGAGCCGCTAAGCAGCGGAGTATGACTGGCAAGTTGTTTTTGTAGTAGGGTACCTATCGAGATGCTGAACAGTGCAATAATGCATGCAATTAAACCTAACATACTGATGCTGCCAGTGTGCAATGTAAATTTTTCGGCAATAACTAAGCAGATGCCGACAAACCCTAAGATTAATCCAATGCTTTGTTTTGTATTAACAGGTTCTGCCAAAAACAACTTGCCGATAATGCTGGTCATTATAGGCTGTAGCCCAACTACAATAGCAGCGACTCCTGCAGGAACACCTTCTTTAATAGCAAAAAACACTCCCGCTAGGTAAGCACCGTGTATTAATGTGCCAATTAATATCTGTTGGCTAGCTTGCTTCATGTCTAACCATTTAGATCTATAAAAATTTACCAGCGCGAAAAAGATCAGCAAAACGAACAAAAAACGGATAAACAGCATGAAAAAGGGTTCAATATAAGGCAAACCGTATTTGGCACCTATAAACCCAGTGCTCCAGAGCCAGACAAAAATAAAAGGTGCAACTTTAGCGAACTGGAAAGGCATGGGTTAATTCCGGTAAAGGTTCTGCTTAAGAACGGTATTAAAAGTATTTATTAAGGCTTGATTGTTGGAGTTTTTACTAGAGATAACCTTAAACTCGTTGGTGTAACCGTATTTTTCAACCAAGATTGGTTTTAATTGACGAGATAACCCCCATTGCTCAACCAGTTGTTCTGGTAAGAACCCTAAATAGTGACCACTAAGTATTAATGACATTCTAGCCTCCTGATGGTGCGCGCGGCTGACTATATTCCATTTCTTCATATCTAAGTGTGGTTCTTGGCCAGCCCTAAGTCTTGGTGATTCAACAAATTTAAAAGATGACAATTCAGTACGGTCTAACTGTTTAGGGGTTAAGTGGTAAAGAGGGTGTTGCTGGGCACAATACAACAGCATTTGCTCGCTAAACAGACTTTCGCTGTTAAGTTGATCGTAATTTTGTAATGGGACGGTAATCCCGATATCAGCACGGTTATCACCTATAGCGCTCAGTATTGAATTAGACTCCATGACACTGACGTTAATATTGACATCCGGCGCAATGCATAAAAAATCGTCTATTGCTTTTACGATGCAATAATTAGCTTGGCCTAATGTATGCTCTGCACAAATTAAATGTAGTTCACCCATTAGCTCTTGATGGGAGTCATTAATAGTATTACGAAATTTTTGTAAGGCTGACATTAATTCGAGGGCGGCATCGTAAACCAGTTGTCCTTGTGGAGTCACTACAAACCCTTTTCTTCCTCGCTCACACAAGCGCATGCCTAATCGTTTTTCTAGTTCAGATAAATAATTAGAGATAGTGGAGTTGGCAAGATTGAGCTGAGCTTCAGCAGCTGTTACGCCTTTGGCATCCACTACTGTTTTAAAAATTCGCAGCAACTTAATATCAATATCTGCAAGTTGCCCGCTTAATGCTGCTTTTTTAAATCCCATTTGAGTTCTCGTTAATACATTCGTATTTTCAATTGTAACACCATTAAAAGCATTATATAAACAATAGTAAAAAAGGATTATAACTGCAGCAAATTTGCTACTTACAAAAAATCAAAACAGCAGTGTTCAGTCACATTGGAGAAAATAATGACACAAGCATTAATCGATCAACTTTCAGATACTCGTCTTTTAAAGTCTCAAGCCTATATTGGCGGGGATTGGGTAGATGCAAACAGTGGCGCTACATTTGATGTCGTAGATCCCGCTACGCAAATGGTGATTGCAAACGTTGCCGACCTAGGCGCTGAACAAACCTCACAAGCGATTGAAATTGCAGATAAAGCAATGCGAGAATGGCGCGCACAACCGGCAAAGTTACGCTGCGAAGTACTAGAGCGCTGGCACCAGCTAATTATTGAAAATACAGAAGACCTAGCCATTATAATGAGTGCCGAGCAAGGTAAAACTTTAATTGAATCACGCGGTGAAATTGGATATAGCGCGTCATTTATTAAATGGTTTGCTGAAGAAGGTAAACGTATTTACGGTGATGTTATCCCGCATGCTCAAAATGATCGCCGTGCAATTACGATCAAACAGGCTATCGGTGTAGTTGCCGCTATCACTCCTTGGAATTTTCCAAGTGCGATGATCACGCGAAAAGTAGGACCAGCATTAGCCGTTGGTTGCTCTGTGGTTTTAAAGCCAGCGGCTGAAACGCCATTATCGGCATTGGCCTTAGCGGAGCTTGCACAAAGAGCGGGGTTACCTGCTGGTTTACTTAATATAGTGCCTGGTACAGATGCTGTCGCTATTGGTGGTGAGCTTACGTCTAACCCTAAAGTTAAAAAGCTTACCTTTACCGGTTCTACTCCGGTAGGAAAACTGCTAATGGGGCAATGTGCTAGTACTGTTAAACGCACTTCAATGGAGCTTGGCGGTAATGCGCCAGTCATCATATTTGATGATGCCGACCTTGATCTGGTGATGCCGGGTATTATAAATGCAAAATTTAGAAACAGCGGACAAACCTGTATTAGCGCCAATAGAATTTTTGTTCAAAAAGGTATTCGACAAGCGTTTATTGAAAGGCTGAGCGCTGCTGCTAGCACTTTTAATTTTGGCTCATACACTAAAACAGAGAGTACGCACGGCCCTTTAATTACGCAGACAGCAGTTAATAATGTTGATGCTAAAGTCAAAAAAGCGGTATCAGAAGGTGCGAAAGTCGTGTGCGGTGCAGATCCAAAAGATAGCCAGGGATATTTCTATCCAGCAACCATTCTCACTGACTTAAACGATAGCATGAATATTTTTAACGAAGAAATATTTGGTCCCGTTGCCGCTATTTTTGATTTTGACACTGAGCAACAGGCGATTGATATGTCAAATGATACGCCTTTTGGCTTAGCAGCTTATATCTATACGGAAAGCATGCGTCGCTCGTGGCGTGTATCAGAAGCGCTTGAATATGGCATGGTTGGCATCAACGAAACGGCCATCAGCGCTGAGATCGTGCCTTTTGGTGGCGTTAAAGAGTCAGGCCAAGGTCGCGAAGGATCTAAATACGGATTAGATGACTACCTAGAAATTAAATATATATGCTTTGGATCAATCGACAAATAAGTATGCGTAAAGCAAGCAAATGTAGCTAGGATTTCAGGAATAGACTAATGACAAATAACGACTTACAACAACGCAAGAACAAGGTAATAGCACGCGGCCAAGGGAATCTTTATCCGGTCTATGTTGAACGTGCGCAAGGCTCTGAGTTATGGGATGTAGAGGGCAGGCGCTATATTGATTTCGGCGCGGGTATTGCGGTGTGTAATACTGGGCATTCTCACCCTAAAGTAGTGGCAGCAGCCAGTGAGCAACTAGAAAAATTTAGCCATACATGCGTGATGGTTAATCCTTATGAAGTGGCCGTTGAACTGGCAGAGAAATTAGTAAACATCGCTCCGGGCTCTAGTGAAAAGAAAGCCATTTTTGTTTCAACGGGCGCTGAAGCGGTTGAAAACTGTGTGAAAATAGCAAGAGCTCATACCGGCCGTCGTGGTGTTATCGCTTTTAATGGTGGATTTCATGGTCGTACTAACCTCACCATGGCACTCACCGGCAAAATCACTCCTTACAAATATTTGTTTGGACCGTTTCCCGGAGATATTTTTCATGCCCCTTATCCTATAGATTTGCATGACATAAGCATTAAACAATCTCTGACAGCGTTAGAGAACTTGTTTAAAGTGGATATAGCACCTAGCGATGTCGCCGCTATCATTATTGAACCTGTTCAAGGTGAGGGCGGGTTTTATGCGGCTCCTGCTGAATTTTTACAGCAATTGCGTAATATATGTGACAAACATGGCATTGTGCTAATTGCCGATGAAATCCAAACAGGTTTTGCCCGTACAGGTAAAATGTTCTCCTTTGAACACTCAGGCGTAGAAGCGGATTTAATGACCATGGCAAAAGGGATTGCAGGCGGCTTTCCAATTGCAGCCGTTGTTGGTAAATCTGCAATGATGGACGCACCATTGCCTGGCGGATTAGGCGGAACTTATGGAGGCTCTCCCGTTGCCTGTGCTGCTGCACTGGCTGTATTGGATGTAATAAAAGAAGAAAATCTCATTGAGCGTTCAGTCGCTGTTGGAGAGCTATTTAATAAACGCCTTAGTGATTTGCAAAATCAATATCCTAAGCTGATCAGTGAAGTGCGTAATCAAGGTGCCATGATAGCAATAGAATTGATGCTAGATGGTGATAAAGAGCAAGCAAATACACAGCTAACGCAGGCAATTATTGCCGGTGCTGCAGACTTTGGTTTAGTTTTGTTGGCTTGTGGTTTTCATGCAAATGTTATCCGTTTTTTACCGGTGCTTACGATATCAGATGAAATGGCCAATGAAGGTTTAGATAAATTTGAAGCGTTATTTAAGTCAATTGTAAGCTAATCGTAAAAGGGCAGCTATATCACATGGCTGCTCTTTTACTGTATTTCAGTGACCCTTATAAGCATGGGCACTGTTAAACTTAGTAGCCGGGAATTCCGACACAGCCATATAAAAAAATGGCTGTACTTAAAAGCATTAAACGTTTCACATTAATTCCTCGTATTTGTTAATAAAGGTTCTTTGCAAGCTCACTCGCATTCCAGGTCCTCACTTTGTGAGGCGTTGTATTGCTGATTTATCTCTTTCCTAGCGTATCTCGACTAGATTCCAGGTATGCCGAAAAAACCGTCTGTATCGGGGATACCTACACATGCTGTCATCGCCAAGCATATGACGGCTAATACAATAAAACGCATCTTTGATTGCTCCTAAAGAAAATTAATAATTATACGGGTTGTAGATAGAGATAGTTATTGTTTATTCAACTAAGCATGGCGCAATCATTGGCTAAATCTTTTAAAATAACACTTTTAAATACTAAAGTAGAAGCGGCAAATGTTCGAGCAACTTGTTAATCAACTAATTTACATATTTTCTGTCTCTGGCGTAATTGTGTTTTCTATCTCTGGGGCGCTCATTGCTGCCTCAAAAGGCATGGATATTCTCGGTTTTATATTAATGGGGGCTGTAACAGGTGTCGGCGGAGGAACGCTGAGAGACCTATTATTAGATATCCCCGTTTTTTGGGTACAAGAGCCATTAACTATCTACCTATGTATAGGCTCATCTGCTCTGACTTACATTGCAAATAAGTTATTTGTTAAGCGAGATTTTTGGATCGTTTGGATGGATGCCATCGGTCTCTCTATTTTTGCCGTAATGGGTACGCAAGTAGCACTTAATCATGAAGCACCGCTAATCGTTGCTGTTGTTATGGGGGTTATGTCTGCAACTTTTGGCGGGATAATGCGCGATGTACTCTGCGCAGACACACTTATGTTAATGCGTCCTGAAATGTATATTAGCTGTGCGTTGTTTGCATCTGTTGTCTACACAGTGTTATTTACTTTAGATGTAGCTGATCTTTTTATTGTCATAGTATCCTTTCTAGCCGGACTGAGTTTACGCGCTTTAGCGATTATCTTTAAACTTAAATTGCCGCAATTTAATAATGATCCTCTCTAGTTTTTTAAAACAGCCGTTAGAAAGCGATTGTTTTCAGAATTTGGCTGATTTATCTTTTGCTGAAAATATATGATGATTAACCTGAACCTTAAAAAATCCAGCAAACGTGTGATTTATTAGAGGAAAACTAGTACCAAGGCTGCTCGCCTAACTGTTAGTACTTAATGTTTTCTTTTACACATGTTAAGGAGGTACAGATGAAAAATTCACTAAATTTTTGGGGCGCGGTTCTCTTTATTAATATAATTTTACCGGTTAGCGCTAGTATGCCAATTTTTGAACGCAGTTATAAAGATGGTGTTTTAGAAGGACAGCGCCTGTCACAGGCGACCACGGCTTGGGATACAGTAGACAGAATCAACCGGCGTTCAGAGCTGCAGGTGGTCTACACATGTAGCCGTCTTGCTAGTGGCATGATGGAAGAAGACGCCAGTCCTTATAGAAATCTATTAAAAATGGTTTATCACCGAGATGCAGGGCCTATTACCAATTTAGATCGTAGAGACGATTTTTACTTTGCCATAGGTGCTGCACAATCTCATCTAGTAGATGGAGCAGCAATGCATTCTGCAATAAAAGGCATCCCGCCTGAGCAAGCAATGAAAGAAATATCTGCTCAAATTTATGCAAATCTTTGTCAGCCCCTTCTCGCATCTAATTAATTCACCTACTTTAATCGGGCGTTCACATTGTTAATTTAGTCAATAAACGCCCGTTCTTTCTCGTTAAATTACACGCTTTCATTCATCAATCCCTATACTTCACCCTTAGGTCTGACACGAAAAACTGTTCCAGAGAATTAGTTCGCCTTAAAAGACCGAGAAAACTGTTTCAAATCTGCTTATTCTCGCTATTATCGGCCAAGTCCTGCAGGCCCCTAAATGTACATTTAATAGGAAAAGCCGTAATATCGTGATATTCTCATTTACAGGAATAAATCCCAAATATGAGATAAGGTGTTTTTTTGGATATTGATAATGCGCTTGCCAATAATATCAAAACGTTGCGGCTCGCTAAAAATTATTCGTTAGAAGAGTTAGCAAATCAGTCAAAAATAAGTCGTGCAAGCATATCTAGAATTGAAAATGCAGAGGTTAGTCCAACAGCGCAAGTGCTAGTAAAGCTATGCCATGCGTTGGGTATTAGCTTATCTTCATTAATCTCTATGTCGGAAAACAATAGCGCTGTCTATATTAAACACGCTGATCAAGTTGAATGGCAGGACAGGGAACTAGGCTTTATTCGTCGCTGTGTGTCCCCGCCTTTATGGGGCTACAAAGCAGAGATAATACACTGTCAACTGAATGTCGGGGCATGCATAGAGTATGAATTTATAGCAGGTCAGGTAAAAGAACATCATTTGCTCATGGAAGAGGGCTGCTTAGAGTTAAAGTTAGCAGGTGAAGTGTTCACATTATTACCAGGAGACAGCCTTCGCTATCAGTTGTCTAGTGAAAGCCATTTCACCTCTTTAGGCCCTTTAAAAGCGAAATATAAACTGGTACTCGTCAAGGCGTGAAAATGAGAAAAGTAGACATTGAAATAATTACTCCGCAGACCTTTCAAAGTGCATTAACAGGGCTGTCTGTTATTCTGGAACAATGTGTCCAGCTGCAGGCAAGTATTGGCTTTGTTCTCCCATTTAGTATTGAAGAAGCTACACGTTACTGGCTTGATAATGTGCTGGAGAAAATCAAGACAGAGAACATTGTTTTATTTATTGCCAGAATTGATGACCTTGTTGTCGGTACTGTGCAATTAGATATTGGCATGCCAGATAACCAACAGCATAGAGCTGATGTTGCAAAACTTCTGGTTCACCCTTTATATCAACGCAAGGGGATTGCTAAAATTTTGATGTTAGCGCTAGAGAAAGAGGCATTATTGCGAGCCAGAACATTGTTAGTATTAGATACCAAAACGGGGGATAGTGCAGAACCATTATACCTTTCCTTGAAATACCAGCTGGCAGGCGTCATTCCAAACTTCGCTAAAAACCCAGCACATGACGGTTATGCCTCCACGAGTATTATGTACAAAAAAATAAGTTGGTAATATAAATTAACTATATATCTTACCTTATTGATAATAAATGGTTTGTAGAGAAACAAAAATGACACCGGCCGTAGATTTTGTAAAAGAGAGTAATATTGAACATCAATTACATGAATATTCCCATGAAGCCACAGGTCAAGCATATGGTTTAGAAGCGGCACAAAAACTGAATATTGATCACAGCCAAGTATTTAAAACATTAGTGGTCATGCTCGAAACTAAAGAGCTAGCGGTTGCCGTAATTCCTGTCGCCAAAATGCTAAACCTAAAGAATACAGCGAAAGGGCTTAAAGCAAAGAAAGCCTCGATGGCTAATAAGGTCATAGTAGAAAAAAGTACAGGTTACGTATTAGGAGGAGTGAGCCCGATAGCTCAAAAGAGGAAGTTACGCACACTCATTGACGTCTCAGCAAAGGAACAGAAAACGATATTCGTGAGTGGTGGTAAAAGAGGGCTTGAAATTGAGTTATGCCCTCAGGACTTACTTAAGGCGACAGAGGCGGTTTTTTTAGACCTCTGTCAGTAGTTTAATTCGGGGTAGGGGGAACAAAGTAACGACTCAAGCCAATACAGATTTAGCGAAAGAAGAACCGAATACTGTATTCGTTTTAAATGGTGCGACCATTGACGATATCTAGCCTCCTTTCTTGTTGGTTTTTAACTACTTGGCGATCGGCATAGATTTTATGGCAAAATATGCCGCAAAATACTGCAGCCATAAAAAGCACAATGGTTGCAGCGGGCGCGCTGTCAAAATAGAAACTTGTGTAAATGCCTAGTACTGAAGAACTTATGGCAACACAAAGTGATACTACCACCATATAGCCAAACCTTTTGCTGACCAGTAGCGCGCATGCACCGGGAATGATAAGCAAAGAGATGGATAATATCATGCCAACACTTTGCAAAGCTGCAACAACAGACAATGCCAGTAATACTTGAATACCATAGTGCCAAAACCTCACATTAATACCTAATACTTGCGCCTGTTGAGGGTCGAATATTATAAGTACCAAATCACGGCCACGTATTAAAAGAATGAATAAAACAAAGACACAGATCATACCTGTCTCAATCATACTGCTGATGCTTATACCCAAGACATCGCCAAGCAATACATGCGTTAAATGTAGTTCAGAGTTTGCCTGGTGAAATAAAATAATACCCATGGCGAACATTCCAGAGAAAACAATCCCCATGACGGTATCTTCACGAATCCGGCAGTTTTCTTTGATATATCCTGTCGTTAAAGCGCAGCACAAACCTGCTATAAATGCTCCTATTGCCAGAGGTATGGCAAACAAGTGAGCAACGACAATACCCGGCAAAACAGCATGGGCAATAGCATCCCCCATAAGAGACCATCCTTTCAATACAATGTAACAAGATAATATAGCCATTGGGATACTGATCAGTGCCACGATAATGAAGGCTTTATTCATAAAAGAAAATTGAAAAGGCAGCATTAAAGTATCAAGCATAATGGTTACTCAAAGCTTCTTTGCGCCTTTTGGTATTACTGAGCACACCTTGCTTAGGGGCAAAAATAAAAGCCAATAAAAAGCACAGTGTTTGTAGACAAACGATAATAGCCCCAGTGACGCCATCAATGAAATAACTGAGGTAAGTGCCTAATAAAGCGCTAAATAAACCAATACAAATACTGATTATGATTATGTGATTAAATTTATCACTAAGCAGATAAGCGGTTGCACCGGGAGTTACCACAACGGCTATCACTAGTAATGCACCGACTGTTTGCATGGCGGCCAATGTCGTAGCACTGAGACAGGCAAAAAATAGAACTTGTAATTTTATTGGTCTGATACCTGCCATCCATGCCTGTTGCTCGTCAAAGAAAACTAATAATAAATCTTTCCAGTAAATTGTGAGAAAGAGTAGGGTGCCTATACTAATGATGACCATTTGCAACGCATCCCAGGGAGCTATTGCTAAAATATTTCCCATTAGTATACGTTGTAAGTCCACTGTACTTGGTGAAAGGGATAACAAAAATAAACCGAGAGCAAAAAATGTGGTAAAGATTAAACCGATAGCCACATCTTCTTTGAGCAAGCTGCGACGTTTTATAAATAGAATTGAAACAGCTGCAAACCCACCCGATAGAAAAGCTCCAATTGAGAAAGGGAGGCCTGCCATATAGGCAATAGCAACGCCTGGAACTGTTGCATGAGAAAGAGCGTCAGCAATTAAAGACCAGCCACGTAACATTAAAAAAGCGGACAGAAACGCACAGACAACCCCTATTAATGCGCTGACTAACATAGCATTGACCATATATTGATAGGCGAAAGGTTCGAGTAAGTATTCCACTATTGTTGAGCTCGCTGCTGGTTCGTAGAAAGAGTGACACCTGCTAGAGTCTGTGACCCTTTTTCCCCATATAACACAACAGGGCGCTCATCGTCTGTAATAACCGTGACTTCACGCGCATCACTGTCTTGATGCAAGCTTTGCGCACTGAGAACAAAGTGGCGCAATACACCGCCAAAGGCCTTTTGTAAATTATCGGCAGTGAAAACATCTTTAATTCGACCACAAGCTAACAATGTCTGATTAATCAATACTGCACTATCACAAAACTCAGGTACGCTACCTAAGTTGTGTGTTGATATTAATATGACCTTACCTTCACTTGCCAATTCTTTTAATAGCCGAATGATCTGCTCTTCTGTGGTGACATCCACACCAGTAAATGGCTCATCGAGTAAAATAACACTGCTGTTCTGTGCGAGAGAGCGTGCTAAGAAAACTCTTTTTCGCTGCCCACCAGATAGCTCTCCTATTTGTCGATGTTTAAAGTCCGTCATATTGACACGCGCTAGCGCTTTATCAACGGCTTGAATATCCCTATCTTTGGGCATTCGAAAAATATTCATATGGCCAAATCGCCCCATCATGACTACATCCTTGACCAGTACCGGAAAGTTCCAATCGATATCTTCGCTTTGAGGAACATATGCAATTAGATTATTTTTTAAGGCACTCTTTACAGGTTTTCCCATAATAGATACATCGCCTTGATAACAGGGGACAAAGCCCATAATGGCTTTAAAAAGTGTCGATTTCCCACTGCCATTAATTCCGACCAAGGCTGTAATTGAGCCTAAGGAGATGTCAAAGCTGATATCTTTGATTGCGTTGTGGCCATTTTTGTAAACAACACTGATATTATTAACACTAATACCAACATTAGTTTGAATATTACTCATGACTCAACCCTTTAACAATCGTCTTCATAGTGACGACAAGTAAATCAATATAGGTAGGAACAGGACCATTAGGCCCGCTTAATGAGTCGACATAAAGGACCCCACTATAAAGACTCGCTGTTTCACGCGCTATTTGTCTTGCTGGTTTATCTGAAACAGTACTTTCACTAAAGACCGCTTTGATGTTGTGCTTATTAACGCCATCGATAACTTTTTGCATTTGCTTAGGAGAGCCTTGTGAGTCAGCATTAATAGGCCATATGAATAACTCTTTTAGACCTAAATCTTTGGCGAGATAACTAAACGCGCCTTCACTCGTGACCAGCCAGCGTTGGTCTTTATCTAAGGCTTCAATTTGTTTCTTGAAAGGCTTAACAAGCGCGGTGATTTTTGAAGAGTACGCTGTAGCATTTTCTTTGTAGTATTGAGCATGAGCAGGATCCACAGCAGACAGCGCTTTCTCTATATTGGCGATATAGATCAGTGCGTTTTTGGCTGACATCCAAGCGTGAGGGTTGGGTTTTCCGTCATATTCACCACCGCTAATACTTAACGGTGTAATTCCTTGTGTTAGTAGCACTTTAGGTATGCCATCAATGTTCTGATAAAATTTATTAAACCAAAGTTCTAAATTCATGCCGTGCCACAAGATCAAATCAGCACCACGCGTTTTAATGATGTCTTTAGGAGTCGGTTGATAGTTATGAATCTCAGCACCCGCCTTAGTAATAGAGAGGACTTGTGCTTTATCGCCCGCGACTACTTTTGCCATATCTGCGAAGATGGTAAAAGTAGTGACTACTTTTAAGGTTTTCGCTTGAAGAGCAAAACAATAAAACATCAGCATAATAGGGAGTAATATACGAAAAATTGTATTTGATTTTTTACTGCGCATTCTTATTTAATATCCATATAATTGTTAACTTAATACAAATGAGAATACGTATCACTTGCATTGATGTCAACGCCTATTTGGGGTTTTCAAGCTCGAGTGCAACTTTTTTTCATACAATGATTCACTTATCATAAGATGCATCTCATGTATTAATTATGCTCAACAAATTATCTTTCGTTGAATGGAAATTGTGGGATTTGAATGTCAGCAATGAGATTGCATGAACCAATTAATACTAAAGTAACAATCCGGCATTAATATAATGTGTGCAAAGGGGATGGGTTAACACTGAGCTTTAATCAATATAGATCAAATACAATGGGATATTGCTATGAGTTCATTTAAACTAACTAAAATAGATACTTACTAAAGGAGTAGCGAATAAGACCCAGAATCTTCCCTGTAGATCACTAAGTGGTCAAATACGCGAAAGAATGCGAAGTGAATGGCGAGTCCTTTACGAGCGTTCTGACAAAGGAACTAGATGAAACAAGCTTTCATCTCTGTTGATCGGTTAGCTTTCTTTAAAACGTAAGTACCCTTCGGGGCGTCTGGGACTTGTTCGCTACTTCCCTAAACATGTAATTTTAAGTAGAGTCATTCATGCAACCTATGATCGAGTTTATTACAAGTAGTGCTTGGGATTTAATAGCACTACTGTGGTTTTTATCCTGCTTTAAGGGCTACTTGTATTATGCAAGAGTAAAAAGCTACAACACGCCTTGCCTTGCGAGTGTGATGCACAAATACAGGTTTGAATGGATGCGTCACATGCTTGAACGAGAAGTCAGAATTGCCGATGAGGCCACTATCGCCAATTTAGAGCGAAGCGTTTCATTTTTAGCTTCGACTACAATCTTGATCATTGCAGGCCTTATCACTTTGCTGGGTTCATCAGAGGCAGTCACTAAGGTATTGTCCAATATTCCTATGATTTCAAATGAAGTGAATAGCTGGACTTTCAAGATCATTTTGTTGATTGTTATCTTTCTCTATGCCTTCTTTAAATTTACTTGGAGTTTGCGTCAATACAGCTTTTTATCGGTGATGGTGATCAGTGCACCCACTCCTGCAGACAATTTTTCAACAGACAAAAAGAAAAAACATGCAGAAGTATTAGCACTCATGTGCTCTAAAGCTGCGGGCAATTTCAATCTGGGCTTAAGGACTTACTATTTTTCTGTTTCAGTGCTGGCATGGTTTATCAGCCCTTTGCTGTTTATGTTCAGTAGTACATTGGTTGCATTTGTACTTTATCGCAGAGAGTTTCGCTCTGAAACCTTAAAAAATATGATGATGAGTTTAGGGGATAGAGAATCGGAAAGTGAAAGGTAAAAAAGTATCGGTAAACGGTGAACTTTTTACACTTTATTAAAAAGTGTCATGTTTTTTTAGCTTATTTAGAAACACTCCCCTTGAAACTCAACAGCCTGACCCCATTTCCTTTGACAGGTAATGATTTAATATTAAGAGATACCACTAAGGCTATCTCTGTGTTCAACAGGATCAATCGTACATGACTACTGAAACTCAAAAAGAGACATTAGGCTTTCAAACGGAAGTAAAACAGCTACTGAATTTGATGATTAACTCTTTGTACTCAAACAAAGAAATATTTTTGCGTGAGTTGGTATCTAACGCATCAGATGCAGCAGAGAAACTGAGATACGAAGCACTCGAAAATGGTGACTTGTATGAAGGCGATGGCGATTTAAATATCCGTATTAGTTATGACAGCGAAGCAAAAACGGTCACTATTGCCGATAATGGCATTGGTATGACACGTGCAGAAGTTGTCGACCACTTAGGCACCATTGCAAAATCAGGAACAGCCAGTTTCTTAGGTCAATTGACAGGTGATGAGTCAAAAGATAGCCAGCTAATAGGTCAGTTCGGTGTCGGTTTTTACTCTGCGTTTATCGTCGCAAAATCAGTTGATGTGTACACTCGTAAAGCCGGAGCTCCAGCAAGTGAAGGTGTTCACTGGAGTTCTGAAGGCGAAGGTGAGTTCAGCCTAGCGACGGTTGAAAAAGCCGGCCGCGGTACGCAAATTGTACTTAATCTAAAAGATGAAGAAGAAGAATTTGCAGATGGCACACGTCTACGTCATTTAATCAAAAAGTATTCTGATCATATTGCATTGCCCGTCATCATGCAGCAAGAAAAGCCTACTGAAGTTCCGACAGAAGACGGTGAAGAAGCAGCAGAGAAAGAAGCGGTTGTACTTGAAGATGAAACTATCAATGCAGCTTCAGCACTCTGGACACGCAACAAATCAGATGTATCAAAAGAAGAATACAGTGAATTTTACAAGCACTTATCGTCTGACTATACAGATCCTATTGCTTGGTCTCATAACCGTGTTGAAGGTAAAAACGAATACACAAGCTTACTTTATGTCCCTACTACAGCCCCCCATGACCTTTGGAATCGTGAAGCACCACGTGGCTTAAAGCTATATATCCAACGTGTATTCATTATGGATCAAGTAGATGAGTTTTTACCTCTCTACCTAAGATTCATTAAAGGCGTAGTAGATTCAGCCAGTCTTTCTCTAAACGTTTCTCGTGAAATATTACAAAAAGATCCTAATGCAGATAAGTTACGTGCCGCTTTAACTAAGCGCTCTTTAGACATGCTAAGCAAAATGAGCAAAGACGAAGATAAGTATCAAACTTTCTGGAAAGCATTCGGTAATGTGATTAAAGAAGGTCCAGCTGAAGATTTCGCTAACCGTGAAAAAATCATGAAACTGATGCGTTTTTCTTCAACGCACAATGAAAATGATGCACAAACTGTCTCTTTAGCGAGCTACATCGAACGCATGCAAGAAGGTCAAGATAAGATCTACTATGTCACTGCAGAAAACTATAACACTGCCAAGAATAGCCCGCATCTCGAAATTTTCCGCAAGAAGGGCATTGAAGTTCTACTACTCACGGAGCGTATTGATGAGTGGATGATGAGCCACATTTTCGATTTCGATGGAAAGTCTTTCCAGGATGTCGCTAAAGGTGAGCTAGATCTTGGCGATAAAGACAACGAAGAAGAGAAGAAAGCTCAAGAAGAAGCGGCTAAAGAAGCAGAAGGCCTAACTGAACGTTTAAAAGAATGCTTAAGCGATAAAGTTTCTGAGGTACGTGTGACTAATCGTTTAACGGATTCACCGGCGTGTCTTGTTCTGAATGCCTACGACATGGGCGCTCAAATGAAAGCGATCATGGAAGCGGCAGGGCAAGCGGCTCCTGACAGTAAGCCAATCTTTGAAGTGAACGTTGAGCATCCATTAATCCAGAAAATGGACTCTGAAACTGATGAAGATCGCTTTAGTGATCTCGCTAACATCATTTTCGATCAAGCGGACTTAGCTGCAGGCGGTCAATTAGATGACCCTGCTAGTTACGTATCGCGCCTTAATAAGCTGTTGTTAGAGCTTAGCAAGTAAGATTGTCGTTTAGCGCAAAGGTATAACCTGAGCGCTTTTCTTATTGCATGATGATCGATAGAAAAACCAGCCTAGTGCTGGTTTTTTACTTTATATATCAAACTGATCAAATTTCGGTAAATTATCGACTAAATCATAATAGTCTGCTTTGTCTGCGACAAAAATATGTTTGGTTAAAGATAACCCTGAGGGTTGATCCAAAGTTCCAGCAAAAATACTGATCTGTAGAGTGTCTTTTTGCCAAAACAAATTGGAGCCACACTCCTTGCAAAACGCGCGCTTAGCAGTGAGAGAAGATGGATACCAATGCAACGCTTGGTTCCCTTGAATTTGAATATCCTTTATAGCCACTTGAGTGGCCGCCACAAAATGACCGGAAGTCTTTTGGCACTGTCGACAATGACAAGCCACAATATCGCGCATCTCTCCCGTAGTTTGATAGCGTACCGCGCCGCATAAGCAGCCTCCTGTTTGTTCGTTAGTATTTGTCATAGCGTCGTCTCAATTTCAGGCGCGTTAAAAGTAGTTCTCATCGAGAAACAAACCCTTAGAGAGAGCGAGTCAATCGAAAAGTTCACAGTAGGCATTATTTCTGGATGGGAATTAAACTATAAGTCCTTAAGCAGATAAATTCCTTACAAAAAGCAGAGAAAGATTGTCTTTATTTATCAATTATAGGTATATATGGTTTGTTGATGAATAGCCTAAGGATGGTAAGTAATGAAGTGTCATGAAGTCGATTATGAAATATTGGGTCAAGATATCCAATTAGTAGAAGTTGAGTTAGATCCTAATGAAACAGTGATAGCGGAAGCTGGTGCTATGAATTATATGGAGCAAGGCATCAATTTTGAAACAAAAATGGGTGATGGCTCGACACCTGATGAGGGCATGGTGTCTAAATTATTCTCTGCGGCTAAACGAAAAATGACCGGCGAATCCGTTTTCACCACACACTTTACCAACACAGCACAAAGCAAGCAACGTGTTGCATTTTCGGCCCCAACCCCTGGCAGTATCATTGCTATAGATATGAATAAAGTGGGTGGACGTATTACCTGTCAAAAGGACGCTTTTTTAGCGGCGGCGCTTGGGACTAAAGTTTCAATCACCTTTAATCGTAAAATTGGTGCCGGCTTCTTTGGCGGTGAAGGTTTTATTTTACAAAGTCTTGAAGGCGATGGAATGGCATTTATCCACGCAGGCGGCACACTAATTGAAAAGCATCTCACTGGTGAAACCCTACGAGTAGATACCGGTTGTTTAGTTGGTTTTACGCAAGATATTGATTACGATATAGAAAAAGCAGGCAGTATGAAATCGATGATCTTTGGTGGAGAAGGATTATTTTTAGCAACTCTGTCAGGTCATGGCACAGTTTGGTTACAGAGCATGCCGTTTTCCCGCTTAGCAGACAGGATTTTTCAAAGTGCTTCAAGCTATGGTGGAAACGCTAAAGGGGAAGGATCGGTACTTGGAGGAATAGGGCGTATTATAGATGGCGACTGATGCACCAATCTGGAATTTAATAAGGCATAAAATTTATGCCTTAATTTTCAAACTTTGCAGATATTATCAATTTTTAAGCTATTATTAAAATAGCGGTTATTATAAAGGTATTCTATCTTTAATATCTAATATTCATAGGTTTAGATGTATCAATGATCAATTTCTTCAAAAGCCATTCCTGCACTTACGATCCATTTATTACAAGATTCAAAACATTACGTAGGTATAAGCGCAGGTATATTCAGCTACTCACCTTAGCCTGCGTTGTGAGTGTCTCATTTACCACAAGTGCAACAGTCACTTTGGTCTTTACATCCAACCAGCCTGATATTTTATTTAACAAGAATAATGCACATTTCCCACAATTAGCAACGTTGCTAAACACCCTTAAAAACAAAAAAGAAAGTAATACACTTTTTCTGCACGGCGGAGATAGTTTCTCGCCAAGTGCTATGTCGCTATTTGATAATGCAAATAATGTAATAGCACTGGCAAATATAATGGATGTTTCTCTATATGCGGTGGGTAAAAGGGAGCTTACCTATGATGTTGATATATTGTCTTTAAGGGCGCATGACGCACAATTCCCTATTGTCTCGAGCAATGTATTGGATACAAGAACTCATTCACCAATAGAGGGTGTGTTTACGACTTATGACTTTCAAGTAGATGATTTACGCATCTCCGTTGCATCGATGATCAATCCTCGCGTATTAGTGGCTTACGGGCCTAAGTTTGCAGAAATAGTTGATAATGAGAGTGTATTAAAAGATATAGCAATACGACAACAAGGTGCTGATTTAAAAATCTTAATGACAGATTTGGAAGAAGAAGCGAGTTTACAAATAGCTGAAAAGCAAATTTTTGATCTTATTCTTGTGGCCATTGATGGCCCAGATAAACTCATTAAAATAAAGGGAACGCAAGTGGTCTTGGCCGGTGGCCAAGATGGCGATGCCGCCATCATTGAATTTGATAATAAAGCAAATGACAGTAAATTAACCTCAAAAATAGAATCCTTAGATAGGTATTTCCCTGACCCTGACATTCTATCGTTCATCGATAAATATAAACGACGCTTAGGCAATTTGTATAAAGAGGAGATTGCTGTCGCCGATAGTGATTTTAGCACAGTAAAAGGGCTGATACGCACCAGAGAAACAGCACTAGCGAACGTGTTTGTCGATGCAGTTAGAGAAGATGCACAAACTGAAATTGCTATAGTAAATAGCGGTTCTATTAGGAATTCCGAGAAATATCCTAAAGGCTATAAATTTACGCGAGGTGATATTCAAAGCGAGTTTCCCTTTGGTGGGCATCATGTCGCAATAGAAATTGATGGTACTAATATTTTAGCAATGCTGGAAAATTCTTTAAGTCGAATAAAGTTTGAAGATGGTCGTTTTTTAAATGTATCAGGTATGCAAGTGACTTATAATTCAAAAGCGCCTGTCGGTTCAAGAATTTTGACTGTAACAGTCGCTGGTAAACCGTTAGAAAACTTGAAGTTGTATAGCATGGCAATTCCAGATTTTTATTTGGAAGGAGGTGATGAATATACAATGTTGGAAAACCTCAAAACAACATCGAATATTTTTAACAAGCAAAGAACTTGGCATGTCGTTGCTAAGTACCTCTCTAAGCAGAGAAACATTACTGCACCGGCCTTAAACCGTATGGTAGATAAAGCAAAAAATGAAAATTAATTGGTACAGGAGCCTATCATTTCGGATAAATTCTGGAATGTTACTTATTTTAATCACACTTTTTGCATTGGCGGGTATGTCACTTTGGATGACCAGCACATTCAATAAATTATCTTCGCAGGTATCAAATATATTGATACCTGAATTGTCTCATTCATCGGATCTGCACCTCGCTATAAAATATGTTCACCGCAAAATGGATGCGCTGCCTAGGTCAAAATCAAACGCTGGTAATAGGGTGATAGTGACTGATTTAATCGAGGAGTTAGATAAAATATCGATGGGTATCGATAAAATTCAAAATGATGAATATAGTGAGTCTCTCGCAAGAATGACAACCAACCTATTACCCATTGTGAATGCCTATAGCCTTACAGTTTCAAAAAAAATACAAGTTAAAAAAGATTTAGAGAGGAAGAAAAAACTACTAGATGATATTTACTTGTCGCAAATGCAAAAGGAGGGGGTGAGTAATGAAGTAAAAGGGAAAATTCATAAGCTTTATATTTTATCAAGGTCGTTATCAGATATCTCAACTTCATTTCTACTCAAAAGAACCGAGCAGGAAATATTATTCTTAAACAAAGAGTTAGGAAAAACAAGCAAGGTCGACAAACAATTTTTTAATGTCATTAGCAATCAAGAGCAAGGCATTATCTCTGTATTGAGAAAGAAAGGCGATATAGCCGTGAGTTTATCGGTACTTAATACTCAAACGAATGTGATTGTTGAACAGCTAATATCAGTATCTCTTGCAAAAGTGACTGAGTTAGAGGGGTTGGTAAAAACCGCAACTATTCAATTAAAGAAAAAATCGACTGAGTTTACTAATATTATTACTTCAATTGTCGCACTAACCACTTTCTTTACATTAGCGCTAATGATGTACTTTCATAAGCAAGTGTCTAAACGTTTGATGACTATTGCTATAAGCCTGGGACGAAAAGAAAACCAAAAAACCTTGGAAAATGAAACCAATGGTACGTCTGAAATCAGTGTTATTGCAAAATCTATCTTGAAATACAAGGCGCATAACGAATTACAGCGAGACAGGATTGCAAACAGCGTTAATCAACTTAAGTTTATCATTGAGAACTCATCACAGGCAGTGATTATTTATAGAGAAGGCCGAATCATTTTTTGTAACCGCTATAGCCAGGATATGCTAGATATAGATGCAGGCCCAAACAATAATATAGTGTCACAGAACTTATTGATGGCTATAGATGATAAAACCTATATAGACAGATTAAAAGTTGGCGCTTTATATTTCAGGTTTTTTGCCAATGATATCGAATGGGATGGTAAACCAAGTACCTTAGCCCTACTCATCGATATTACAAATGAAGTTAAGAAAGAAAAATTGCTGATTAAAAATTTAGAAACGGTAAAAGATGAATCTTTAATTGACGCATTAACAGGGCTTTACAATCGCCGTAAACTTGAGAGTTTTATTGAGCAGAAAATTTCGACACAATATGCGTTAATTGTGGCTGATATCGACTGGTTTAAAGCCTTTAATGATCATTATGGGCATGCAGAAGGTGATGTTTGTATCACTAAAGTGGCAATGGCTATTAAAGAAAGTTTACGTACTGAGGATGACATTGCAGTGCGTTACGGTGGGGAAGAATTTCTTCTGCTTTTAGTTAATAGTACTTTAGCCCAAGCTGAAAAGGTTGCAGAACGTATTCAGACAATCATACAAAAATTTGAAATCAAACACGAAAGGTCGGAGTTTAATCATCTGTCTTTGAGTTTAGGCGTTGCGCATTCGACTGAATTTAAAGAGGGTAATTGGCAAGAGCTGTTTGAAATTGCAGATAAACGGTTATATCAGGCAAAGGCAAATGGCCGCGCACGTGCAGTCTCAAAAGGAGATCAGTTTTTCTAGGCCTATGATAATACAAGCCCAGAAATACTGTTGTGTGATCTATTAACACAGGAAAGTCTATTTAGATTTTCCGTTTTACTCCGCTTCTAGCTCTGTCTTTTATATTACTTTGAATATAGTTTTTATCCGTTGTTTCTGATGAGGCGTGACCAAGTTCATCCGCTAAATGTTTTAATGGCCTTGATCCAGCATCTTCGGTAGCACCTGTATGACGTAGCCAGTGAGTCGTGGCCGCTAATAGATAGTTGGCATCTTCATTGAAACCGTCTTTGTAAAGTGCCTTAATAGCACTATCAAAACTCTGCTCCACAATTCGACGGATTTGCCTTGAGCTCATGTTTCCACTACCGCGTAGTTTATTCAGCATTGGCGAATCTTCATCAGGCGAGGGAAGGGAGGATAAGCCTCGGTAATGCCTATAGCGTTTTAAGTAGTCAAGATAAGCTTGCGGTACAGTGACAGAGCGTACCTTATTACCTTTACCAAACACTGTTAAATACCAAAAGTCATCATCATCTTTCGTGAAATCAGACATTGTTGGTCGCCATTTAGCGTGTTCTGAAAGCTCAGAAACCCTTAAATAGAGGGACTTAAGGGTAACAATGATAAACAAATTTCGCTCATATTGCCGATCGTTATCTGCCATCTCTTTAGTAATACCCAGCACATACTCCCATTGCAGTTCGCTTAATGTATCAGGCGTTTTACGCTGTACTTGCTTAATTAAATATGGACAGCTTTTTTTAACAACAGGCACAAAGTTCTTATCACAAACTTCTTCCATTTGCGCATGCTGATATAGAACACTAAGTGCAGTAAACGTTGAGATCAATGACTCTTGAGAGGGACGATAATTATCGATATCAGCACAGGCATCAGGATTCTTCTTAACTAATGATTTGGCTAATTTAACAACAAATGGGCGCCATTTGGGATTGGAGATAAACTGGCCCGTTTTTTCTTTGAAACGTTGTTGTACAGATGTACCAATCCATTTTTTATCGGGTTTCCAAACGAACTCAATATAAGCTTCAATATCTTTACGGCCAACTTGGAAAATACCTTTATTTAAACTCTGCCAGCAAAATAAACACCAGCGCTCAATTTCATTACGAAACCGTATAAAAGTGCCGTCTGATTTTCTACCCATAATGTATAAGAAGTCTAAAATAAACATTAGCTCGTTATTTGCGATAGCAGACAATTGATCTAAGCTTTGCATAAAATCAGCGAGAGATGGATATTCACTGTGCAATTCATTTTTAACCATCAGCGATCGTTGGTATCTAACTTCAGCAAATGTATTAATTAACGGTGTAACTTTAGTCATCAAAATATTCCATAAATCGCAGATATGTATTGAGAATGACATTATAAAGGCTTCTGACACTATGTCCAATACTTAAGAGTATTGGACATAGTAAAGTGCTATTTCCCACTATTACTGATTATTGTGGTTTTGTAGTTTAAAAATTGATGAACTGAATGGCCACAGACGCACTTGAAAACTACAAACGTAGATATTAGCTACGCCTTTCTAATACGTTTTGTTAGTCAAAAACCATGCTTATCGAGAATATTTTGAAATGTTCCATCAGCACGTATACTCTTCAAACCCGCATTAAAGCTCTCAACCAATTCTAAAGAATTAGGGATAGTTTTACTAAACATAAGATACAGAGGTTTTGAATCGAGTAAGGGATTTAGCACTACAATGTCCTCATCCTTGCTATTTGTTAAAAAACTGGCTTCGTGCTTAAACACTAAGATTGATGCTGCAACAAGATCAATCTGCTCAGCAAAAAGCATACGAACAGCAAAAATTTGGTTTACAACTATTTGCTTTTTAAGATAATTTGCAGTGTCAAACTCAGGTGTATATACCCAACCACGCATCGCACCTATAGTGTAAGACTCAAGTGACCTCAGTCCCTCATACTTATCTATACCTAAAGATTTTAGAGCTATTAGCCCTACATCCACTGAGAAAATAGGGTCGCTATAATTATAATCTTTAGCACGCTCATCAGAGTAATATGCCCCCATAACAGCATCAGCAGAGCCGTCTTTTGTCATTTTCATTGCCCTTAACCAAGAATACCAATTAATGCTTGATTCATGGCCTTCTCTTAGAAATGCGGTTTGAACTAGCTCTGTTACTAGCCCTCCAGACTCTAAAGTCGATGCATAATACGGGGCCCAGTCTGTAGTAACCATTTTCACCTTGTGAGACCAAGCACTCTGGCTTAAAACAACGAGCATAATGCTGTAGATTACTAAAATTATTTTTTTTGAAAAAAACATGAACGATCTCCCAAATCCGTATATTTTGCTAATTACCCTTATTAATTAATAGCACAAAATTCATAGATTGATTGAATAGAGACGTTACTGTTTTAAATTTCGCGTACTTTTTAATCTGTGATCGAGGATTTTCCATTGGTCTATGAGTCACAATATCAAAAATTGGAGATCTATTTCTTTACTAAATTCTTATATATTGCCCACAGAATATGTCGAGCTTCAATAATTCGACAAATTACCCGTAATTGATAATAACGGTTATTGGATTTAACATAATAAATAATACATGTCTTTATTGTTTATATTACTTCCTCTATTTTAAAAGCTAGTAAAGAGCTGTAAGTACCAGCTTCTATATACGGATATCTCATATCTTTTGCTGCGCGAAGTGATGTGTTCTTTGTCAAGAAGCGTCTAAATCGACCCTTTTCATCACGCTACTAAATTCAATAACTGCGCCCTACCCTTTGCTGTTAGTTCTAATTACATACCCTATTTCTGGCGCTAGAACAGTGAAGGCTCTCTCGTTATTTATTGAACTTCTTGAAAGTAAGTCTTTTTTCTATACTGAAGATTATTGATAAAAGAGTCTGGGATAGGTATATTGAATCCAACTTTACCCATTAGGGTAATGTGATTACGTTAAGGTAATAAAAATAGCTTAAAGAACAGGTCCGAGTCTGAAACCTACTTTCGTACCTGTTCTATAGAAGAAGCAAAAATAATTAGGGGCTGTAAATGTTAACAATAAATAAAAAAACACTAACGATTGCCATTAGCGCTGCAATTGTCGCCACAGGCGCATCTACCGTGCACGCGGCAGGTTTCCAATTAAAAGAACAAAGTGCTGAAGGCCAAGGTAACTCGTTTGCCGGTCAAACGGCTAAAGCAGTTGATGCCAGTACTATCTTTTTCAACCCTGCAGGCATGGCCAGGCTCAACGGTAATCATGTTCAATCTAACTTGAGTTTTATCGCTCCTGAAGCAAAATACAAACATGGAGCATCTACTTCTCAAGGAGGGCTTTTTCCTAAAAGCACCGGCATAGATGGTGGCGAATCAGCAATTGTTCCTGCTGCGTATGCTGTTTGGGATTACTCCGAAAATGTAAACTTTGGTTTAAGTATTAACGCCCCTTTTGGCATGTCAACTAAGTATGATGAAAATTGGGTAGGTGCTCAATACAATGTATTAAGCGAAATTAAAACAGTTAATATTGCGCCTACTATCTCTTATAAAGTAGACGACCGCTTGTCTATTGGTGGTAATATTCAATTTCAAAAAATAGATGGAAAGCTGACCAACAAAAGTGTTACTGGAGCTGGTACGGCAGCATTAACCACTCTAGAAGCTGATGATACTGGCTACGGTTATTCTCTAGGTCTGTTGTATGAATACAGCGATAAAGGCCGAGTCGGTTTTAGTTACCGTTCACAAATCAAACACACCCTAGAGGGTAAAGTTAGTACAGTAGGTGTAAGCGAATTTGATGCAAGTGCAAAAGTCACTTTACCAGCAGTAGCTTCAATAGGGCTTTATCAAGAAGTTTCTGACAAATGGACTGTATTAGCTGATGTGTCTTGGACAGACTGGTCTGTTTTTGACAAGCTAGAAGTTATAAAATCATCAACCGGAGCTGTGGCAACGACTACTGAATACCATTGGGATGACACCGTATTTGCCGCCTTAGGTGCCAATTATCAATATAATGATAAACTGCAGTTAAAATTTGGTGTTGCTTATGACCAAGGTGCTGCTAATAACAATGATCGTACCGCCGGCATTCCTGATGAAACTCGCTATTGGGCCTCTGTTGGCGCGAGCTACAAATTCAATAAAAAAACTACCTTTAATGTAGGTTATTCACATGTAGAGGCTGATACTGCCAAAGTATCAGAAGACAGCAAACAAAATACCCCAGGTCCAGGGTTCGGTAGCTCTTATAATGGTGAATTTGACCCAAGCGTCGATATATTAACAATAGGTATTAATTACAAGTTCTAAATGACTATGATATAAAACTAAAAGCCTTTAATTTAAGGCTTTTTTTTTATCTTTTTTAAAATTACTTTTGCTATAAATTTGATTATATATATACTAATGTTACCTATAGGTAACCTAATTAACTATTACATCCATCCGGATGTAACTATGATAAAGGCCAACTATGAGCAATGAAGATTTTTATACCGTACCTAAGCTTGCCAAAGAGCTGGGGATTACCCCTAGAGCCATAAGGTTTTATGAAACTAAGGGATTGTTAATTCCACAGCGTGCAGGCAGTACTCGCGTCTATACCCATAAAGACCGAGCCCGGTTAATTTTGATTTTGCGTGGTAAAAGATTGGGCTTCACATTGGCAGAGATTCAAGAGTTTCTTGATCTTTATACCATAGACCCTAATCACAAAGAACAGACACAAATGCTACTAAACAAGGTTGAATTTCGAATTGATGACCTTGAAGAGCAGAGAATAGAGTTGGAACTAGTATTAACCGAGTTAAATGATATTAAAACTAACTGTCATGAGGCTCTCAATAATCAGTAATCAACGCTAGTTAACCGACAATAAATATAAGTAAACTTCGGAGATAAACCATGAAAAACGCCGTAATTGCAGGCTACACTCGCTCCCCTTTCCAGTTGGCTAATAAAGGTCAACTTACTAGAGTAAGACCTGACGATTTGGTCGCAGAAGTAGTACGTGGCCTTGTTGAGCGCACAGGTGTTAAGGGGGATGACATTGAAGATCTTATCCTTGGTTGTGCTTTCCCTGAAGGCGAACAAGGCTTTAACATTGGCCGTACTACGGTATTTTTAAGCGGCCTGCCTAACAGCGTTGGTGGATCTACTGTTAACCGTTACTGTGGCTCTTCTATGCAAGCTATCCATATGGCTGCAGGCAATATCGCATTGGGTGCAGGTGATGCATTCATTTGTGCAGGTATCGAGAGCATGTCTCGCATCCCTATGATGGGCTTCAACCCAATGCCCAATCCTAAGCTTTATACTGACTACCCTGAATCCATGATGGGTATGGGGGACACCGCTGAAGTGGTAGCCAAAAAGCACGGTATTACCCGGGAAGAGCAAGAAGCTTTTGCGGTTAAATCACAGCAAAAAGCGGCGAATGCACGCGAGCAAGGTTTATTTATAGACGAAATAGTTGCGGTCAATGGCGTTGATCAGGATGGGTGTATTCGTCCAGACACTACCGTTGAAGGTCTTTCAGGCCTTAAGCCAGCATTTGATGCAGCGGGTAGTGTAACTGCCGGTACTAGCTCCCCACTGACAGATGGAGCATCAGCAGTACTGGTATGTTCTGAAGAGTATGCTGCTGAGAACGGTATCAAGCCAATGGCGCGTATCTTATCGGTTGCTACATCAGGTTGTGACCCTGAAATCATGGGCATGGGGCCTGTAGGCGCGACTAACAAAGCGCTAGCGCGTGCTGGTCTGAAGATTGAAGATGTCGATATTATTGAGCTAAACGAAGCTTTCTCGGCACAGGCACTGGCGTGTATTAAAGAGTTGGGCCTAGACACAGATAAAGTTAACTTAGATGGCGGCGCTATTGCTCTAGGCCACCCTTTAGGCGCTACTGGTGCACGTATCGTTGGTAAAGTTGCATCATTATTGCAACGTGAAGGTAAGCGTTACGGTCTTGCTACACAGTGTGTCGGAGGCGGTCAAGGTGTCGCTACTATAGTGGAGGCTATCTAACATGAGCACAATTAATAAAGTGTGTGTGATTGGCGCAGGTGTGATGGGAGCGGGAATTGCCGCTCATATCGCCAACGCCGGTCACCAAGTACTGCTGATGGACATTGTGCCTGAAGGTGCTACAGACAGAAATGTGGTGGCTAAAGGTGCGATTGCAAAACTGATTAAATCCAATCCTGCTGCTCTTACCTCTAAGCGCAATGCAAAGCTGATTACGCCGCTAAACATCGACGACCATTTGGCACAAATTGCCGATTGCGATTGGATCATTGAAGCGATTGTTGAACGTCTGGATATTAAGCAGAGTTTATACGCTAAGATCGATGCTGTGCGCAAGAGCGGCGCAATTATCTCTTCAAACACATCGACTATTCCGTTAAATGCATTAATTAACGGCATGAGCGATGCATTTGCGCAAGATTTCTGCATTACTCACTTCTTTAATCCACCGCGTTACATGCGTTTGTTAGAAGTGGTTAAAGGTGAGAAAACCCGCCAGAGCGCTATTGATACCGTTAGCGAATTCTGCGATTACAAGTTGGGTAAGTCTATTGTTGATTGTAAAGACAGCCCGGGTTTTATCGCCAATAGATTAGGTGTTTACTGGATTTACGTTGCTTTAGTTGAAGCAATGGATGCTGGTTTAAGCATTGAAGAAGCAGACGCTATTTTGTCTAAGCCTTGCGGAATTCCTAAAACCGGGGTGTTTGGCTTAATGGACCTGGTTGGTCTAGATTTGATGCCAAACATCTTAGACTCTATGGTGAGCTTATTGCCTGAGAGTGATGCATTTGTACAAATCAGACGTGAACTGCCGTTATTAGAAAAAATGATTGCTGACGGTTATACCGGTCGCAAAGGTAAAGGTGGCTTCTACCGCATCAACCGTAGCGACGGTAAAAAAGTTAAAGAGGCGATTAGTTTAGTGACCGGTGAATACCATCCCGTCGCTAAAGCACGTCTTCCTGAGGCGCGCAGTCACTTTAAGAAATTCTCTGAACTACTTGATACTGATAGTAAAGGCGGAAATTATGCATGGCGTGTAATGTCCAAAACATTGGCCTATGCGGCAAGTTTGATTCCTGAGGCCGGTGAAGATATTACCGCTATTGATGAAGCAATGCGTCTAGGCTACAACTGGAAACTTGGCCCATTTGAACTGATCGATAAACTTGGATCACAAGCTTTTGTTGATAAACTAGTCAAAGATGGCGAGAGCATCCCCACCCTTCTATCAACGGCCGCTGGACGTGACTTCTATACAGAAACTAACGGTGTACCACAGTACCTTGGCAGAGATGGCGAGTACAAAGCATTAGAACGTGCTGCAGGCATCGTGATGTTGTGCGATATCAAGCGTAACAGCCAACCCATTTTGAGAAATGGCTCTGCTGCACTTTGGGACATCGGCGACGGTGTTGTCTGTTTCGAATTCACCTCTAAAATGAATTCTCTTGATGCTAATACCATGGCATTGATTCAGAAATCCATTACCCAAGTAAAGAAAAACTACAAAGCACTGGTTATCTACAACGATAGCAGTCACTTCTCTGCAGGCGCCAACTTAGGTTTAGCCATGTTTGCTGCGAATATTGCCGCTTGGCCTGAGGTCGCTAAATTAGTCAGTGAAGGACAAAAAGCTTATAAAGCATTGAAATATTCACCTTTTCCTGTGGTATCAGCACCTGCAGGCATGGCCTTAGGAGGCGGTTGCGAAATATTACTGCACAGCGATGCCGTTCAAGCGCACATCGAAACCTACAC
>Ga0209291_1000567_pt1 | contig 34718 bp, 22 predicted proteins | sample GOMGulsemesocosm_FD_184633 | JGI IMG/M metagenome (GOLD analysis project Ga0209291, IMG submission 184633) | Methane-oxidizing microbial communities from mesocosms in the Gulf of Mexico - GOM9B Gulf of Mexico (SPAdes) (version 2) | ecosystem: Environmental > Aquatic > Marine > Cold seeps...
TGGAGTTCTATGAGCAGAAACAATATCTACTTCTACTTCAATATCAAAACCTGCTAAAATATCTATTGCTTGTTGCATGATTGGAAGGTCACTTGTACTTCCCATTATAATTCCTACTTGTGGCATTTTTTTTGTTTTTTATAAGAATGAGAAAAGAAAAAAGACTTTTTTATATATTGACAATTAAATATTGAAAATAAAGTGTCAAAAAAATAACTTTCTCTACTCTCTTATTTCTTACTTATTACTTTAATAGTTTCTTTTACTTCTTGAGCAATTTTTCTAGCAATGTTAATATCGTCATTTACAATGGTAACATGTCCCATTTTGCGAAAAGGTCTTGTTTCTTTCTTTCCATATATATGAGGTGTAACGCCATCCATTGCTAAAATTGTATTCATGTTTTCATAAAATACGTCACCGGTGTGTCCTTCAGCACCAACTAAGTTCACCATAATTCCAGCAACTTTATTTTCAGGATTCCCTAAAGGTAAATCTAAAATAGCACGAATGTGTTGTTCAAATTGCGATGTATAGGAGGCTTCAATAGTTTGGTGTCCAGAGTTATGAGGTCTTGGTGCAACTTCGTTTACCAATATTTCATCTTCTTGAGTTTGAAATAATTCTACGGCTAACAAACCAACATGATTAATTTTTTCCGAAACTTTTAAGGCAACATCAATTGCTTTTTGAGCGACTTCATCAGAAATTCTAGCAGGACAAATAACATATTCTACCTGATTCGCTTCTGGATGAAATTCCATTTCTACTACAGGGTAATTACGTGTTTCTCCAGATGGGTTTCTGCACACAATTACGGCCAATTCATTTTTAAAAGGCACCATTTCTTCGGCAATACATTCCGTATTTGGCAAACCAATTAAATCATCAGCTTTACGAACTATTTTTACTCCATTTCCGTCATAACCAAATTGTGCAGCTTTCCAAACAAAAGGAAATTGTAGTCCGCCATTTTTTATGGCATCATTAATTTCAGATGTAAAAGCGAACCTTGTAAATGGCGCAGTTGGAATTTGATTGTCCGTATAAAACAATTTTTGAGTTGCTTTATTTTGAATGATACTCAATGTTTTACTCGATGGATAAACGGATACGCCTTCGCTTTCTAGCTTTTGCAAAGCTTCAATATTTACACTTTCTATTTCAAAAGTAAGTATATCTACTTTTTTTCCGAAGTTGTAAACCGTATCAAAGTCTAATAAATCACCTTTCTCAAAATGATTTGCATATTTTTTACATGGCGCATCATTTGATGGATCAATTACATAAGTTTGAATATCAAATTTATTAGTTTCCCTAAGGAGCATTCTTCCTAGCTGTCCACCACCAAGAATACCTAATTTAAAATTTGAAGAAAAGTAAGCCTTCATTTAGTTCTGTTATTGTGTTATAGGCACAAAAATACATTAAATATTCAATGTGCTTCTAAAAATGACTATCAAAAGAATAGAAATCGTTAACCAATTAAGTATCTTTGCATCTTTCAAATATATTTTATAAAAGATCTATCCTGAAAAAAGTCAAATAGTTAAAAATGACTATTTTAGATGTTTTATATGACTTTTGAAAACTAATTAACTTTGTATACATGAAAATCAAACTTCACGACAAATACTTTACACCTTTTGTTTCTGCAAAAGAGATAGATGTTGCTTTGGATAAAATGGCAGCAAAAATGGCCGATGATTTGGGAGATGAAATACCTGTATTTATAGGCGTTTTAAATGGCTCATTTATGATGGTTAGTGATTTTGTAAAAAAATATCCAAAACCTTGTGAGGTTAGTTTTGTAAAATTGGCTTCTTATGAAGGAGTGGAGTCAACCGAAGACATTCAGCACCTTATTGGTTTAAGTGAAGATGTTTCGGGAAGGACAGTAGTAATACTAGAAGATATTATTGATACGGGGAATACCTTAGAATCAATTTACGATATATTCGGTGGAAAAGGTACAAAGGATTTACGAATTGCAACCTTGTTTCACAAACCTGAAGCGTATAGAAAAGATTTAAAAATAGATTATATAGGTATTGAAATTCCAAATAAATTTATTGTAGGCTATGGTTTAGACTATAATGGATTAGGAAGAGATTTACCTGAAGTTTATCAAATAAAAAATACACAACACATGACTAATATAGTTTTATTCGGAAAACCTGGAGCTGGAAAAGGTACTCAGGCAGAATTTTTAAAAACCAAGTATAATTTAGTACATATTTCAACAGGAGATGTTTTTCGTTTTAACATGAAAAATGACACTGAATTAGGGAAATTAGCAAAATCATTCATTCATGAAGGGCAATTGGTTCCAGATTCTGTTACTATTGATATGTTGCAAGCAGAAGTAGAAAAAAATACTGATGCTAACGGATTTATATTTGATGGTTTTCCACGTACAGCTGCTCAAGCAAAAGCTTTAGATGTGTTTTTAGAATCTAAAAATATGGAGCTTTCAGGTACAGTGGCTTTGGAAGCTAATGATGAAGTTTTAATAGAACGTTTGTTAGAAAGAGGTAAAGTTTCTGGAAGAGCAGATGATCAAGATGAAACAAAAATTAGAAACAGATTTGACGAGTATAATGAAAAAACAGCTCCGTTAATTGATTTCTATACCACACAAGAAAAATTTCATTCTGTTAATGGAATTGGATCTATAGCAGATATTACAGGGCGTTTAAGTGCTGTGATTGATTTGTTAAATGTAAAAGCATAAGACAATTGGAGCGCTTAATTGCCTCAAACTTTTGTTTTAGAAAAAAAGGAATGTTAATTCATTTTTTGTGTGAGAACATAAAAGAAATTGAATTGATTTAAAGTTTAATAAAAGGGAGCTCTTTTTAATAAGATTCCCTTTTTCAAGTAAGTATAATGACTGAAGGAAATTTTGTTGATTATGTAAAGATGCACGTAACTTCTGGTAAAGGAGGTAAAGGATCTATGCACTTACATAGAGAAAAGTATATTGAAAAAGGAGGCCCTGATGGAGGTGATGGTGGTCGTGGAGGTCATATCATTCTTAGAGGTAATGAAAATTACTGGACCTTAATTCACTTTAAATTCAGACGTCATCATAAAGCTTTGCAAGGTGGACACGGAAGTAAAAGTAGAAGTTCTGGTGCCGATGGACAAGATATTTATTTGGAAGTACCTTTAGGAACTGTAGTAAAAGACAGTGAAACGGAAGAAGTACTGTTTGAAATTACTAAAAATGATGAAGAGGTAATTCTTTGTAAAGGAGGTAAAGGTGGTAGAGGGAACTGGCACTTTAAAACGTCAACCAATCAAACACCCCGATATGCACAACCTGGATTGGAAGGAGAAGAAAAGAATGTAACTTTAGAAATGAAGTTATTAGCAGATGTTGGTTTAGTAGGTTTCCCTAATGCAGGAAAATCAACTTTATTATCTGTAATTACTTCAGCAAAACCAAAAATTGCGAATTACGAGTTTACAACACTAAAACCTAATTTAGGAATTGTTGAGTATAGAGATTTTCAATCTTTCGTAATGGCAGATATCCCTGGTATTATTGAAGGAGCTTCTGAAGGAAAGGGATTAGGTCATTACTTTTTACGACATATTGAAAGAAACTCTACACTGTTATTTTTAATACCAGCAGATGCGGATGATATCGTTAAGCAATATGAAATACTATTGAACGAATTAAAGGTATATAATCCTGAAATGTTGGATAAGGATCGTTTTATAGCTATTTCAAAATCGGATATGTTAGATGATGAATTAGAAGCAGAAATGAAATCAGAATTAGATAAAACTCTAGGAGTACCTTATATCTTTATATCTTCTGTAGCCCAGAAAGGTATTATGGAATTAAAAGATAAACTATGGGAAATGCTTCATTAGCATATTTCTGTTATAAAGTAAAAAAGCTCATTTGTTTTTCAAATGAGCTTTTTTTATTGTTTTTAGATGATGGTCTGAAAGGATATTTTTCCAAGTTGAGGTGTTTGGATAAAAACACATTTAATCTGAAAAATATGCACGTATATCGAAAAATTGATTAAAAGGGCTAACAGATATTAAAATACTACATATATTTAATTACTAATTAGGTGTTTACATCTGATTGCTTTCTCAAAGAAAAGTACTCAATCCCAAAAAGAGTAGCTTATAACCGACTGATTGCGTAACAATCAAAATTAAACATACTTCCCAAAAGTATACTTGCAAATTTCGTCTTTTTAAGACGTAACCATGAATGTTATAATAAATTATTAATATAATTCTTTCCCAAAAGAAATTATTACTTATTCGACCCTTAGTGTCATAATGTTACCGTTTTTTAAAACGTTTGAAGCCCCCAAGCTTTAGTTAGATATATATGATTCTATCCTAACATGAATTGTATAGTAATTCAATAAGTAATACCAATTTGTTCATGAAAAATTTTACACAATCACCAAAAGAAATTTTTACAATAATAACATTAATAGCCCTTTTTAGTATAGCCACAATAAACACTATTCGTGCTCAGGATCAGGACGGAGACGGGGTTATTCAAATTGATGATTTAGATGATGATAATGATGGCATTTTAGATGTTGTTGAAGGATTCGGATATAATATTTACAACTCAACTTGTGTTGGAGAAGGGTCAAGTTTTGTTTTTAATGGGAACGCACTTGAGTCGGGTACGGCATTATCTGCAGGAGCTGTCTATCGTTTTTTTAATGTTAATCCAGGTATAGATGCTTTAGTTACCATTGTTTCAGTATCTGGAGCAACAATAGTTTCAATAGATGAGGACAGTATAGGGATTGCAGATGCCTTTCAACCAGGGTTGCAATTTCATAATATTATAGGAGTACCTGGTGCAGAATTTAAAATAGAGTTAGTAAATTCAGGAGATACAACACCATTGTTTATTAAGAGTATTGGAGGTGTAATGTCTGATGTTGATGGGCAACCGTTTATTAGAGAATCGTATATTGTAAAGAATGTTTCAGGATATGCTTTTAGTAATCCTACAACTCTTGGAGCGATGGATTTAGGTGGGGGTCTTTTACGTTTCACTGCAGATGGTACAAAACAAACCATTACACTAACTCAAGATTCAGATTTAAAAGTTTTTTTTCAGAATAGGAATGTGTATTCAATGAGTATTACCTTTCAAGCTATTAAAACATCTACAAGTTGGTGGAGTACTTTTCACAATAGAAGATACATGTCTTTTTACGCTAATGAATGTGCTTTTCAGACACTAACAGCACCAGATGTAACTATTACAGACCTTATTAATTTTGATGGAGATGACTTGCCAGATTACTTAGATAGAGATGCCGATAATGATGGGATACCCGATTTGGTTGAAGCTGGAGGTGTAGATGTAGATGGGGATGGTGTAGTAGATTCTAATACTGATACCAATAACAATGGCTATTATGATGTCTATGATATTTTTAATAGCGGAGTATTAATTTCAGATGCCGATACTGATGGCGATGGTGAAAGAAACAGAGTAGACTTAGATGCTGATGGGGATGGGATAACAGATTTAATGGAATCAAAAGGAATTGATGCCAATCAAGATGGGCTTATAGATTCCTATACGGATACGGATTCAGATGGGTATTCTGATAATGTTGATGGTGACGTAGGGAATGACAATATTCCTGAAAATATGAGTAATAGTTCTTTGGTCACCGGAGCAGATACCAATGCAGATGGAATACCTAATAGTTATCCAAACGCAAATAGGGATGCTAACGGAAATCCAAATTTTTTAGATTTAGACTCAGATGATGATGGGATTGTTGACAATACAGAAGCACAATTAACATCAGGATATTTAGCAATTTCTGGAACAGATACAGACAGAGATGGTATAGATGATAATTATGATTCAATAGTTGGTTATGGAGGTTCTGGAGCTTTTCCAATCAACAATGACGGCTCTGGAAATAGAGATTTTTTAGATTTAAATTCGGATTATGACAATGAATTAGATGCTGTTGAAGCTCACGATACCAACGGAGACGGACTGGTAAATGGAAGTGATACACCATCAGCAAATACAGGTTTATTTTCAGGAGTAGATATTGATGGTGATGGTATTGATGATGGATTTGATAATAACACTGCACTTGCTGACCCTACAAATAGCGGACTAACACCAATGTCACATCCTGATGTTGATGGAATAACTGTTGAAAGAGATTGGAGAGAAATAACACCACGATCAGCTACCATTGATTTTGATGGGGTGGATGATTATTTAGATACCACTACTTTTATAAACGCTTGGGGAGAATCTACAATAATGGCTTGGGTAAAATTAGATAATAGTTTTAGTAATGCGGCATTTATTGCAGGTCAGCGCATGTTTAATATCGAAATAACTAACACAAAAGCATTTAAGCTAAATGTAAACGTAAATAATGCTACGGCACATACAGTTCAAACGGTGCCAGTTACTGCAAACCTGTGGTATCATATAACAGGAGTGTTTTCAAGTGCGGATTCAGAATTAAAAATATATTTAAACGGAAATTTAGTATCACAAACGGCTCTTCCTGCAGCTTGTTGGTTAAGTAATAATAGCGTAAACACAGATGGTGGTTTAAGTGTGGGAAGGTACCCTGGTAATAATACCAAATATTTTAAAGGATCAATCGATGAAGTTAGGGTCTTTAGTGGTGCTTTAAAAGATTCGCAAATACATCAAATGATATGTCAAGAAATAAAAATAGTAGGAGGAAATGTACGAGGAACAGTTATTGATAAAGATATTGTAGATAATGGTACAGCATCAAAAATCACTAGCTCAACTTTAGAAGCCTATTATCCAATGACTGATATGTTAGCGAACAAGTCTACCGATAAATCTACTTTCGGAAGAGATATTGCACTACATAATATAGAAACTATTCAAGATCAAACCGCTCCGATGCCGTATGTTACTAAAGCAGGTGGAGATGGAAATTGGTCAAACAATACTAATTGGTTGCATGGTGATGTTTGGGATATCACTGGAGCCCACCCAGATTGTGCAATTGTAAAAATAGAAGACGATTTAAGTACTAATGTTTCTCATAATACTATTGGTTTGCTAATTGATTCAGGAGCTAAATTAGAAGTTAATGGTGATGTTGGAATAACGAATACGTGGTATGTTAAACTAGATGGTCAAATCGATTTAGTTGGAGAATCACAATTAGTTCAAGAAACCTATAGTGAATTAGAGGTAACTAGTGCTGGATCTTTAGAAAGAGATCAACAAGGAAAAGGCGATATTTATTCGTATAATTTTTGGTCATCTCCAGTAGGTTCAATTAATGCTACAACAATTAATGATGCTTGCTCAATAGATGAAGTATTACGTGACGGTACTAATGCGAATAATCCACAAAATATTACTTGGGCATCTGGTTACGATGGAGCGCCAACAACACCAATTACTTTAAGTAGTTATTGGTTATTCACTTTTGACAATCAGGTAGAAGAATACGCATCATGGCAACAAGTGAATCAAACTCAAGATGTAAAAGTAGGGTTGGGATATACTATGAAAGGGGCTGGATCAGGAAGTACTTCTAATACTCAAAATTATACCTTTGTAGGAAAACCAAACAATGGAGATATTAATCATGCATTAACGGCGGCAAATACGTCATTGCTTGGGAATCCGTATCCAAGTGCATTAGATGCTGATCAGTTTATTTTAGATAATATAGCAGTAATTGATGAGGATGGCGATGTAATTGGAGCTGGAGTGACAACAGGAGCTTTGTATTTCTGGGAACATTTCGCAACAAACAATAGTCATGTTTTGGCAGAATATCACGGTGGATACGCAACCTATAATCTATCTGGAGCAACAATGGCAATTCCAGACCCAATGGTGTCCTCAAACGGAACAGGTTCAGTATTGCCAAAGCAATATATTCCAGTAGGGCAAGGATTTTTTGTAGAAGGTGGTGAAGGAGGAACGGTTCAATTTAATAATGGGCAACGCGTATTTCAAAAGGAATCAGGGGGTAACTCAGTATTTACACGTACTAATGAAGCAACAACGAGTACCAATAGTAATGTGTCTCCGCCTAGAGCTGATATAAACAGATTGTATTTTAATGTGAGCTTACCCGACGGACCACAAAGACAATTACTGCTAGCGGTAAAAGAAGAAACAACTCTAGAAGTAGATTTTGGGTATGACGCTAAGTTATTAGATGTGAACCCAACAGATATTGCTTGGAGTTTAGCAGATGATACCTATGTGATTCAAACTATTGGAGAAATAACGGAAGATTTAGAGATTCCCTTGCATTTAAAATCAGCCTCAGAAGGAATAGGACAATTTTCAATAGAAGAGTTACAAGGAATTGATCCAGAAATTGAAATTTATTTTGTGGATAAACAAGAAAATCTATACACTGATTTAAGAGAAGGAGCAGTCGCATTTAATATAGAAACAGGTGAGTTTTCTGATAGGTATTCAATAGTATTTAAAAATACAGAAACAGTTTTAGCACATGAAGATCTGGATGAAATCACTAACGAATTGATTGTGTTCTATAATTCATCAACTCAAAGTATACAAGTAAACAGCGCTTCATTTTTATCAGCGAAGGACATCACTCTGTATACTGTATTGGGACAACAAGTGTTAGCAAGCAAAAAAGAATATAATTATGTAAAAGATATTAGTGTGCCAGTGAGCGTAGCAACTGGAACTTATTTAGTGCGTTTTGAGTATAATGATGGTGCAATGGTTACAAAAAAGTTAATCATTAAGTAAAAGACTTATATGTTTTTTTGAAAAATCAACTTCGTGGAGTAAATACAGGAAATATGAATTAATTCCGTTTTTTGTCGAGGTAAGCTTTGAGGAATAAAACCCACTGGTGGGATTAATATATATTAGGATAGAAGACTAGCTGGGAAGCTGGTCTTTTTTTGTTTTAGGATCTTAGTTACACATGAAATCTATAAGCAGTATATTTGCAATCAATAACCTATAGCGGATACATTTTCAAATGGTAATAAAAACACTTTTAATCACCCCACCGTTTACACAACTGAATACACCGTATCCAGCAACTGCTTATTTAAAAGGTTTTCTGGATGAAAAAGGAGTGTTGGTGGAGCAATGTGATTTGAGTATAGAGCTATTCTCTAAAGTCTTTACCGCTGATTTTATCAGTAAAGTGTTTCAGGAAGCCGATCATCATAAAAGTTATGAATACCCTTTAGTATGGCAACAACGTGAGGAGTATATTCATAAGGTGGAAACCGTTATAAGTTATTTACAACACCAAGAAGTCACTCAAGCGTATCAAATCTTACACAGTGGATTTTTACCTCAGGGACATCGTGCTTTAAATATTGAAGAAGATTTAAGTTGGGCATTTGGAAACTTAGGGGTCTTAGATAAAGCAAAGCATTATGCTACTATATTTGTTGAGGAATTAGGCGATTTTATTCAGGCTAATGTGGATGAGTTTTTCTCATTTACACGTTATGCAGAGCAAATTGCTACGTCAGCAAGTAGTTTTAACGGAATAGAGGAATTCTTACAATACGATCCAACAATTATAGAAAAGGAGTTGTTAGAATTATTAGAAGAAAAACTGAAATTTCATCAACCTAAATTAGTATGTTTCTCGATTCCTTTTCCAGGGAATTTGTTTGCTGCTTTGCGTTGTGCTCAGTTTATAAAGCAACATCATCCAAAAATTAAAATAGCTTTTGGAGGAGGGTATTGCAATACAGAGTTAAGAAGTTTGGAAGACACTAGAGTGTTCAATTATGTTGATTTTATAACCTTAGATGATGGAGAAGCGCCCTTATTGCGTATTACAGAATATTTGTCCGGTACAATAGATGAAAGTGAGTTAGAACGTACTTATATATTGGAGAATAGCAGAGTAGTTTATAAGAATAAGTTACCGAATACGATTTTTCATCATAAAAATTTACCAGCACCTAGTTATGTAGGTTTGCCTCATGACAAGTACTTGTCCTTTTTAGATGTAATGAATCCAATGCATCGTTTATGGAGTGATGGAAAATGGAATAAACTCACTATTTCTCACGGCTGTTATTGGAAACAATGTACTTTTTGTGATGTGAACTTAGATTATATTGGAAATTACCAGAATACTACTGCCGATGATTTGGTTAAAAAAATCCAAAAAATAGTAGCTGAAACTGGTACAACCGGATTTCATTTTGTCGATGAAGCAGCGCCACCAAAAATGCTTCGCGCATTAGCCGAAAAACTCATTGAAAAAAGAGTGTATATTACGTGGTGGACAAATATTCGATTTGAAAAAACATTTAATTCGGAGTTATGTGCTTTGCTAGCTAAATCGGGGTGTATCGCAGTTACAGGAGGACTGGAAGTAGCTTCTGATAGACTCCTCAAAAAAATGAAAAAAGGTGTTGATATTGGTCAGGTTGCTAGAGTAACTAGCGCATTTGCACAACATGGGGTTATGGTACATGCCTATTTAATGTATGGTTTTCCTACGCAAACGGATCAAGAAACTATTGATTCCTTAGAAGTAGTACGTCAGTTGTTTGAAAACAATTGCATACAATCTGCGTTTTGGCATCAGTTTACAACTACAGTTCATAGTCCAATTGGAGTAAGCCCAGAGGAATTTGATATTGAAATTACAGGACCTGCTTTTGAAGGTTTTGCACAAAATGATTTGTGGCACAACGATACTAAAGGAGCCGACCATGGAATATATAAAACCGGATTAAATTTAGCCTTACACAATTACTTAAATGGTGTAGGTTTTGACATGGATTTACAAGAATGGTTTGATTTTGATATTGAACCTACTGTACATCCATATAATTTAATAGAGGGTTTTTTATAGAATTTAATTATACTCAAAGAACCTTATAATTAGTATAAGTTGTAAGGTCAATCAATAAAAAAGACCTTTTTGATTTTATCATTTTCAATATGATAAATAGCAACCGCTTCAATTATTTTGTCTCCAAATATTACAATTTCTTTATCTATAACAACATTGCCTTGAACAATTCGTTCTTTTAATTCACAATGTAAATTAGGAGTACTTTCAAACATCTTTGAGTACTGATTTCTCATGGTTTCTTTTCCTTTGTAAAGCAATTTATCCGGATATGCATATATTTCAATATCATCAGCATAAGGCTCTAAAAAAGCTTCAATATTTCTAAGGTTATAAGCATTTAACTGTCGTTGTGCTAAAGCGGAAGGTGTTTCCTTAATTAAATTTTTTGGGGTAAAAACGACCCCTTTATTGATGACTCTATCTATTTTGGTAATATTCTCAATGTTTTCAACAGGATTTGCATCTAATAAAATTAAGTTCGCCTTTTTATTAATAGAAACTGTTCCAAATTCCTTTTCTTTATTCAAAATTTTGGCTCCATTTATGGTAGAAGCTTGTAAGATTTTCCAGTTACTCATGCCACTATTTTTCATAGCTTTTATTTCATTAAGATAAGAAGAAGCGTGTAAAGTACCAATGTTACCTGCGTCTGTTCCCGTGGCAATTAAGACATCTGCATCTGACATTTTTTTTAAATTAAACTTTCTAATTGAATCTGATTTATGAGCATTAGAAATAGTTGCTTTCGAATTAAAATATTTTTTGTACTGACTGATAAGTAACGAGTCAGGCAAATGTTTTAAGTCTAACAATGAGCCCAATTGAAAAGGGTTGGCTTTTTGTAATTCATGAGTACTGATGTTAATTTTCTGTCCTAAGGTATTATCATATCCATTATGAACGATCATAGTAGGGCAAACAATTACCTTATTTTTTTTTAATAATTGAATAAAATCATCTTGTACTATTTCATCTTCAACATTATGTACTAAAAAATCACAACCATTTTCAACGGCCAGTTGAGCAGTAATCCGTTCCGTAGCATGAACAGCAACTTTTAAATTGTTTTTATGTGCTTCACCTATAATAGCTTTGATAATTGGCAAATATTTTTTTGCTCCTACTTCAACACTTTCACTACCAGTACTGGCGATGTACCATATTTTAATAAAATCGGGGTGATAAGACAGTTGTTCTTGCACCATTTTAATACCATCTTCAACCGTTTTTACTAAACTAAATGGCTCGTCATGTTGCAAATTTTCATAAACAGAAGGTTCGTAAGTAGTAAGTAATGGTCCAGTCATGTAAATAGATGGAGCATCTTTTTGCGTATTAAATTTCTCATTTTGTTTTAGAAAATTATAAGTTGCTCCAACATCAATAACATTTGTAATTCCATTTTGAAGATATCTCCGTAATGTTTCCTTCATACTTTTATGAGCTAAATCAATTTCCTTTTGGTAAGGCATATGTTTTCTTAAATCGATAACATCAGGACGCGTATACAATCCACCGTTTTGAAAGAAGTGTACATGTGCATCCGTTAATCCAGGAAGTAAAAATTTGTTTGTCCCATCAATTACAATGCTGTTTGTCGGAATTTTTATTTTTCTGCTCGATTGGATATTGGTAATGATATCATCTGTAATTACGACAGTTCTTTTAGAAACTAATTTTTGTTTTTCAACATCTACGATGGTTACATTAGTTACATAGGTTTGAGAAAATAGAGAGAAAGTAATAAGTAGGAGTAGCCAAGTAATACAGTATTTAGTTTTCATTGTAGTTTTATTTTACTTTGAACGAAATGATATATTATTTTTATCTAAGTAAAGGAATATTAAAAACTATTCCAACCAAAAATGAATGAAGTTTGCTTTTTTGTTGGTAAAGTAGTAAGAAGGTTTAGGATGCTGTTAGAATACCCATGCTTTCAACCTCATAAACCTTTTTTTAGCAAAAAAGGAAGCTTTTAGACTTCCTTTTAAATATAGCTTTATTTACTTGTGAGTTATTTTAATAATTTGAACTCACAACGTCTGTTTAAATCAAACTCTGCATCGGTACAATTGTCACCACATTTGTTTAGTGGTTGCATTTCTCCATATCCGATAGATTTTAATCGGTTGATTGTAATTCCTTGGCTTACTAAATACTCCAAAGTTGATTTTGCTCTTTGGTGTGATAATTCCAAGTTATAGTCCGATGTTCCTCTTGCATCTGTATGTGCACTGACTTCAATTTCCATTTCTGGGTATTTTTTCATTACTGCAACCAGTACATCCAATTCTTTAGCGGCATCTGGTCGGATATTCCATTTGTCAAAATCGAAATAGATTTTATTGATTTTCACTTGCGTAGTTCCATCAGTAGAAGCAATAATATTCTCTTCTTTGTCAGAATACAACTCAAGATCTAAGACGATATCATGACTAATTTTACCTTCGGTATCTGTAGAGAAGTTAACGTCATATGGGTTGTACAATTTACGAGTACCTCTAACCATGTATTTTTGATTAGGGTCAAGTTTAAATAAATATTTCCCGTCGGCTTTTACAATGGTATCTGCAATAACATTATTGTCATCATCCATTAAAGTTACTAACGATCCAGGCAATATTTTACCGGTTTTTTTATCGGTAACAACACCTTCTACTAAATACACTGGTTTGATGTACTCTTCACGTTTAAATTCAAAGAGGTTGTCATCATTGTTATCTCTATTAGAAGAATAATATCCTTTATCAGTTCTTTCGTTAATGATTAAAGAGAAATCGTCCAAACTACTATTAATTGAACTCCCTAAGTTTTTTGGTTCAGAGAAAATATTTTCTTCAATCTGGCTAGAGAATAAGTCTAAATTACCTAATCCTAAATGCCCGTTTGAGGCAAAATACAAGGTATTGTATTCACTCATGTACGGGAATTGCTCTCTCTTTTCAGTATTAATTTTTGGCCCTAAATTTTTCGGTGTACCGAATGAACCATCTTTATTGATGTCTACTTCAAAAATATCCATACCTCCAATAGTACCTGGCATATCAGATACGAAGTATAATTTAGATTCATCAAAATTTAGCGCAGGATGGTAGGTAGAATAAGAAGTGTTATTAAAAGGCAATTCTTTTACATTTATCCAAACACTATCAACCAATTTTGCTTGATATATTTTCAGATGCGTTATCTTGTTTTCATCTTTACCTTTTTTTCCTTCAGTATAGTTAGTTCTGCTAAAATACATTGTTTTGCCATCCTTTGTAACTGTTGCATTGGCTTCATGTTTTTTTGTATTGACATGTCCCTTTAACAACTGCGGGTTAGTCAAACTACCATCTTCAGCTATATCTGCAGTATACAGGTCTAAATAGGCTTGGTCATTCCATTTGTAATTTTTTGATTTAGGATTTCTAGAAGAGGCAAAAATAATTTTGTCTACTCCTAAAAATGACGGTCCAAAATCAGAAACTTCTGCATTTACCTCAGAGCTTTTAAGTTCATAAAGAAACGGAACATTAGCATCTATTTCTGACATGAATTCAGTAGTGCTTTCTGCTTGAGCGGCTTCATATTTAGCCATCCAAATATCAGCTTCTACATAGTTTTTAACCCCTTTTAGCGCTTGTGCATATCTGAAAAGGTATGTGTTGTCCAGTCCTTCGCTATAATTCGTTACTAAATCTCCATACCATTTGGAAGCTTCTTTCATTTTAGTATTGAAGTAGTAGCTATCACCAAGATTCATTAAGGTTTCTTGATTTTTTTCTGATCTGGAATAGAATTCAGCTGCATCAACATAGGCTCTTTTTTCAAAAAGATTATTCGCTTTTCTTAATTCCCATTTTTGTGCAAAAGTACTAGTAGCACAAAATAAAATCAGCAATGTGGTTAGTATGTGTTTTTTCATTTTTGTTGTTTTTTTCTCAATAATTAGATGATGCAATTGGTTTAAAAGAATCTAGGTGATTTTTCATACCCTCTAGTGAAACCTATTTTACCAAGATCAAAAAGAATCATTATTTCATGCGACCCTGAGTTGTAATCTCCCAAGTTACTTAATGTATAATCGTAGGCATATCCTATTTTTAAAGTAGGGGTAATTTTAAATCCAACTAATCCAGCTACAGAATCGTCATATCTATAAGCTGCGCCGGCTTCAAAACGATTGTGAATTAAAAAGTTTGCTGTTAAATCAACAGATAAAGGAGCGCCTTGAACAACTTTCAGCATTGTTGCTGGTTTGAATTTTAAATTGTCATTAATATCGAACACATAACCACCAGTAAGGAAAAAGTGAATTTCATCTACACCAACAGCCTTAAATCCATTGTCGTCTTTTAAGTGTCTGTTCGGTAAAAAGTTAGGGACCGATAATCCTAAATAATATTTTTCAGTATATAAAAACGCACCAGCACCAGCATTAAAAAATGTTTGGTTAATGTTCTTAAAAGCGGGGTCAGAACTACTCAATCCAACAATAGTACCATCAGGTAAACGTCTACCGTTAGGGTTAGTGTTAAATAAATTTACACCTGCTTTTACTCCTAAAGATAGTTTTAGTGTTTCATTTAGCTTTAAAATATATGCAAAGTCTCCAGCAATGATATTTTCATTAATGGTTCCATCTCCTAAATTATCATTTAAAAAGGAAATCCCTACTTCAATATTATCTTTAAGCGGAACATGAGCAAATACGGAAGTACTTCTTGGAGTACCTTCTGAGCTGACCCATTGTGATCGATGTATGGACCCAAAATTCATTATGTCTAAATTTGAAGTAGCATAAGCTGGGTTAATGATGCTCATATTATACATGTATTGTGTAAACTGAGCGTCTTGTTGAGCAAGTGCTTTAAAGCAAATACTCGTTAAGATGATTATGAATAAAATGTTCTTTCTCATTTTTTTATAGTTAGTTCTTAGGCTTAGTTTATCTACTTAAATATAAATCTCCTTGTATAGGTTCTCTAACGTTGTCATTGAAATCAATAATATAGAAATATACTCCAACTGGTAAAACGTCATTTGATAAGAAACTATTTTGGTTTGATTTTCCATCAAAATCTGGAGTATTGATATCTCCTTTATAAACGATGTTTCCGTATCTGTTGTATATCTCAATGCGGTGTTTAGGGTAAATTATATCGATGAATTCAATAGTATATGTATCATTTTGGCCATCACCATTTGGTGAGAATGCATTAGGGATTATTAAATTATCACAGCCTGTTAAATTAACTGTAATAGGAAATCTAACACTTTCACAGACATTTAAATCAATAAAGGTTACATAGTATATTTGGTCGTGAATTAGTTCTAATGAAGTGTCCGTTATTATAGACCCGCCCACAGCAGTGTCGTACCAAATAAGGGTATTTCCAAATGGATTAGAAATATTAGAAATTAGGGTTCCTATTGTTGGATTGTCATTAATACAATATGTAATGGTTGCATCAATTAACGAAGGAGGTGTGGGATCAATTAAATCAAATGATTGCGGAGTAAGACCATTGGTGCCACAATCTATTAATGGTGAAGTAATATCAGTTACAGTAAGTGTCGTGGTTCCTGGGCTACCTAAGAGAGCAACAGGAATACTGAATGTTGTGTCGCCACTTGTAAAGGTAGTAGTAACAGTTTCACCGGTAGTAGTATTAGCTCCGGATAAGTCATATATGATGGTATAATCTCCATCAGGTAATCCGGAAGCATTAAGTATAGTTGCTATGGCATCAGAATCATTAAAACAAATGTCTGATATTCCTAACACAGCTCCGTTAATACTAACAATATTAAAGTTAGTTTGTTCATTTAATCCGGTTGTACCGCAAGTAGTGGTGTCATTTACAATAGCAGTAATTGTAATAACTACGTTTCCAAGACTCGTTAGTAATGCAGATGGTATTATAAACATACCATCTCCAGAAACACTTGTTAATGTAGCCGTATTTCCTGCAGATGCGGGACTTGAAATGTCATAAGTTATGGTGTATGTACCATCGGTAAGTGTCGTTCCTAAAACATCAATATCTTTATCATTCCCTAAACAAATATTTTGTTCGGGTATTTCTAAGTGCGTTGCTTCATCAATTGTTGGAATTGGATATACTTCAAAATTTATATTTAAAGTAGTAAAGGTGTTACTACATGTAGTGTCATCATTAACGATGTCAGTAATTTCAATAGTTGTTGTACCTGTATTTATTAGCAATGCTGATGGAATATTAAAAGAACCAGTTCCCCCAGCCATTACAAAACTAACAGGTTGAAGTGCTACTGTATTAGCGCCACTTAAGTTGTAGGTAAAGGTGTAATTACCATCAATTAAACCACCAGTAGTAACAATGGTTACTAATCCATCTGATCCTAAACAAATATCATCAACGGTTATTTCTGCTAATGATAGGTCCGGAGTTGGATTGATAATAAAGGTATCACTTATTGTTAATCCACTAACTGTACATCCAGTAGCAACACTAGAAATTACTGTTATGGTAATGGTAGTTGTTCCGTTATTAAGCGGAGCAGGAATGGCAAATACATTACTCGATCCAGCAGTGAATGTTAAAACGGTGTTTATACCAGTAACCGTATTTACTCCAGATAAATCATAACTTACATTATAAGCTCCATCAGGTAATCCAAGAGCTGTTAGCATTTGAGCAGTTACAGGATCTCCCTGACAATATGGTCCAAAAGCATCTACTGTTGCACCAGCAGCATCCGGTAATGGGATAATATTAAAGTTTGTTTGAATGTTTAGTATTGAACTACATCCGGTAGCGTCATCTACAATATTTGTAATTGTGATAACAATATTACCTGTATTGGTTAGTAAACCAGCTGGGATTGTAAATGAACCATTACCACTAGTACTAACTAATGTAGCTGTATTTCCTACAGAAGCTGGGCTTGAAACATCATAAGTTATGGTGTACGAGCCATCAGTAAGTGCTGTTCCTAAAATATCAATGTCTTTAGTTTGTCCTAAACAAATATCTTGTTCAGGGACTTCTAAGTTACTTGCATCTATTACCGGGTTAGGGCTTACAGTAAATGTTGTACTTACATTTGAAACCGTATTAGCGCACATTGTAATTACACTAATAGCTGTAATGTTAGTAATTGTAATTGTGGTTGACCCGGTATTCGGTATTTGAATTGTTGGTAATGTAAATGCAGTTGAGCCACCAGTGAAAGTAGCTGTTACTGTATTTCCATCGGAAATGTTATCGCCAGTAAGATCATAGATTAAATCATAATCACCATCAGGTAAAGTTGTTCCTGTAATAGTAGCTGTACCGTCGTCCCCTTCACAAATTGGTTGAGAAACAGATATAGAAACATTATCAATATCTGGGATTGGATTGATTTCAAAAGTAGTCATGATAGGGACACCTACGGCATCACAACCAGTAGTAATGTTTGTTATTATGGTTACTACAACTGTTGTTGTTCCAATATTAGTTAATAAGGCAGCGGGTATCGTAAAGGATCCGTTTGTAGCTACCATATTTGCAGTTGTATTATTTCCTGATGAGGTATTTGCTCCAGATAAATCATAAACAATGTCATAAACACCATCGGGTAAATCAGGTGTTATAGCTGGGTTAGCATCAGAAATAGTAACTAGAGCGTCACTATCCAAACAAATGTCAGCGACATTTAATACTACATCGGCTGCATTTGGAATTTCGTGAATAACAAAATTAGTGTTTGGATTACTAAATGTAGTCGTATCACAAGTAGTAGCAGTATTAAATAAATTTGTTATTGTAAAAGAATAAGTTCCAAAAGGTAATGTTCCTGCAGGAATTGTAAACGATCCTACTCCTCCACTTATTACAAGACCAAAGGCAGTTTGCCCTAATAAATCAGGTGGTCCTACAATATCATACATAATATCATAAGTCCCATCTACAAGAACAATTGGTGATGAACTATCCGTAATCGTAACTATTAAATCATCTCCATCACAGATGTCTGGAATACTAATAGAAATACTGATCGCATCAGGTAATGGGTTTACATCAAAGGTATCTATAATAGAAGATGCTGTGGTACATCCACCAGCACTTTCCCAATTGGTAATCTCTATGGTATACGTTGTTCCTTCTGTGGGTATTTGTGCTGCGGGAATAGAAAAGGTTCCATTTCCACCAGTGCTTACTACAGTTGTAGTGAAAGAAGAACCTGTTGGTGTAATTATGTATGTGATTGTATATGTCCCGTCAGCTAATTGAATACCACCAATACCTCCTGCGTCACTTATTGTAGCTACACCATCATTTCCAACACAAACATCATCAACAACAACTTGTGTGTCTGATGGGTCAGGGTCTTCTAGAAGTTCAAATGTTGCATTTAACATGGTAATTACCCGTTCGCAATTTGTTATAGTAGTGGGATCAATAATACTAGTTACATCTACAGTAACAATTCCTGGACCAGTTAAAAAAGCTGGGTTAATTGTCCAAGTCCCTATACCTCCAGTAAATATTACTGAAACAGTTTCCGAGCCATTATTTGGTGGAGGACTAGTAGTATATGTAATATCGTATGTACCATCTGGAATAGGGATTACTCCTTGAGTAATAGTAGCGATAATTGGAGTAGTTGCTACATCAATAAAACAAAGAGGATCAGGCGCAATAGCTAATGTTGCTCCATTGATGTCAACTATTGGCTCAATAATGATGTTTATTGTGGACATTTGTGGAGCACAAATTGGGTTTGTTGGGTTTACAGTATATTGAAAACTGTACGTTCCAGCACCAAATAAAGTGTATATGTTTTGAATGTTTATAACAGAATCTAAAGGACCTGAAATTTCACCTGAAAGGGGTGCGTTTAGATCAGTCCAATTTCCTCCAAGATCATGTCCTGTAAGCTGTGTTAATAGATCGAAGGTAGTATAAGGAGTTAAATCATCTGTTTCACAAAGCGTTAAATCAGTAGGTGTTCCCGCATCTGGTGAGGGAAAAGCCGTAATGGTTACCGTAGCGGCTCTTGACGGGCAAGTTCCTACAGCTGGTACTGTATAAGTAAAATCAAAAGGGGTATTTGGCAGTACTGCTGAAGCATCAAAAAACTGACCTGATAAAGCTCCTGAAGCATCATCATCATTCCATGTTCCACCAAATGTAGCACTTGGTCCAAATCCTAAAAAGCTAAATAAATTTACCGAAGCATCTGTATCACAAGCAATAGCATTTGGGTTGTTGTTACCAGGGAACCCTCCTAAAGTAAGAGTTATTGTTGCAGTTGGTAATGCGCAAGTAGGGTTAGCCGTGTAGGTGTAATTGAATACTCCTCCTTGATTAACAGTCCAAGTGTTTAAAAGGCCTGTAGTCGTGTTTAATCCGCCAGAACTATCATCATCACTCCAAGTTCCTCCAGGAACTGGAACTCCTCCAAGAAGAGCAAATAAATCTACTGTTCCTATTGGGTTTGCTAAACCTTGGTCATAGACTTCCTTGTCACAGATGGTTATAGAAGCATCTGCTCCTGCACATTGTGAAAAAGAGATTGAAGGAAAAAATAAAGTGATAAATATAATAGCGAATAAAGCAATAGAATTATTACTTGGAGTGCGATTAGTTTTCATATATGAAAGTTATGTTTAATATCTTTTATTTGGGTAAAACATTTGTTAGTTAGTACAATTAACAAATGTTATTTCCAAAGAAATTATTTTTTCGACAAACTGTTGAAATCATCGATAAAAAGACTTGTAATCTTTGTCAATAGTTGATTTTTTGTTGTTTATGGGTGTTTGTTTGATGATTTATTTATTTTGCAATACCCAAATAAATGATCTATTATGAGGCTTGTTTTTCTTCTGTTTTTTATTAGTGCGCTAGGTTTTTCTCAATCAACTGATTTTGAGAAAGGAGTGGCTCATTATGAAAAAAAAGAGTGGAATGCTGCCAAACCTTATTTCTTGTCAGTATTTAAAAAAAAATTTTATAATATTAAAGCACAAGAATATTTGGGTGATATAGCAGCGTATAATAAAAAATGGGATGAAGCTTTAGAGTATTACAAAAGATTAGTTTTAAAGGATGATGAAAATGCGAACTATCATTTTAAATATGGAGGTGTTTTAGCGTATAAAGCTCAAACCTCAAATAAGTTAAAAGCACTTACCTTAGTAGGTGATGTCAAAAAGCATTTACATCTTGCTGTAGAACTAGATTCAAAACACATCGAGGCTCGTTGGGCATTAGTAGAAATTTATATTAGTTTACCCGGAATAGTAGGAGGGAGTGAAACAAAAGCAAAAAAATATGCTAATGAGTTACTCGAGCTTTCCGAAGTAGATGGTTATTTGGCATTGGGGTATGTAGCTGAGTATAATGATAGACCAATGGATGCTGAAATACATTATAAAAAAGCAATTGAAGTTGGTGGATCGGTACATACCTATAATAAACTATCAGGGTTATACGAAAAAACAAATCAGCCAGATAAAGCTATTTTGAATTATGAAGCGGCAGTTAAACAACATCAACGAAATCATTTAAATTATTTGATAGGTAAGGTTTGTGCTCAGTATAATGTGTCCTTAGACAAAGGTCTGGAGTTTTTGAAATTATACATTCAAAATCATTCTGAAAAAGATGGAGTTCCAGAATCTTGGGCGAATTACAGAATTGCTCAGATTTACCGTCATAAACTAGATAAACGAAATGCATACAACCATATTCAAAAGGCTTTACAAGAGAACGCTGATCTAGAAGTTGCTCAAGAAGAGAAGAGGTTGATTTTGATGATGAAGTAAAATTAGTTATAAGCGAATAAGTTTAGTGCTAAAATTGACAGTCATAATTAGATGATGAGCGATTATTTAATGTTGAATAGCTTCTTTTTTCAAAAATCGTAATTCAAAATTCAAAAATCGTTAATCAATTTTCTATCTTTACCCGTATAAGGAAAAGAGACTATGCAAATACATTTTATAGCCATTGGTGGTAGTGCAATGCACAACTTAGCTATGGCATTATATACAAAGGGATATCAAATAACAGGAAGTGATGATACCATTTTTGAGCCTTCAAAATCTCGTCTAGCAGCTAAAGGATTGTTACCAGAATCGTTTGGGTGGTTTCCAGAAAAAATTAAAACGGAATTAGATGCTGTTGTTTTAGGAATGCATGCAAAATCGGATAATCCAGAGTTATTGAAAGCCCAAGAGTTAGGAGTGAAAATATATTCCTACCCGGAGTTTTTGTATGAGCAATCTAAACATAAAACTAGAGTTGTGATTGGTGGATCTCACGGTAAAACTACTATTACTTCAATGATTTTGCATGTAATGCATTATCATAATAAGGAGGTTGATTATATGGTTGGCGCTCAACTAGAGGGCTTTGATACCATGGTACATTTAACAGAAGAAAATGATTTTATAGTTTTGGAAGGCGATGAGTATTTGTCATCACCTATTGACAGGCGTCCAAAGTTTCATTTATACAAGCCAAATATTGCCTTGTTAAGCGGAATTGCTTGGGATCATATAAATGTATTTCCAACATTAGAAAATTACGTGGAGCAGTTTGAAACGTTTCTTACATGCATGTCTAATGCTGCCATAATGGTGTATAACGAAGAGGATGGTTTAGTAAAGAAAGTTGTAGAAGAATCGGATAAACATATGAAACGTTATCCGTACCAATTACCTAAACATGAAATTATTGATGGGCAAACCTATTTGGAAACGAACGAGGGACCTATGCCAATAGAAATTTTTGGTAATCATAACCTAAGTAATTTAGCAGGGGCAAAATGGATTTGTCAGCATATGGGAGTTGACGAAGAGGAGTTCTATGAAGCCATTGTAACCTTTAAAGGTGCCAGTAAACGCTTAGAGAAAATTGCAGAAAGTAAAGGTAAGGTTGCTTACAAGGATTTTGCACATTCGCCAAGTAAAGTAAGGGCAACTACAAACGCTGTTGCGGAACAATATAATACACGAAAAACAATTGCTTGTTTGGAATTACATACCTACAGTAGCTTAAATGCTGAGTTTTTGAAAGAGTACGAAAACGCTTTAGATGCTGCTGATGAGGCAATTGTGTTTTATTCACCAAGTGCGGTAGCAATCAAAAAATTAGAGGAAGTTTCTGAACAACAAATATTTGATGCCTTTAAACGTGATGATTTAAAAGTATTTACGAATCCAGAAGGATTTAAAAATCATTTATTCAATATGAATTTGGATAATTCGGCTTTGTTGTTAATGAGTTCAGGAGATTACGGAGGTTTGGATTTTGATGAGATAAAAAAAATAATTAATTAGGAGTGAGCTGCTTTAACAACCCGAAGGTTTGTTTTGGATATTTGACAAGTATTGAAAGAAAGTTAGATTCGTATAGTATACAATAGCGAAAACTGGTTCATTTACCAAAAAAGGTTTAACAGAGATGTTAAACCTTTTTTGGTAAATGAACCTATTGTTGCTGAAGTTTTATATCTTTATTTTATGCAAGGAGTGAAATCATTTTTTGTAAAAAAAATAGCTTCTATGAAAATTCATTTAATTCTCCTCACGTTATTTTTGACGACTGCCTGTAGTACTACTAAAAATAGTAAAGCCTCAACAGATATTGAGGTGCCTGAGTATGTGATAAATATAAAAGGCCTTTTTACATTTCAAAAATCAGACAATTGGTATGAACATTATTTTCATAATAATTTAAATTACTCCCCTAATGGTTTTGAACAAGGTTCTAAGTTCGCGAAGAATAATATTTTTAATTATATAACTGTAAATGTTTTTGATAATGAATTGTCTTTACATGATTATATTAAGATCACGAATCAAAAAAAAGTAAATAGTTATCAGGAGTTAAAAATTGATGTAGAAAAAAAACAAACTAGTAATGGATTATGTTACATAGAAAAATCTACCTCGAGTTGGAACCATAAGAAATTAAAAGGCTTAAAATATTATTATAAACATTCTGATAAGATTTATATAATTAATTATTCTGCAGAGGTAAAATACTATGATACATATTTAAACGAAGCCGAAGGAATGATGGATTCTTTTGAAATAATTAAAGAATAAAGCATTGAAAAATAACTTCTCCATAAAAAACTGGTCAGAAGAAGACAGGCCGCGAGAGAAACTTCTCGCCAAAGGAAAAGGTTCTTTAACAGACTCTGAATTACTTGCCATATTGATTGGTTCAGGAAACAGGAATGAAAGTGCAGTAGCCCTATGCAAGCGCATATTAGCTTCCGTAGGAAATAATTTGAATGCTTTAGGAAAATTATCCGTTTCTCAATTGCAAGAATTCAAAGGAATTGGTGAAGCTAAAGCAATTAGTATAGTGGCTGGTTTAGAGCTAGGAAGGCGTAGAAGAGCAGGTGAGGAACTAGTTTTAAATAAAATAACTTCTAGTAAATCGGTTTTTGAAATCATGCAACCTATTTTAGGCGACTTACACCATGAGGAATTTTGGGTGTTGTTTTTAAATAATTCTAATAAAGTATTAACAAAACAACAATTAAGTAAAGGCGGAATAACGGGAACATTGGTTGATGTTCGGTTGTTAATGAAAAAAGCATTAGAAATAGGTGCTACTGCCTTAATAGCCTGTCATAATCATCCTTCAGGAACCTTAAAAATAAGCGAGGCAGATAAACAAATTACCAATAAAATTAAAACAGCAGGAATTTCATTAGATATAAAATTATTAGATCATTTAATTATAACCGAACAAGATTACACTAGTTTCGCAGACGAAGGAATGTTATCATGAAATTATTAGTTTACACACATAAAGTAACTCCACGTTTAAGTTATGTTTTTAAACATATCTGTACTAGGGTTTTAGGAGTGCAAATTTCTTTTACAACAATTGTAGAAGAATTTATAGCACATCAGGGGCTTAAAATGTCATACACCAAACAGCCTTTAGGAAAGGAATTGTTTATACAGTCGCATTATTTGTTGTTTGAAGAAGGGGTTTCTGATGTGGATATAACAATACATAAATGGAACAACACCAAATGTTTTTTTGCTAATGGAAATAAAAGCAGTTTACCTTTTGATATTTTTGCGGCAAGCTTTTATCTATTAAGTAGGTATGAAGAGTATTTACCGTATGTTGCTGATGATTTTGGACGATTTCCACCAGAAGAAAGTATTGCTTATAAACATCATTTTCTAAAAAATCCGGTAGTGGATATTTGGGCATATAAGTTTAAAAATGTTTTACAAAAAAAGTTTCCTGCGTTTGAATTTCCTACAAGAAAATTTGAATTAAAACCAATTATTGATGTTCCGGTAGCGTACAAATACCAGCATAAAGGGATTGTCCGAATTATTGGAGGAACATTAAAAGATGTATTTGCGTTAAACTTTAATGAGTTGTACAACCGGTTTTTGGTGCTGTTTAAGTTACGTAAAGATCCGTACGACACCTTTAAATGGCTTATTAATAATCATAAGAAAAGAAACTTGAACCCAGTTTTTTTCTTTTTATTGGGTGATTATACCATTTTTGATAAAAGTATTAATTACCAGAATAAACATTTTATATCCCTCATAAAATCTGTTTCTGATTATTTTGAAGTAGGGTTAAAGGGGTCATATTTGGCATTAGATGATAAAGAGGTCTTGAAAAAAGAAAAACAACGTTTTGAAGCAATTTTCAACAAACCCTTATTACATACTAAAAATTCTTTTTCAAAATTAAAATTACCTTTGGTTTATCGAAATCTCATAGATTTAGAAATCTCGTCAGATTATACTATGGGATATGTTTCTGAAGCAGGATTTAGAGCAGGAACTTGTACGCCTTTTTATTTTTATGATTTAGATTATGAAATGCAAACGCCTCTTAAAATAAATCCTTTTTGTGTAATGGATTATGTGTATAGAAAAACTAAAAACACGGTTCATGAAATTTGTGATTTAATTGATGCGGTTAAGAAAGTAAACGGAACATTTAATTTAGTGGTACATAATTATACCTTTAGTGAGCAAGAAGAGTGGAACGGTTGGCGAAAAACCTATGTGAAATTGCTAGATTATTCAAACGATATTTCCACAGATAATAAATAAAGACACTTTTACAAATGAAACATATAACTGATATTTTTTTTGATCTTGATCACACGCTTTGGGATTTTGATAAAAATTCTGAAATTACCTATAAAATTATTTTTGATAAATTACAATTGGAAGTTTCATTAGTTGCATTTTTAAAAGCCTATAAGGATATTAATAAAAGCTTATGGAAACTTTTTAGAAAAGAACAAATTGATAAAGAAACGTTACGCTATAGAAGATTAAGAGAAACATTTACTGAAATTAATGTAGAATTTCCCGATGAACTATTATTTAAAATAGCAGATGAATATATCTATCACCTTTCCAAACAAACACATTTGTTAGATGGAACAATTGCGTTGTTAGAGTATTTAAGGCCGAAATATACCTTGCATATTATCACTAACGGTTTTGCAGAAGTTCAAGAAGGAAAACTTAATAACACCAGTTTGTCGGCATATTTTGATGTGGTAGTGAATTCAGAGATGGCAGGTGTTAAAAAGCCTAATCCGATTATTTTTGAAAAAGCACTTAGCTTAGCTAAGGTTTCTAAAAATAGTTCATTGATGATAGGAGATAGTTTTGAAGCAGATGTACTCGGCGCTTTAAATTTTGGAATGGATGCTATTTGTTACAACTATCATCAGGAGGATTTGCCAAAACATATCAAGCAAGTGAATCATTTGGAGGAGTTAATGCTTATTTTATAACTATTTCTGTTATTTTTGACATCGATTTTAGAAAACTAATATTATGAAAAAATTCCTTTTACTATTTGTGATGTTTTTAGGGTTAACTACCCTAGCACAAACGGAACTGAATGCATATAAATATATTGTAATTCCGTCAAAATTTGATTTTCAAAAAGAAACGAATGAGTATGGTATTAACTTACTTTTAAAGTATAAATTTCAACAATTAGGTTTTGAAAGTTATTTGGATACGGATGATTTACCTCAGGTATTGCGTACCAACACTTGTCTATATGCTTTACCAGTAGTACATACTAAAAACAGTATGTTTAAAACAATTGTGAGCGTCGAGTTGTTTGATTGTACTAAAAAGTCATTATATAAAACTCAGGAGGGAAGTAGTTCTTCTAAAAACGTTAAGGTTTCTTATAACGAGGCAATTAGAAAAGCGTTAAACTCTTTTCAAGATTATAAATTAGAGTATTCGCCAAATCAAGAAACTATTCAATTGCAGTTAAAGCAAGCTTATTTGGAGCAACCTTCAAAGGCGGAAAAAGTTATTGAAAAGTTAAAAGAAGAAGTAGCTGCTTTAAAACAACAAAATAAAAAAATAGAAGATGTTCCTTCTATAGTTATGCATGATAAAGAAGGTAAAACGGATGCTGTTGTTGAGGTTTCAAAAAGTTATTTATTGGCAGAACCTAAAACAGATGGCTATATTTTGATTGGTCGTTTAACCAAAGAAATTATATACACCATTAATAATACTAAAATGAAAGATGTTTTTATTATTAAAGGAAAAAGTGGTGTAGTGTATAAAGTCGGAAATTCCTGGGTTAGAGAGTACGTAGATCAGGAAAGAACATTGACAGAGTTCCTAGAAATTAAATTTTAGGTACGACGCAGCTTAACTTTTGGTTCTTTTTTTTCCTAACACCTAACACCTAACACCTAACACCTAATACCCATACTTATCTTTCCAACGATTTTTTAAAAAATCACGTTGTGCATTTTCCCTTGAATTATTTCCTGGATCATAAAAGGTAGTCCCACTAAGTTCTTCAGGCATAAATTCTTGTGGCGCAAAATTATTAGCGTAGTTATGAGAATATTTATACTCATCGCCATATCCTAATTCTTTCATTAATTTAGTAGGGGCATTACGTAAAGATAATGGAATACTTAAATTACCCGACTGTTTAACTGCTTGTTGAGCGTTATTTATGGCCATGTAGGAAGCATTACTTTTTGCTGAGGTAGCCAAGTAAATTACACACTGACTCAATATTAGTCTTGATTCTGGATATCCGATAATGGTTACGGCTTGAAATGTATTGTTTGCCATTATTAAGGCCGTAGGATTTGCGTTTCCAATGTCTTCACTCGCTAAAATTAGCAAACGTCTGGCTATAAATTTAACATCTTCACCGCCTTCGATCATTCTTGCTAACCAGTATACAGCAGCATTGGGGTCACTACCTCGAATGGATTTGATAAAAGCGGAAACAATATCATAATGTTGTTCACCAGTTTTATCGTATTGTATGGTGTTTTTTTGAACGGATTTTAACACCAATTCGTTTGTGATTTCTACGTCGTCACTGTTGGTATTATTAATAATCAGTTCGAAGGTATTTAATAGTTTTCTTCCATCACCTCCAGAAACACGTAAAAGTGCTTCAGATTCTTTTATATTAATTTTTTTGCTAGATAATATTTTATCAGTTGCAATAGCATTATCCAATAAGTTTAATAAATCATCTTTTGAAAAATGATTTAAAATATATACCTGACACCTTGACAATAATGCGGGGATTACTTCAAAACTCGGGTTTTCTGTTGTCGCACCAATTAATGTGATGATTCCTTTTTCTACAGCGCCAAGAAGGGAATCTTGTTGTGATTTGCTAAATCGATGAATTTCATCAATAAATAAAATAGGGTTTTTTGTAGTAAACAAACCGCTATTCTTTTTGGCGGAGTCAATTACTTCCCTAATATCTTTTACGCCAGAATTTATGGCACTCAACGAGTAAAAAGGTCTTTTCGATTCCGTAGCAATTATGTTAGCCAAAGTTGTTTTCCCGGTGCCAGGAGGGCCCCATAATATTAGGGATGGAATTATTCCTTGGTTAATTTGATTAGTTAACGAACCATTTTTTCCAACTAAATGTTCTTGACTAATATAGTCCTTTAGGGTCTTTGGCCGTAATCGTTCTGCTAATGGTTTGTTCATTTTTCAAAATTAACAATTAATAATGTACAACGAGTAATTATAGATGAATTGTTTGTGAGGTGATGAGCTGTGAAAAAAATATTTTTCATTTTTTTTGACTCCTGACTTTTGACAATTTTACCGATTATGATATTTGGTAAGCTTATTGTATTTTTATGATCATCAAAACGTTTAAACAAATATTCGAAATTCTTGTTTTCCCATTACTAATTATATTATTAATGTGGATTGTATTTTTATTTGAAATTAGCTATGGCTTCAATTTCAATCATTTTAGTATTTACCCGAGAAAACTAGACTCTCTTTTAGGAATATTTGCTTCTCCATTTTTACATTCAGACCTTTCGCATATCACAAACAATACACTTTCGTTTTTTGTGTTAATGTTAATGGTACGGTTTTTTTATAAGAGAAATTATTTGAAAATATTTTTATTTGGAATTGTTTTTTCGGGTCTTTTAACTTGGGTTATAGCTCGACCTGCATATCACTTGGGGATGAGTGGTGTAATTTATGTGCTAGCTAGTTTTATAATTTCGAAAAGTTTTTTTTCCAAGCAATATAATTTAATTGCCATTGCTTTTGCGGTCATCTTTTTGTACGGTAGTATGCTCTGGTATGTGTTTCCAATAGACGAAAGTATTTCGTGGGAAGGGCATTTGTCAGGTTTAATTTCGGGTATATTGTTAAGTTTTTTCTTTAAAAATGAACTAGAGGAGGGGGTCGTACAACCAATTACTGCACAACAAAGTTTATTTTTGGACCATTTTGATGAGAAAGGTAAATTTATATCGAATCTTCCTTTTTTAGATGAAAACGGAAACTTGATTATTGAGGAGGAAGAATAATAAATGTTGTTAAGGGTATTGATAACACATAAAAGGACTATTCATTAGAATAGTCCTTTTATGTGTTAATTGCAGTTGTATTTTATTTCAATTTCTGTCTCATAGACTCATATAAAAAAGCTCCACAAGCTACTGAAACGTTTAAAGAAGCAATATCACCTTCCATGGGTAATTTGGCTTTGTGATCGCATATTTTTAGGGTAGAGGGGTTTATTCCTCGTTCTTCAGAACCCATAATAATAGCAGTAGGTTTTTTTAAATCTACATCGTAAATTAAATCTTCGGTTTTCTCTGTTGCTGCTACGATTTGAAATCCAGATCCTTGTAAATAATAAATAGCATCTTTTAAATGATTTACTTTACATACGGGTATTTTAAACAGCGCTCCAGCTGATGTTTTTATAGCATCTGCACTTATCGGAGCACTTCCTTTATCTAATATAACGATACCTTTTACACCAGTACAGGATGCTGTACGAGCAATAGCACCAAAATTTCTAACGTCCGTTACTTGATCAAGTAACAGTACTGTAGGGTTTTCTGTTAAGTCCAATTGTTCTGTTAAAGCTTCTATTGTAATAGTTCTAACTAAGGCTATTTTCGCAAATACTCCTTGGTGGTTTTTATCTTCAAACTTCCTGAACTTTTGGATAGGTACGTATTGAAAAGAAATTTTATGCGATTTAATTAAAGAAAATAATTCTTTAGATAAATCATTTTCGGCTTCTTTTAAAATATATACTTTCTCTATTTGAGTGTCAGAATTTATAGCTTCAATAATAGCTCTCGATCCAAAAATTTCGTTTGTTTTCATGAGGCAAATATAGTTATTTATATTACTTCTCACTTGGGTTAATTGCATAAAAAAACCACCTCGTTGGAGGTGGTTTTTAAAGAATTTAAAAGCAAAAAATTATTTATTTTTTAAAGCTCTTTTTTCTGCTACTGACATTCTGTAGTTAGCAGCTTTTCCAGATACAACTGGATTAGCATTAGGATCTGTAATGGTATAAGTAGTACCTGTTTTAACAATTGTAAAACTGTTATAAGCATTAGCATTACCATTTTGATTACCACCATCTGCCAAGTTGTATAAACTTGATAAGTCATAAGTTTCGTTAAAAACTCCTGCTTTAGCAAATGTTACAGAAGCAGGTATTGCACCAGTTTCAGAACCTGTGTAGAATGATTCCCATAAAGAAACATCTAATGTATAAGAATCATCAGGGTCAGTTCCTAAAATAGTAAGAGACTCTGGACAATCTGTATAACTAGTACCGATATAGTTAAAACCACCATCAAGTAATTCTAAATCAAAATCTAAATCACCACATGCGTCAGCGATATAATCACCATCCCAATCTAAACGCATGATTAAATCCTCACCAACAAAGTTGTTTAAGGTAACCTTCATTTCTTGGTCTATTGTAGCAAAAGCTTTAGCTGCACTATAAAATGTTAGTGTAGCAGTTTCATCAGCTTCAGATATAAAATCTTCAACTGTAGAAAGGTTATAAGTATAAGTGTCTACAAATGCAGGAATAGTTATGTATAAACCTTCTCCTCCATAGTATCCACCACCTGCACTCTGCATGTTGGTTGCGTTAAAGTCGTCATAAGTAACTCCTTCACCATTAAACTCTACTCTTACTTGAGTAGCATCTTTTAGTGCATAGTCTAAGTTAAATGTAATAACGATGTCTTCACCTTCTGTAATAGTAGTGGTTGTTCCGTTTTCAGAGATAGTCATCCCTGGTTTTCCTTTTCTTACTAAAGTTTCATCTTCATTACAAGAAGTCATTAAAAATGCTCCTGCTGTTAAAGCCGAAATAGTAAATATTTTTAAGAATTTATTTTTCATTGTTTTAAATTTTAAAATTAAATAATTACGGAGTGTAAGTTGAACTTCCTAAATCAAACCATACATCAGATGCATCTACAACATTTCCGTTGTAAAGAATTAGGTTGTCAATTGTAATTGCTCCTGTAACTGGGTCAACGCTTACGTCTCCAGATACTGCAGTTCCAACTTCCCATCCTGTTAAAGTGATATCTCCACAAATATCTAACATATACATTTCAACTGGAGCAGTTCCTCCAAAACCTAAGAAAGGCATTGTAAATGTAAAGTTGTTAGGTGTTGACACAACAAAATCAGTTTGTCCACCAGCTCCTGATGGTAAGTCTGGGTTAAAGTAAGTACCAGCTAATCCTGATTGACAACCGATAAAAATGATTGTCATTGTTTTGTATGCATCAGGAACAATTGCAGAACCAGAAGTTAAGTTTAAAATTAATTCTGTTGGAACATTTGGATCAAAGTTTCCAGTGTTTACATTAATATTTAAAATTCCAAAATCTCTATTTGCGTCTATTAATAAAGGAGTTGAAGGAATGTCAAATTCTACTCCAGCTTGCGCTGTACTTGCTGGGTCAATTTCATAATCAACAAATATTGGTGAATTTGAAAAACCAGCTTGACCTCCTTTTATTTCAAAACGAAATTCGTGGTCGACAGTACCTATGTCTGCAAAATAACTTACAGTTTCTGTTGAATTTTTAAATCCTACTGCCGTTTGAGTAGTAGCTTGGATTTGTGATGCGGCTTCATCGTCAACTAAACAAGAGGTACTTACTAAAGAACCAATTAGTGCAATGAATGCTATTTTTAATGTTTTCATAATTTATTTTTTTTTAGAATTAGTTTACGTCCCAAAATATTTTAGAAGTAAAACCAGTACTTGTTGTTTGACTAGGTACATTAGCTGAGTTACCTGATAATTCAGAAGCAGGGTATAATAACCTTACTGGTCTTAAACCTCCAGAAGTCTCTGTTAATGAAATAGGTAAGTCGGTTGGAAAACCTGTTCTTGAATATTCTATCCAAGCTTCAGCACCGTTAATACTCATTAAAGCAGTAAACTTTTGTTGAGCAATTGCCTCATATTTGTTTGCAGAACCATTCCATCCTAAAGTATTGGTGTTGGCACTAGCAGTAATGTAATCACTTACAGTATTGTCAGGATTTCCATCATTATCAAGATCATCAGCATCAAAAAGACCTAAAAGGTTAAATGAGCTTCTAATTCCTTGTTCAAATAAAGCTTGAGAAGCACCAGTAATGTATCCTCTTTCTACTGCTTCAGCTTGTAAAAATAAAGCTTCTGCGGCAGTCATAATATAAGCATCTTGACTAGCACCTGCATCACTTGCAACATCTACACCAAGACCAGCACCTAAACGAGATAATACAGTATCACCACCTAAAGGTAAACCTGCTAATAACTGTCCTTGTTCAAGACCTTGGTGAGTATTTGGATTACCTTCTGCAGTCCATAAACGAGATAATCTAGGATCTTGGATACCAGTGTTTATACCATCAAGTAATTCTATTGCATAAACAGTTGGAGCTACTAAACTGTTACTTGTACCTGCAAAACTTCCGTTAGTTGCAAAACCGTAAGTTGCGTAAAATGGATTTTGTTTTCCATTTGAAGAGTCATTACTATAACCAGGGTTTAAAGTAACATTAGTATTTACAAAATCAGCAGAACTCATACCAGCTAATTCACTAGTAATGTGGTTTTGAGTATCAGCGTCTGTCATGTTAGATTGACGTAATAAAACTCTTAACTTAATAGTGTTAGCGAATTTTTTCCAGTCATCCATAGAACCAGAACCTGGACCAAATTTCATAACATCACTTGCTCCAAGTGGTAAAGCGTTTGATCCAGCAGAAGCATCAATTAATGCGATAGCTGCGTTTAATTCAGTTACAAGATCTCTGTAAATTACTTGAGCATCATCATAAGCTGGGTTTAATCCTTCAGTAGCTAAATGCTTACCGAAATAAGGAATGTCGCCATACATGTCAACTAAATACTGAAAGTAAAAAGCTCTCATTATTTGAGCAACAGCTTTATGGTTGTTGTAGTTTTGTCCGTCACCACTGTAATTAATAATGTTGGTATAGTTAACAGTTCTTACCATTAAATTGTCCCATACATCATTATAGAAACTACTTGTAAGGTCATATTTGAATTCAGCATCAAAAGGACCAGAGAAGTTTAAAACGTTTCCACCCCAGTTACCAACCATTAGGTTTCCTAAACGGTTCATTCTAGAGGTTAATGTAGCACCAGTTGTAGTCATTGCTCCTGGTAAAACAATTTCAGGATTGGTACTTTCAACCAATGGATTGTTTGGATCTGTATTCACATCGAAGTAGTTCTCACAAGAAGTAAGAGATGCTGCAATTAAAAATACAGATGCTATTTTATATATTTTTTTCATTGTTATCTTTTTTATATATTAAAATACGATATTTAAACTTACAGTATAAGATCTAGTAGGAGGCGTTTGACCGTAATTTCCTAAACCAGTTCCAACTTCAGGATCATTATATCCTCTGTTTTCTCTTGGTAACCAAGTGTATAAGTTTCTACCAGAAGCACCAACTTGCAATTTGTTTACAAAAGTGTTCTTTAATAATTTAGTAGGTAAATCATACGTTAATGAAACTTCTCTTAATTTTACTGCAGTAGCATCTAATACAAAGTTTTCATCAAAGTATCCGTAGTTACGCTGTACATAAGATTGGTACTGAGCTGGAGTAGATCCACCAGTTAACACAGATGTATTTGTAACTCCTGAACCTTCAATAGTTGAGTTAGGGAATAAGAATGCTTCTCTACCTGTTTGAGCAGATTCTACTGTTCCACCAATTTCATTTAAGTTACTTGCTATGTTAGAGTAAAAACTATGTCCAGTTCTGTAATCTAATACAGCATTTAAACTTAAACTTTTGTAAGAAAATCCAGTACCAAAATTAATGATGTAATCAGGAGTTAATTTTCCAAGAACTTGTAATTGAGAAGCTCTTACTGGGTTACCACTAGCGTCTAATACAACACGTCCTTGGTCATCTCTAGTATAAGCGGTACCTTTAATTAAAGGGAATTCTTCACCTTCAATAGCATAAATACCTACTGTACCTACTTGAGC
>Ga0209291_1000569_pt1 | contig 34698 bp, 28 predicted proteins | sample GOMGulsemesocosm_FD_184633 | JGI IMG/M metagenome (GOLD analysis project Ga0209291, IMG submission 184633) | Methane-oxidizing microbial communities from mesocosms in the Gulf of Mexico - GOM9B Gulf of Mexico (SPAdes) (version 2) | ecosystem: Environmental > Aquatic > Marine > Cold seeps...
AATAAGTAGCTGTATATTCTGCAGGATCACCACCCATTGTTATAATTTCAGTATATAAATCTGTTAACTCATACGAAACTAAATCAAAAAATACAATTCCATCTGTAAGATCTGGATCTTCCTCACACTGAGCATAAACCAAATCAATACTTGGTAATTCAGGACTCTTAAGTACTACTAAGTTTATAGGTACTAGAGTGTAACACGCTAAACCAGGTATTGATAATTGTGCATAAATAGTTTGTGTTGCAGGGTTGTTGTCTCCATCTGCATCAGAATTGATATTTTCATATGATACTGAAGTGTCAATAGCACCAACCTGTTGATTAGCCTCAGCCACAGTTTCATAGAAAGCAACATCAACTGCCAAACCTCCAGTTAAATCAGTAACAATAGAATTTAAATCAAAATACCCTACATCATCATTATCAGTATCACAATACGTTAGTGGGTTGGTAAATGGAAACGCTTGAGGAGCAGTAACAACTTCTAAATTTATTTCCATAGTATTAACACATCCAGTAATTACGTCTACAATACGAACTCCAATAGGTTGATTTACAGGAGTAATATTAATATACTCTCCGGCTGCATTCAAAATAAGGTTTGTATCATTTTGTGCAAAGACCTCAGTTAAGTGATAAGTAACAGTATAATTATTATTTCCAACTATCAAAGCAGTTTGATTATCAAACTCATCAAATGTTGCTATACCGTCAATAATATCAGTATCACACTCCTTGTAAACTAATGCCAAAGGATTAGTTGGTAATTCAGGTAAAGGATTAATCACTACCTCTGTAGTTACAGGAACAGCTAAACAACCAGCACTTGCAGGTGCAGTGTATGTTACTATATATGTTCCAGTTATACTCGTACTAGGATTTACCTCTCCTGAATTCACATCTAATGTTAAACCAGCAGTTGAACTATATAATCCTCCAGTAAATGCTCCAGTACCAGTTATAGTAACTAATCCTGATGTTGTAGACACACAAAAAGGTGAATTAACATAAGAAATTATAGCTGTAGGTATCTCAGTAATAACAACACTTGTTGTTGTAGTTACAACAGCACATCCACCTGAAGCAGGAGTACTATACGTTACAGTATATGTTCCAGCTGTACTCGTACTTGGTACTATTGCCCCAGTATTCACATCTAATGTCAAGCCAGCTGTAGAGCTATAAGTCCCGCCAGTAAATGCAGCAGTACCTGTTAAGGTAACTGCTTCTGCAGTAGTTATAGAAGTACAATATGGTGTTGCTCCATAAACAATACTTGCTGTTGGTAATTCTGTAACAACAACTGTAGTTGTAACTGGTACAGCTGCACAACCTGCACTTGCTGGTGCTGTATACGTTACTGTATAGTTTCCAGCTGTACTCGTACTCGGAGTAATTGCTCCGGTTGTTCCATCTATCGTTAATCCTGCTGTAGAACTATATGTCCCACCTGTATATGCTCCTGTTCCTGTTAACATTACTGCTTCTGCTGTAGTAATTGTATCACAAAAAGGAGTATTTACATAAGCTATTGTAGCTGTTGGTAATGCTGTAATATCAACCGTAGTTGTAGCAGTTACTGCAACACAACCTCCACTTGTTGGAGTGTTATATGTTACTGTATATGTACCTGCTGTACTTGTACTCGGAGTAATAGCACCAGTATTCACATCTAAAGTTAATCCTGTTGTCGAACTATATTGCCCTCCTGTAAATACAGCAGTACCTGTTAAGGTAACTGCTTCTGCAGTAGTTATAGAAGTACAATATGGTGTTGCTCCATAAACAATATTTGCTGTTGGTAATTCAGTAACCACAACGGTTGTAGTTACAGGAACAGCAGCACAACCAGCACTTGCAGGTGCTGTATAGGTAACTGTATATGTACCTGCTGTACTTGTACTTGGCGTGATTGCTCCAGTATTCACATCTAATGTTAAGCCTGTAGTCGAACTATATAGCCCTCCAGTAAATGCTCCAGTTCCAGTCAACGTTACCGCTTCTGCAGTAGTTATTGTATCACAAAAAGGTGTATTAACATAAGATATTGTAGCTGTTGGTAATGCTGTAATATCAACCGTAGTTGTAGCAGTTACTGCAGCACAACCTCCACTTGTTGGAGTATTATATGTTACTGTATATGTACCTGCTGTACTTGTACTCGGAATAATAGCACCAGTATTCACATCTAAAGTTAATCCTGCTGTTGAACTATATTGCCCTCCAGTAAATGCAGCAGTACCTGTTAAGGCAACTACTTCTGCAGTAGTTATAGAAGTACAATATGGTGTTGCTCCATAAACAATACTTGCTGTTGGTAATTCTGTAACAACAACTGTAGTTGTAACTGGTACAGCTGCACAACCTCCACTTGCTGGTGCAGTATACGTTACCGTATAATTCCCGGCTGTACTCGTACTCGGTGTAATTGCTCCGGTATTTACGTCTAAAGTAAGTCCTGCTGTTGAACTATATAATCCACCAGTAAATGCTCCAGTTCCATTAATTGTTACTCCTTCCGCAGCAGTAATTGTGTCACAGAAAGGTGTGTTTGCATATGATATTGTAGCTGTAGGTAATTCTGTTATATCAACAGTGGTTGTTGCTATAACTTGAGGACACCCTCCAGCAGCAGCCAAAGTATAGGTAACAGTATAATTTCCAGCAGTACTGGTACTAGGAGTTATAGCTCCAGAATTAGCATCTAGTGTTAATCCTGCTGTAGCACTATATGTTCCGCCTGTAAATATTGCAGTACCTGTTAAAGTAACAGCTTCTGCACTTGTAATAGAAGTACAGTAAGGCATAGCTCCATAAACAATATTTGCCGTAGGTAATTCGGTAACTATAATAGTACCTTGTTGTGTTACAATCACAGCACCTAAACAACCTACAGTAGAAACTGTATACGTAAATGTTCCTGTAATCCCTGGGTTTGGAGTTCCAGTTATCGTAAATGTACTCGTAGCTGCATTATAGCTTCCTGTAACACCTGCAGGTAACCCTGCATCAACAGTAACATCTGTAACTTCGTTTCCTGCTTCATATATAATATCTGAAATAGTAGTGTTTTCGCAAACGTTTTGAGTATCTGTTCCTGCTCCGGGGGGTGTTAATTCTAATGTACATTGCGTACAATTATCAGCAACGTTAATAACTACATCTTGCTCAAACTGACAACCAAATTGATCCGTTACCACATAAGTATACGTATAACTTTGTCCTCCCGTAGTAAAAGGTCCTACAGAGGTTATGTTATTTGCAATTTGATTTCCTTCACATGTTTCCCCAGCAGGGCAAACATCTGGACCAGGATCTGAAACTACTGTATTAGTAGGGTTTTGAGCTGTAAATGCTGGCACCGTAGGTCCGGTTCCTGTATGCAACCACATACCACTAGGAGCGGCTGTAGAGTTAGAAATTGTTACTTCAGGCGTTACATGTTCAATTGACCCATAACAAGCACCAGGGAAATCTAAACTCCAACCACCAATTACACCATTATCCGCGGGTAATCCATCAGTAATTTTAAGCTTCCACCTTCCATTCATTGTAGCCCCATCTAAAGCTGTGAAAGGATTAGTAGATGTATAGGTTTGAGCAATATAATAATTTGATGCTACTTCACATGCTCCCGTATATTCTGGGCAAGTACCATTTGCACTTGCTTGATTTGTTGTAACCGCACCACCACCTAACCAACTTGCTCCACCAGTTGAAACAACAGAATAAGTAGCAGTACAACCCGGGTCATGTGGTGTTACAGGGTTTGTAACTGCAGGGTCATTTAAATTTACACATGTACCAAAATTGTTTCCGCCAGCATGTTCATCAAATACAACCACAGATTGCCCTGAAGGAGATATTAACTCAATCGTTAAATCTCCTGAATAGGAATGTTCTAAATCAAAATTTAGTGTCGGATAACAACCTGGTGTTATTATTGCTCCCGAAGGAAATAATCCTGTGAAATCAATTCCGTCATCATCACCATCTCCATAACTTTGTGGATCTGCAGAAGATAATATATCTGGCAACTGTGTAACTCCATCACTCAATACAGGAGGGGTTTGTACATTTGTTTGTGAAGTAACCAAACCAATTAAATCTACTGAATCATTACAATCTATACTTAATGTTAATGTTGGTGTATTTGCACCAACTGCATTAGCTCCCGTGCCTGTATAATTTGGTGCAGGCAATACACGAATTAGTTTCGTTACTGAAGGACTTAAACAGCCTAAAGGATTGTCTGAAGTATCATCTGACCGCACAGCTAAACTCATATTATAAATACCATCACCTGTATATGTATGACTAACTGTTGGTTGAGTTGTTGTTGCTGTATCACCGTCACCAAATACCCATTCATAGGTAGCAATTGAAGTACCTGGGTCAGGAGAGGTGGAATTTGAAGCGTCAAATGAAACAGTTGTATTTCCAGGGTTTTCAGAAGAAATAGAACACAAATCTAGTGTTGAATCATCCAATAATACTGCAACAGGAGGAACACAAGGCTTATAACATGATATGTTAGCTGCCCAACCTACATTTGACAATCCATTATTTGAAGTAAAAACAAAGGTTATACATCCATCTGGACTAACTGATTGAATTGTAAATGGGTTTACAATTTCTTCACAATAACCTTGGTCTAAAACTGATGAACCTACTGAGTTTCCATGATAGGCTGTTAATATATCTACACAAGCTGCTGCAGCTCCTTGAGTTTCTAGCTGAGTAAACTCCACCGTAATTACCGAACCTGGATTTGTTGTTAAATCAGGGCAAAATGTAATAGTATGATTTTCATCATTTCCATATGAACCTGTTGGTCCTCCAGAATCATAAAAAGTACCTGAACATGTTGTTTGGGTTCCAGTATCAGTGCCCATTGTATAAGTTTGCGAAAATGTATAACTAGTTATTAATAGTGATACAAAAAGTATAAGTTGTTTAATTTTCATAACGCTTAGAAATAAAGTAGGTTATTTTTCAATTCTTGATCGTACATATATATATACCATAGTTCCTTCACTGTAAAAGCTCTATTTACTTTATCAGATAACTTATTAAAATACGCAATTGCTTCTTGGTAATAAGCATAGTCCGTTGGATTTGTGGTTTTATAATGTTTAATATCTTCTTCTGAATATTCAGCCATAAAATCTTTTTTCAAAGCTTGATTTGATACAGAGTTAAGTTTTTCACTGTGATCAATAAATTTGAAGAATTTTGGCCTAAATACTGCGTCAGGTGGTAAGTTAATTTCTTTACCTTGGTAGGTGAATTTTCCTGTTTGCTGTGCTGTAGCTGTTGCACATACAAATAAAGTAAAAATTGCACAACATAACTGTACAATTCCTTTACTAGCTCTGTTTTTCATGGCTTCTAAAATTTTAGAATTAGGTATTTAATTATTAATCAGGGGTACTATTTTCCACAAATATATACTAAGTTTTATAATTATCATACAAAACTATACATCTGTTATAGTTATAACGTCTAAAACAATTATCCCCTACCCCTTAATACCAATGTTTTTTAATTTATTTTTGCATATCAAACTTTGAAAATGATTTCGATATATAAAAAAACTTTAGAAGATCTTGAGTTACAGCAAGTACTAGTACAAGTTCATGCGCATGCTATAACTGATTTAGGAAAGCAGGCTGTTTTAGAAATCACACCTTTTTCAGATGAAACTGATTTATTCATTGGTTTAAAGCATAATAATGAATATTTATCTTCATTCGATAGTGAAAACACTATACCTAATCATTATTTTGAAGACATAACGGAAGAATTATCTTCTTTAACTATTGAAAATTATTTTTTAGAAATCGAAAGTTTTAGAAAAATTAAAACAATTTCTGAAGCCTCAAACTTATTGCTAACATATTTTAAAAAATTTAAAGAGTACTACCCTACTCTACATGATACTTCTTCTGAAATTGAATATACCAAAGTTATCACACAAGCTATAAATGCTGTTATTGACAAGTTTGGGGATGTAAAAGATTCTGCTTCTGGAGAATTAGGAATTATAAGAAGACAACTAAAAGGATTACAAGGGCGAATCAATCAAAGTTTCATGAGCTCACTAACTCATTTTAATAGTTTGGGCTATTTAGATGACATTAGAGAAACCGTAATTGATAATAAAAGAGTACTTGCTGTTACAGCAATGCATCGTAAAAAAGTTAAAGGATCTCTATTAGGAAATTCTAAAACAGGTAGTATTGCATACATTGAACCTCAGGCTACATTACAACTAAGTAGAGAATTACAAGATTTAGAATACCGTGAGCGAAATGAAATTGTTAAAATATTAAAAACCTTAACTGCATTTATAAGAAATTACCAACCACTATTAGCACAATATCAAACATATTTAACCTTAATGGACGTTGTGTCTGCAAAGGCAAATTACGCAAAACAATTAAATGCTATTCTACCCGAAATAGTTACTGATAGAGAATTATATATTAGAGATGCTTTTCACCCATTATTATATATATCAAATAAAGAAAAAGGTGTAAAAACATTTTCTCAAACCATAGAATTAGACAATGATAATAGAATCATAGTTATTTCTGGACCTAATGCTGGAGGAAAAAGTATTACTTTAAAAACCATAGGGTTATTACAAATCATGCTACAATCTGGACTTTTAGTTCCCGTTCATGAACGCAGTAAAATGTGCTTGTTTGACAACATACTTACGGATATTGGTGATAATCAGTCAATCGAAAATCAATTATCTACCTATAGTTACCGGTTAAAGAACATGAATAAGTTCTTGAAGAAATGTAATGCCAAAACATTATTTTTAATTGATGAATTTGGAACCGGTTCCGATCCAGAATTAGGAGGTGCATTGGCTGAAGCTTTTTTAGAAGTTTTCTATGAACGTAATGCATTTGGAGTAATTACAACACATTATGCAAATTTAAAAATTCTTGCTGATGAATTACCTGAAATGACTAATGCTAACATGATGTTTGACAACAAAACATTAGAACCTACCTTTCAATTAGCATTAGGGCAACCAGGAAGTTCTTTCACCTTTGAAGTGGCTCAAAAAAATGGGATTCCATATAGCTTAATTAACAAAGCAAAGAAAAAAGTAGAGCGTGGAAAAGTTAGGTTTGACAAAACCATAGCTAAACTACAGAAAGAACGTTCTAAATTAGAGAAAACTACCAAAACATTATCTACTGAGGAATCCAAAAAACGCTTGGAAACCGAGAAGTTAGAAAAAGTGAATCAGCGTATTCAGGATAAGCTAGAAAGTTACCAGCAATTATACGATTCCAATCAAAAGCTTATTGCTCTTGGTGATCGTGTAGATAAAATGGCTGCTATATACTTTAATAATAGACAGAAAAAACCTTTAATTGGAGAGTTTTTGAAGTTGATAGAAGTTGAAAATTCTAAACGAAAAAAGTTAACGAAAAAAGAAAAGGTCGTTAAGAAGAAAAAAGTAGCAGAAGTTAAAAAAGAAGTTGAACAAAAAGTAGCTATCATTCGTGAGAAGAAAGTAGAAGAAAAGAAAAAAGCTGCATTACAGCCACCAAAGCCTAAGCATGTATTACGCGTTGGTGATCGAGTTCGCTTAATTGATAGTAGGTCTGTAGGTGATTTGGAAAAAATAGAAAAAAAGAAAGCTTTTGTTAATTATGGTTTTTTCACTTCTGAATGTAAATTGGATCAGTTGGAGTTAGTGCAACGAATGAAGAAATAGACAATAGACAATAGACAATAGACAATAGACAATAGACAATAGACAATAGACAATAGACAATAGACAAATGTAAAACTTTGCTGTTAATTATATCAATATCATAAAAAAAGGTTATATTAAATTATGCTTGACTCCTTACCTAAAAACAAAAAAATAATTCTCTTTGATGGTGTCTGTAATTTATGCAACTCATCAATTAATTATGTGATTGATCGTGATAAAAATGATGTGTTTCGTTTTGTTTCACTACAATCCGATTTAGGAAAAACCATACAAGAATATCTAGGAATTAAAAATATTTCATTAGACACTATAATACTTTATGTTCCAGATGAAGCATATTATATTAAATCTACTGCTGCATTAAAAGTAATTAGTGAGTTTTCTGGTTTATGGAAAATAACACAAGTTTTTTTAATACTCCCAGCTCCTATCAGGGATTTCGTGTATAACTATATTGCCAAAAACAGGTATAAATGGTACGGAAAAGAACAAAGCTGTAGGATACCTACTCCTGAATTAAAAGCTAAATTTTTGTAATATTTACTCCAATTTATACTCTCCTCTAAAAAAATAAAAATAATTGTTTTTTTTGGGTAACGTTTTTTATCAATAAGGAACTTAGTAGTAACGCAGGAAAATTAATTCCTGTTTAACCTAAGCTTTTATATTATGAAAAAAAATGTATTCTTCATACTCCTATTGAGTATGATAACCGCTAACGCACAGTTAGAAAACAGTAACTGGGTATTTGGTGACAATGTACACCTTAATTTTCCAAACACCACATTAACACCTAATCAAAACTTAACCAGTAATTTAGCACATCAGAATTATGCAGGCGCAAGTGTTTCTAATGAATTGGGCGAACTACTTTTTTATGTAGACTCAAACCCTGACAAAACCTTAGTTATTAAAAATAGTGAGGGTAATATTATGCCCAACGGCGTACTATCTGCAATTCAAACTGTTCAACAAAATAGTTTAATTGTAAAAAAACCGGGGTCATGTAATATTTATTATGTTTTTACTTTTAAAAACAATAATCCAAATTACGGATATAGTTTTACAGAAGTAGACATGAGCCAAGAAGGTGGTTTAGGGCACGTTACAAGCAATAAAGAATTGCCTTTGTTTGATCATGATGGATATCAATACACTACAGGAGCCCTTATCAAGGCTGCTAAAATGACATCATATTCAAATGATGAAATAAACTATACCTGGCTAGTTGTAGAGCATAAGAATTATTTTTATTCTTATAGAATTGATAGCTATGGAGTTACTACCACTCCTTTAAAAAGTGAAAACCCACTATTTAATTTTCTACATGATCAAGGAATAATGAAAATATCACCAAATGGAAGAAAATTAGCCACTACAAATTATAGCTACATTGCAAATCAACCAAGTAACTTTGGAGTTCATTTATATGATTTTAATTACAGTACTGGATTAATAGCTAACAACAATTTTGTTAATATAAATAGTATTGGATCTAAAAACACCTTGGGCCTTGAATTTTCTCCAAGTTCTGAGCAATTATATTTTACAACATCACATTATGGTAGTTTAATTCAAACCAATATACGTAAAACAACAAACAGAAAACAAAAAGATAAATTATATCAATATACAATTGGTAAAAAAGCAGCTTTACCTGTTTTAATTGCAACTGCTGGTCTAAATCACGGATATTTTAGAGGATTACAAAGAGCTATAAATGGTAATATTTATGTTGCACAAGGTTTTAACTCAATAGGTGTAATAAATGACCCAGACATCCCGCAAACCACATCAACTTCTTGCAATTATTCTGCTAACGCAATATCTTTTGTTAATCCAAGAGATCAATTCCCACAATGGGTTTATAAATCTGGTGCAAGTATCGGCGAATCATGGGCAATAGATTTTGGTGTTAAACATTACAAACGAAATCAAAATATTGCTACCGATAGTGAAGGTAATGTTTATGTGTTGTCTTCTAAACTAGGTACTCAAAGTGATTATTTCACAAATATATTTGGAGGTGAAGACCATTTTAAAGATGGACAGTTTTTTATAGCTAAGTTTAACCCTTGTAAAGAACTAGTAAAACATACAATATTAACAGAAGGTTATGTCCCTAATTTATCATACTTATCAATACCTGAAAATTTTGAAATAAAAATTCACAATGATGAAGTATATGTTTTCACTAGCTTCAGGAGCAATATTGGCAAGAATTTTTATAAACTAAACGCTACAACTTTAGATGTTGAATTTAGCCATGAATTAGATAGAGGGAGCGATAATGACATTACATCAAGCTACACAAAAAGCACTATAGATAGCAATATTTATATTGCTCAAAATGCTGATGTTTTATATAATGGATCCCCTTTATCAATATCAAACGGAACATTACCCACTATAGCTAAGCTTAATTCAGATGGAATAGTTCAAAACTCACAGCCATTTAATGTTGATGTAACATTTGAAAAAATTATATCAAATGGTAACACCTTTTTTGTAGTTGGACATGCCAATATAACTAACTCTACTATTAACTTTGGATCTGGTGTTAGCTTATCAAACACTAATAGATTCCTTTTAAGATTAAATAATAGTACAGGTACGTTTATACCTGAAGCTATTACAGCTATTGACAATCATTATGCTACTAATATTCAGTACAACCCTAGTTCTAATACTGTATATAGTGTAGGTGTAAACACACAACAATCCCCACTACAAGCTACATTAACCAATGTAAAAATGTACGATAGTAACACATTGACTTTATTACCAAATCAAATAAATAACTTGCCGATTTCTGACATTAAATGTAAAGATGATTCATTATTAGTATCATTTTTCGCAAATGAAGGTCAACCTATTTCCTTAAGGAAATACAGTAGCGACCTAAGTAATATTATATGGCAAACTAATGAGGTTTTTACTGGGAACGATAATATCTCTGATACAAAAATAGCTTTTTATCAAGATGAAATATATCTTACAGGACAATATGGTACAACCAACAACTTGACCAATACAGGGCTACCAAGCACAGGAGGATCTGCAGGTTATAATGGAAACTTATTTGCATTGCGCTTACAAGATAACGGTGCTACTTTTGGATATAAAACAACTGCCTTAAATAACACCCAGCAAACATCTTTACCTATAGAAGAGGTTGTTTTTGAAAATGATCAATTGGAAAATTATACCAATTTTAAAATATATCCTAATCCGTTTAACAACACTATAAATATTACAACAAATAGCACCGAAGCAAAAACCTATACCATTGTAATTAGTAATTTATTAGGTGTTCAAAAAATAAACAAAAAATACAATACGATAACAGATCATAAAGCAACCATAAACACTACTAGCTTAGCTAAAGGTATTTATGCTATTACAATAAGTGATCATAACACTGTTGTTTATCAAGGAAAATTAATTAAATAATTTAATTAGCTTATTAAATTCTAATAGGGTGTAATAACAATAAATTACACCCTATTTCTTTTGTTTACATTTCCATAAATTAATTCCAATTTTATTAAAGTTTTGTTATAATTAAAGTTTTAGTTGGCATAATTAAAAAAAAAACAGATATTCGTGCCAAATTCTCTTTGTTTATAGTAATTAAAGGGGATTTCCATTTTGTTAAGTCTATAATTTATAGTAACTTAATAGGGATTAAACTTTGAATATTAAATAAAAATGTTAGCTTTACTTAGCTCTACGTCTTTAATTAATATTAAAAACAATAAAATTAAGCATTAAAATGACAATAGAAAATTTAATAAAAGAAGCTAACGACTTAGTTGAGAACTATAAATCATTCAAAAGTAGAAATGAAAAAATTATAGCATCTAAAAAAGCCAAAGAATTAGTTTTAGGAATTAATGAGGTTTATAAAGAAACTAAAGACTCTGAATTGATGGATATCATGAAGAGAATCACAGAAGTGAAAATTAAATTAGAAAAAAGATTAAAAGGAAGGTTAACTTCTTAAGACAAGTTATTTATAAAAAAAAGGGATAAACTTAATTAGTTTATCCCTTTTTTAGTTTCTATAATTGTAGCTTAACTTAAGACTGAGTCTTTTACAATATCAACTTCTACAGCTGCAATTTTTGTCGCTAAACAAACTATTTGCATCGCTTGTTCTATTTCGTTTACTGTAGGACAAGAAGGTGCCAAACGAATATTACTATCGTTAGGATCTTTTTTATCAGGATACGTTGCTCCAGCACCAGTAAGCTTTACTCCAGCTTCTCCAGCCAAAGCCACTACTCTTTTAGCACAACCATTAGGAACATCCAAGCTAATAAAATATCCTCCGTTAGGTTTTGTCCAAGTAGCTAAACCAGTTCCACCTAATTCAGTTTCTAATATTGATAATGTCTTCTCAAAACGAGGCTTCAATAAAGCAGCATGTTTTTCCATGTGTTTATGTAAACCTTCAATGTTCTTAAAAAAACGATTGTGCCTAACTTGATTTAATTTATCTGGCCCAATGGTAGAGAAAAACAAATGCCCCCTATACCAATCCATATTTGCTACACTTCCACCAACAGCAGATACTCCTGCACCTGCGAAAGTGATTTTTGAAGTTGAGCATAAAATAAACGGCCTGTTATCATTCCCAGCAGCTTTACAACTAGTTAAAATATTTTTCAACACATCTTTATCTTCAGATAAATGATGAACAGCATAAGCATTATCCCAAAAAATTCTAAAATCATTTGCTGCAGTTTTCATACTACTTAAACGATCTACAACTTCGTCAGAACAACTTAATCCAGTTGGATTACTATACTTAGGCACTATCCAAATACCTTTTATACTAGCATCATTAGCTACTAATTGTTCTACCTGATCCATATCTGGACCGTTTTCGTTACAAGCAACAGGAATCATTTCAATACCAAAATGCTGACAAATACTAAAATGCCTATCATAACCTGGTACAGGACAAATAAACTTTATTGTCTGTTTTCCCCAAGCTAGCTCACTATCACACATACCATGAGTAATTCCTCTAGATATGATATCATGCATTATAGTTAACGAAGCATTTCCTCCTACTACTACTTCTTCTACAGAAGAAACTTCCAAGAAATTTTTAAATAATTCTTTCGTTTCAGGAAGTCCATCTAGGCCTCCGTAATTTCTAGTTTCTGCTCCTTGAGAACTTAAATAATCTTTAGATGTAACAATATCTAAAAGTTCATTAGACAAATCTAACTGAGCAGCACTAGGCTTACCTCTAGACATGTCTAATGCTAATTTTTTAGTTTTAAAAGCTTCAAATTGTGTTTGTAACTGATCAAGTGTCATTGTTGTTGTGTTGTTTTAATATGTCGCAAAGATAGGTTGTACCGTTGATATTTCATCTCTTTTATTAACAAACATTGCTACTCTACTTTGTCCAATCCCACCACCAATAGTATATGGTAATTTACCCTCAAGTAAAGCTGAATGAAAAGGTAGTTCTTTTCTTTTTTCTTGTCCTGTTAATTGCAGCTGTAACTCTAAGGCTTCTTTATCTACACGAACACCCATAGAGCTTATTTCTAAACTTTTTCCCCTAATAGCATCCCAAACTAATAAATCTGCATTTATACCTGGTCGACCTTGAGCGTCTTTTGTAGTCCAATCATCATAATCAGGTGCTCTTAAATCATGTTCTACACCGCTTGATAACTTATCTCCTATTCCTAATAACAATACTGCCCCAAACTCTTTGGCAATAGCGTGCTCACGCTCTTTTGGTGTTAAATTTGGATGTTTTTGATATAGTTCTTCTGTGTGCAATACTTTTAAAGACTCAGGTAAAGTCACTACTCTACTTATTTTACTTGCCATTTCTTTTTCTGTATCCCTTAATGCTTCAAACACGGCTGTACCATGAGCTACCAACGTATCGATAGTTCTTTCTTCTTTTGAAATTACTTTTTCCCAATCCCATTGATCTACCAAGTGTGAGTGGATGTTAGATAATTCTTCATCTGCTCTAATGGCTTTCATATCAGTAACAATACCTTTTCCTTTTTCTACTTCTAATTCTCCTAAATACCAACGTTTCCATTTTGCTAACGAGTGCACGATTTCATGATCAACCCCTCCTAATTGAAAAGACACTGGTCTTTCAGTTCCGTTTAAATTATCATTAAAACCAGATTCTCTAGAAACAAAAAGTGGTGCATTAATTTTAGTTAAGTTTAAACGCTCTTTTAATTGCGCTTCAAATACTTCTTTTGATTTAGTGATTAATTGTTCACTAGCTAAACTTCTTTTAAATGTTTTCATGATAATTTTTTATAAATTCCACTTTGTGGAGTTAACTCATCGCTCCGACAACTATCGGCTTTTATCGAAAAGTTATTATTAAATTAATTTCTCATGTGTTATCACAGAGAATTACCTGAAGCAAATCTATTTAGTTACTAAACAATAAACATGTTTTTAGTATATTTTTTTTATGGTTTTATACATTTTGCTATCATAAAACATGTCATTTAAGATATAAAATATATTTTTGTTATAATAATTACAAAAAACAGTTTATGAACTTTCATTTAGATAGTACGGATAAAAAAATATTAAAATACCTTATAAAAGATGCACGAATAAAAGTAGTTGACATAGCCAGCTTTATTGGTGTTACTAGTGCGGCTATACATCAGCGTATAGGAAAAATAAAACGTGGTGGTGTGATAAAAGAGTTCACATTACGGCTTGATGAGAAGAAACTTGGGTACACTACTTGCGCCTTCGTTGGAGTCTTTTTAGAAAAAAATAGTAATTACGCACAAATAATAGAGCAACTAAAACGTATTGAAGAAGTTGTTGAAGCACATTACACTACTGGTGAATACGGATTATTTGTAAAATTATACACTAAAGATAATGATCATTTAATGAGAGTCCTTAACAAAAAAGTAAAGCAAATAAAAGAAGTTACCCGTACTGAAACTTTTATATCACTTGAAGAACCTATTAATAGAAGTATTGGCTTTTAATATTGATTCTATATTCTTTAATTAATCTTAAATCACTAATTTCGTTTCTATATAAACATACTTTACCTATTATGAGTGATTTTTCTATAGAAATGAACGTTCGAGATTATGAATTAGATATGCAAGGGATTGTAAACAATTCTGTCTACCAAAACTATTTAGAACACGCTAGACATGAATTTTTACATCATCATGGTATTGATTTTGCAGATTTAACTGAACGCGGAATAATTTTGGTTGTAAAAACCATTGCCATGGATTTTAAAAATTCATTAAGGAGTAAGGACAAATTTAAAGTTCAAGTAGAAACTTTTAAAGATGGACATTTAAAGTTAGTTTTTAAACAAACAATCACAAGGATTTCTGATAATAAAGTTGCCCTAACAGCCAATGTTACTGGAGTTTGCTTAGTTAACAATAGATTAGTAAAACCAGAAACTATTCCAGAAATTGGTGCTTTTTTAGGCATGTAGTAAGCTATATTTATAACAACGACTAAGACTTAAAAATGAGTTGGATAAAAGTAATTCCGTTTAATGAAGCCACTGGTAAATTAAAAACCTTATACAATAAAATTAAAGGACCAAATAATCAAATAGATAATGTGTTAAGTATCCATAGTCTACGACCTCACACGCTTACAGGACACATGAGTTTGTATAAAAATGTATTACATCATTCTGACAATACTTTTGACAATTGGTTTTTGGAACTATTAGGAACATACACAAGTTATATAAACAAATGTGATTACTGTTTTCAACATCATTTTGTAGGGATGAAAAAATTTCTTGCTGACGATGTAAAAGCAGAGCAGTTAAAAATGCAAATTCAAAATGATAGTTTTTGCGAATTTCTTACTACCAAAGAACTTGCACTAGTTTCTTATACCAAAAAGCTTACTCTTTCTCCTCATTTATTTCATAAAGAAGAAATTGACTTGCTGAAGAAAAAAGGAGTTAATGATGGTGAATTATTAGAAATTAATCAAGTTGTATCATATTTCAACTATGTAAACAGAACAGTTTTAGGGCTTGGGGTTAATACTAATGACGAAATTATTGGACTTTCTCCAAAAAACAAAAATACAGACAGTTCTTGGTCACATGAATAGAAAATTTAAGTGTTAATATATTTCATAAAATTATAACTAATGCTTGTGATTATGTTTAAAAACACGAAATTTGCTTTTCAATTATGAAAGCACACTATATCTATAGGCAATATTGTTTTTACTTAATCATGCTATTTGGCTCTATATATAGCCTGTATAGTCAAGATATTAGTGGTAAAATAATAGATCAAGAAACTAATGAACCTATCCCTTATGTAAGTATTGTTCTTAGTGATACTGATGGTGGTATAAGTAACGAAGAAGGTAACTTCAGCATTACTATACCAAAGCATACTTTAAAAAACGACTCTGTTTATTTTTCTTCAATTGGTTATAAAACTGAAGCAATTTTAATTCAGAAGTTAAAAGACGTTACTATATCCTTAACTCCAGAAATTTTTGAATTATCAAGTGTATACATCTCTGGAAAAAAACTTACAACAGAAGAAATTATTGATAATGTAGAGGATAATTTAAAGAAAAACTATAATACTAATTCTACCAAGCACAGATTCTTTATGAGAGAATCGTTTAAACAATACTATAAGAAATTAAAATTAGATTATAAAACATCTAGTATTAAAGAAATATCTAAAAAACTTATTGACAGTATGGTAGGTTCTATACCTAAACGTACTGCATATTATAATGAAACTTTAGGTGATTATTACAGTAATTTTGAGCGTAACTATAAAAAACTTGAGATTATTAAAACCTCTAAATTGTATAATGAAAATCAAGAGGTTTCTTTTGAAGAATTACAAAACAAATTTATGCAGGTACTTAATGATAATGTGAAACAAAATTCATATTTAAAAGTTAAGTCCGGTTTTTTCGGTACTAAAATAGGTGTTGACTCTATAGTGAATAGTGCCAAAAACTTTGAGAAACTAGAACAAGAATACGAACAAAAGAATTATTTTAATTCCCGTAAAAAGAGTATTGAAACACTAGCTAAAACTGCTTTTTATGATGAAGATTCAGAAATAAATGTAATAAGCTCATCAAACAGGTATAATTTTGTCAAAAAAGACTACACCTATATTGATGGAGAATTAGTCTATATTATTGAATTCTCTCCAAAGAGATATAAAGACTTAAAAGGAACATTATACGTAAATACCGAAGATTTTGCAGTAATGCGACTGGATTATAAAAATGCAAATCCGCTTTATGATAAAATCTTTAACATGTTTGGGGTAAAATTTAATCATGTTAAATACCAAGGGACTATGGTGTTTAAAAAGTTTGGGGATAATAAACATTATAGCTTAAAGTACTTAAGTCATGAAAATGGTAGGTCATTACAACTAAATAGACCATTAACAATCATTGAAAAAAACAAACACGTTAAAGGTAGGAGAAAGCAAAACGAACTAAGACTTCAAATGAATTTTGATATCATTGATCGGGTTAAACGTGAGCTCATTGTTTTTTCCGAAACAAATACAACTCCAGAGGAGTTTGTTGCTCTAAAAGAGAAAAAATTTGTTGATGTAAAATACTTCTCAAGCTACAATAGTGACTTCTGGAAAGGCTACAATGTAATTGAACCAAACAAAGCCATAAAAGAGTTTTCGGGTCTTAAATACTAAGCTAAGAGTACTCCGGAACCTTCCCTATTATACCTTCGAAAAAAGATTGCATAAATTTAAAATCTGCCTCAACATCATTTGTTTGAAAAAAGGGTTTTGATATGATATGTTTTTTATTCTCATAATCAAATGCCACCATTACAATAGGCACATTAGCAGACTTTGCTATATAGTAAAAACCTGTTTTCCATTCAGAAACTTTTTTTCTTGTTCCTTCTGGCGCAATATTTAAAATAAACTTAGGATGTTTTTCAAACAATTGAGCATAAGCGTCAACTGATTTTTGACCTGGTGTTCTATCCAAAGCAAAACCACCTACTTTACGCAAATACCAGCCTAAAGGCCAAATAAACAATTCTTTTTTTGCTACAAAATTAATTGTTGTATTCGTAACTTTTCTAAGTAGTAGCCCCATATGTAAGTCATGCCAATGCGTATGTGGAGCAGCAATAACAATGTACTTATCCAAGCCTTTTGGGAATTCCCCAAAAACTTTCCATTTTAATATTTTAGAATAAATAAATTTATACATCACTACTTGATTTATCGCGCAAATTTACACCATTTTATTATATTATAATTACTTTTAAGCTCTATTGATTTAACATGAATTTTATACAAAAAATTACTAGCTACTTATACCCTATTAAAGTTAAGGAAATTTCGTCAGAAAGATCCGGTTCTTTAGAAGTAACTTTAGTAAATGGAAAGTTGGTTATCGATTCCGAAAACGCTAATTATAGCTATGGTAGTTTACAACGAGTATTAAAAAAAGGATTGCACTCTATTGGTACTGAAAAATTACAAGAATTCGAAAATATACTTGTATTAGGTGTTGCTGGTGGAAGCGTAATTAAAACCATAAGAAAGGACTTTAATATAGACTCTAAAATCACTGGTATAGAAATTGATTCTGAGGTAATTGAATTAGCAAACACCTATTTTAAATTGAATAGTATTTCAAATCTAGAATTGATTATTGCTGATGCTTTTGAATTTATAAAAACAACTAACGAAACTTATGACTTAATTATCATTGATATTTTTAATGATTCAAATATGCCAAATGAGTTATTTACAACTGATTTTTGGAACAGTATTCTTTCTATTTTAAGCAGTAATGGCTCATGTTTGTTCAACTCTATTTATACTTCAAAAAAAGACAAACTGAGGAACAAACAATTAAACTCACTATTAACAAGCTTGTTTAAATCTAGTAAACAACTAAAAACACATCGAATTAACGAGTTATTTATATTAGAAAAGTAAGTATCTATAATTCTCTATACTCCTTATTAGCTTGAACCAAATCTTCTGGAGTATCAATCCCGATAGATACATGAGTAGTTTCCACCATTTTAATGGTTTTATTAAACTCTAAATAGCGTAACTGTTCCAATTTTTCTGTAGCTTCTAGATACTGCATTGGCATTTGTGTGAAATCTAACAGGGCTTGTTTTCTAAAAGCATATATTCCTTGATGCTTAAAGTATTTAGCAGTGCTTTCTTCTCTAGCAAAAGGTATTGGAGAACGCGAAAAATACAACGCTCTATTACTTTTATCTACAACAACCTTTACCGCATTAGGATTATTAATTTCTTCTAAATCGGTAATGTTATGCATAATAGAAGCCAAATCTATCTCTTTGTTAGAGTCAGTTGTATATACCGCCAATAAATCCGTTAAAGCCTGTTGATGCACATTAGGTTCATCCCCTTGAACGTTAACAACTACATCACAATCAATATTAGCAACTGCTTCAGCTATACGATCACTTCCACATTCGTGTTCTGCAATACTCATAATTGCTTTTCCGCCATTACTAACTACTTCTTCATAAATAACATCAGAATCAGTAACTACATACACTTCCGAAAACAAGTTAGTTTTTACGGCATTTTCATAAGTTCGGACTATAACAGACTTTCCAGCTAAATCTTTCATTAGTTTTCCTGGGAAACGTGACGCTTCATAACGAGCGGGTATCATTGCTATTATTTTCATAATAATCTTTTAACTTTTAATTATATTCTAACAAACAAAAACTGGTTATACCACATTGCTAATATTGATATTAATATTAAAATGATAGTTGTATACATATAGGCTGCAGAAAATAATAGTTTCGCTTTTTTTATAAGCACTACTAAAGAGCAAATAAAAGCTATTGTTGAAATAGCTATTACAGCATATTGCAGCTCTGAAGTAAACTTTTCTAAATTTTTATAATAGACAAATATATAGGTTGTGAAAATTGTCAAGGCGCTTAAACCGCAACAAATAGCGTATAATTTATTAAAATTCATAGGTTAACAATTTTTGTATTTATCATGAAGTCCTTTTCCTGCTTCAATTAATGGGGTTATTTTTTCTAAACGAGTTATTTTTGTCGCTTCCCTTTTTGCTTCAGTTATATATGCAGAATATTCGCGCTGTTTACTCAATGAAAGGCTTTTAAAACAGTTTTTAAATGCTTCATTTGCATTCATTTTATTTTCAATCAACTCAGGTATTATAAAAGTCTTATTACGATCAGGTTTTATTTCTTTACCTAACTTCTGATTTTCAATTGCTTCTAATATATAGACCTTAATTAATTCAGCATCAGTTAATTCATTATTTTCAAAACGCCATTGACGTAATCCTTTAGTTTTACCTTCTTGAGCATTAACTAACTTATTGTATTCATCTTTTAAAAAAACTCCCTGAAAAAACCAAATACACGCATGGTGCTTAAATCCCCCTAAACCAAGTATATTTTTTCCATTTAATGAATATACAGGGCTATTCCATTTAATAGATTCTTCAAGTTCCGTAGTCAACACTATAGTCCTTAATTCTGCTAATAATTCAGAAAAAACAGAGTGTAATTCAATATACTCTTCAACACTAGTTACTTTTTTCAAACCTATTTCTTTTTAAACTTTGAACGAATTTTCTTAAAAATTAAAAATACACTAATTAGTATTCCGACAACTAAAACAATTGCTAAAATCGGTAAAAATATTGCAACAGCTGACAATGCCGTGGCACCTCCAGTTTCTACTGTAGCAACTATCGGATTTGCTAAACCAGCTGTTGTGGTTGTTGAAGCTACTCTTGTTGTTGCTGCACTTCCTTTTATTGCCGCAGCTGTTCCTCCACCTGCAATAATTGCTAATGACCATGTTACTATTGGATCCAAATTAGCAGCAGTACTAACCACTACTGCTGTTCCAGCAATTGCTGCCAAAGGAACTGCTATTGTGTCTAATAAATTATCAAAAACAGGAATGTAATACGCTAAAACCTCTAAAATAGTTGCAATTCCTAATGTACAAATTGCAGTAATACTTCCTACCCACTCCCAACTTTCATTTAAAGGAATTATTCCAAAATATGATGCTAAACTTAGCGCAAATAAAGGTACAAAAATTCGAAACCCTACAGACGCTGCTAAACCTACACCTAAAAAGATACTTATTAATGTTTCTGTTGTTTCAAGCATTGTTAGTTGTTTAAAAAATGTAAAGTATTTTTTTTTGAACTCATAATAAATTAATTATCAGTAAAGAAATCATCTCCAAAACCAATTAAATATAATTTCCCCTCAGCTCTTGTAATTGCTGTATACAGCCAACGCATATAATCTTTATTTACACCATCTTTTAAATAAGGTTGTTCTACAAAAACGGTTTTCCATTGCCCACCTTGTGATTTATGACACGTCATGGCATATGAAAACTTTACTTGCAAAGCGTTAAAGTACTTATTTTGTTTTGTTTTCATAAACTTCTTATACTTTGAAGTTTCACTTTCATAGTCCTTTTGTACTTCTTGATAGAGCTTGTTTCCATCTTCATAGGATAATGCTGGAGTTTCTGCAGTAATGGTATCTAGTAACAATACTGTTTCAAAAGGTGCCATATTCGGATAATCAACCATTCGAACATTTACTTCTGCGAAACGAAATCCATATAATTCTTTAAAAGAAAATATCTCCAAGACTTCAATAATATCACCATTTGCAATAAAACCAGCTTCACTATTTTCTTTTACCCAAAAATAATTATTTTTAACTACCATTAAATAATCACCAGCATTTAAATCATTTTCTTGAAATAAAATTCTAGAACGAATTTGCTGATTATAAATATTTGCTCTCTTATTTGAACGAACAATAATTGCGGTATCCTCTTTACTTTCCTGTGAATAGGATTCGTCAATGGCATTTTGTATTTCATAACCATCTTGTAATCGAACAATATCCGGAAATGAACCTAAGTCAAATTCAAAAGAATTGAAATAATTTGAAGCTAATTGCTCACGTAGCAAGGTTGCATTAGTTAAAATACCTGAACCTTCTGCTTGACGAACTACTTCGTCTAGCTCGATAAAATCAACTTCTTTATTATAATTTAATGCTAATCGTTGCTCATCTAATGCCGGACTTACATCTAGTTTAATTGGTGGTAATTGTGCGGTATCACCAATAAAAACTAACTTACATTTACTGCCCGAATACACATATTGTAGTAAATCATCTAATAATGATCCGTTTTCAAAAAGCTTAGAATCTGTATTTATATCAGAAATCATTGATGCCTCATCAACAATAAATATGGTGTTTTTATGTTTATTTGGTTGTAAAACAAAACTAACTCCCCCACCACTTTGCTTTTTAGGAAAATATATTTTTTTATGAATTGTAAGTGCTTCTCTTTTAGAATATTTTGAAATAACTTTAGCAGCTCGACCAGTTGGCGCTAACAATACAGCGCTCTTATGTGCATTCCATAAGCTATTTACTAAGGTACTTATCAAAGTTGTTTTACCTGTACCTGCATAACCTTTTAATACAAATAAATTATCATCTTCATTATCTAGCACGAAATTTGCAAGTCGTTGTAACACAACATCTTGTTTTATAGTAAGGTCAAATGGAAACTTTTCTTTTAATAAGACGTGAAACTGAGTACTGTTCATGTAATGAATCTAAAGTATAATAGTGGATTTCAAAGATAGTTAGTATTTTTTCTTTTATTACTTTACTGATTGAAAAAAAAATGTAAATTTGTGCAAAGACATTAATTAAATTTTATAGAGAAATGATAACAATAATTTTAATCGTTCTAACAATAGTAGGAATTTTTGCAATAGTAAAGTTGATTGATAAATTCGTTCCACAAAATAAAAAATGGATTTTTACAATACTATTCTGGGTTGCCGCATTGTTTATCGGTAAAGCTTTATATGATTCTATTATGGAACCTATAGAATTTAAGAAAATTAAAAAAGTACGTTACGCAAAAGTAATTGACAACTTAAAAGATATTAGAGATGCTCAAGTTGCTCATAAAACAGTTACAGGTAAATATAATGGTGATTGGAATTCGTTAGTAAAATTTATCGATACTGCTAAATATACATTAACACAACGTAGAGATTCTACGATAATTGATATTGAATTGTCTAAGCAATTTGGTATTGATATGACAAAAGATATTGTTATTATTGATACTTTAGGAACAGCTTCTGTAAAGGATTCTATCTTTAAAAACTCTGATCGTTACAGAACTATGATGAACATCCCTGGTTCTGACGCTAAATTCACTTTAAAAGCTGGTGAAATTGAAAAAGGAAATTCTAAACTTCCTGTATTTGAAGCAAAAATGGAAAAGAAATTAGTTTTAGCAGATCAACCTGCATATTTAATATTTGAGGAATCAGAAACTGTAGCAGTAGATGGTGTTAATGGTGCTGATATTAGTGTAGGGTCTATGGAAGAAATTAGTACAAATGGTAACTGGCCAAGATACTATGACGAAAAGAAGTAATATAAACTTACTATCTAATACAATATTGTCCGTTCAAGCTAGCTTGAATGGACTTTCTTTTTGTATACTAGATACAATTGAGAACAATATTCTTTTTCTAAAAGAGCTTCATTTTGACCAACAAAAAAACCCGTTAGAAATAGAAAAGCTATTAATAACTGAATTTGAAACTACAACACTACTCCAACAAGAATTCAAAGAAGTTAATTTAATTCATCAAAACAACATCTGTACTTTTGTACCAAAAGGATTATATGATGAAAACAACTTAATTGATTACTTAAAGTTTAATAATAAAATTTTTGAATCGGATTATATTGTAGCTGATCAAGTTGCTGCAAAAGAAATCATGTCAGTATATGTGCCTTTTGTAAATATAAACAACTTCTTTTTCGAACGTTTTGGTAGTTTTGAGTACCACCACGCTAGTACAATTGTCGTCGAACAATTACTACAACTAGCTACCAATAGTACTAATAAATTATACTGTAACGTTTCCCCTACATCGTTTGATTTAATACATCTTAAAAACGGCGGGTTAAACTTATTTAACTCTTTCGAATTTGATACTAAAGAGGATTTTATTTATTATGTTCTTTTTACAATAGAACAATTACAATTAGATACGGAAACAATCGATTTAATTTTATTAGGTGATATTGGCTTGGATGATGAGCTGTATAGTATTTTATACCAATATATTAGAAACATTTCTTTTGGTAGTAGAAACACTCAGTTTATTGCTAGGGACATAGAACATAAACCAAAATATGGCTACAATCATTTTAGCCTATTAAACTCATTTTAAATGCGAATAATTTCCGGGAAATATAAGGGTAGACGAATTACTGCTCCTAAAAAACTACCTGTACGTCCAACTACAGATTTAGCTAAAGAATCGTTGTTTAACATTTTAAATAACGAGTTTTATATTGACCAAGTTGTTCTATTGGATTTGTTTTCAGGAACCGGAAACATCAGTTATGAATTTGCTTCTAGAGGATGTACTCAAATTACTGCTGTTGACGCTGATTATGGCTGTGCAGAATTTATAAGAAAAACTTCAGAAGAATTTGAGTTTGATATAAACGTCATCAAGTCTGATGTATTTAAATACTTAGAACGCGTAAAGTTAAAATCTAAAATTATTTTTGCAGACCCTCCATATGATTTTAGTGATGAGAAATTTGCTAAAATCCGACAATTAGTATTTGATAATGATATTTTAACTAACAATGGTTGTTTGATAATTGAACACTCTTCATACACTAAATTAGATCATTTAGAAAACTTTAGTTATTCTAAAAAATATGGCGGTTGTATGTTCAGTTTTTTCGAACACCCGCAGGATAAATCACAAGAAGAAAAATAGTAAACAGCTGATAATAAACAGTTAAAAGATAGTTTTAACATACAAAATTGAATTAATTTACGTAACTTTAAGAGAATAATTAATCCTCATGAGTTATGAAAAAAATTACATTTTTTCTAATTGTATTAGCTTCATCATTTACATTTTTCGGGCAAAACACGTCTGAAATATTATGGGAAATTGGTGCATCAAATAGTGATTTAATAATCAATCAAGGCGATACTGTTACTTGGGTATGGAGTGATGACATGACTCATACCGTAACAAGTCTTCCTAGTAGTGAAGAAAAATTTAACAGCAAAGACAGAATCGGATTAGGAGTTACTTTTAGTCACACATTCACTAAAATTGGAGATTTCTCCTACCAATGTAATATACATCCTAATACAATGTTTGGTACAATACACGTACGTGTTTTAGGTATTAACGATGAAGAAGATGAAAAACTAAGCATCTTCCCTAACCCTGTTGTTAGTAAATTAACAATATCATCCCCTATAAAAATCGATAAAATAAATATCAGCAATATTTCAGGAAAAAAAATACTAGAAAGAAATGTCCATTCCGATGAAATAAACATTAATATGTCAGATTATAAAAATGGAATGTATTTTATTCAAATTGAAAGCGATGCAAAAAAGAACACCTATAGAATAATAAAAAAATAAGCAGACCATAAGCCGGATTCTGTCCTCTTAAAAAGAGTCCTTATCATTTATCTAGCACTACAATTACTTGTAGCATCGAACCGTTTACCCTCCAACATCGGGCGTACAACCCTCAAGCACTGGTTTACATAACGTTGCACCACATCGAGTTTACCTGGTTTCACTACAGCATTACCTGTACATACTTTCTGCTGCACTTGTCCGCATCTTTCGACGGATGGGCGTTACCCACTATATTGTACTATGGTGTCCGGACTTTCCTCTCTCCTTTTCAGAACAGCGATAAGGTAGTCTGCTTAGCGCAAAAATAGCACTAAAATGTTAATAACTCCGCTTAAAATTCTGAATTCTGAATTCAATATTCACAATTGAATATCTATATTTGTGTTGTTAATATTTTTCAATGGAACATTTTGTAGTATCGGCAAGAAAGTACAGACCTAAAACATTTACCGATGTTGTTGGGCAACAAGCAATAACCAATACTTTACTTAATGCTATTGAAAATAATCACTTGGCTCAAGCATTACTTTTTTGTGGACCAAGAGGTGTTGGTAAAACTTCTTGCGCTCGTATTTTAGCTAAGAAAATTAACCATCAGGAAGGTCACGACGATGAAAACGAAGACTTCGCATTTAATGTTTTTGAGTTAGATGCTGCATCAAACAACTCTGTTGATGATATCAGAAGTTTAATTGATCAAGTTCGTATCCCTCCACAAGTTGGGACTTATAAGGTTTATATTATTGATGAGGTACATATGTTATCTCAAGCTGCTTTTAATGCATTTCTTAAAACTTTAGAAGAACCTCCAAAGCATGCTATTTTCATATTAGCAACTACGGAAAAACATAAAATCATCCCTACAATACTATCACGTTGTCAGATATTTGATTTTAAAAGAATCACAGTAAAAGACGCAGCTAATTACTTAGCTTATATTGCAAAAGAACAAGGAATTACTGCTGAAGATGATGCGTTACACATTATTGCCCAAAAGGCAGATGGTGCAATGCGTGATGCCTTGTCTATATTTGACCGTGTAGTAAGTTTTTCTGGAAAAGAGTTAACCAGACAAGCAGTTACTGAAAATTTAAATGTGTTAGATTATGATACTTATTTTAAGGCAACTGATTTAATCCTAGAGAATAATATTCCACAATTACTACTGTTATTTAATGAATGCTTATCAAAAGGATTTGATGGCCATCATTTTATTTCAGGATTAGCTTCTCACTTTAGAGATTTACTAGTTTGTAAAAACCAAGTTACTATACAGTTGTTAGAGGTAGGTAGTAAAGCTCAAGAGCAATATTTAATACAATCTCAAAAAACATCACAATTTTTTTTAATTCAAGGTATTGATACTGCTAACGATTGTGACTTGAAATATAAAACAAGTAAAAATCAGCGTTTACTCGTTGAATTATCACTAATGCAACTGGCATCTATCACATTCGGACTCAATGAGTCAGGCGAAAAAAAAAAATCTAAAAACTTCATAATTCCGGCAACATTTTTTATTTCTACTAATACTCCTAAGGCTCCTATACCAAAAGCTACACCTAGTGTAGTTGAAGAGCCAAAAATTAAATTATCTGAGCCTGAAAAACCCGTTATTGAAAAAACAGACTTGTCAAAATTAAAAACACCTGTTTCATCCAAAAGAAAGGTTTCTGGTTTATCTCTTTCGAGTATACGTAAGAAGAAAGAGCATATAGACGCTAAACTTGCAGAAGAAGTACAGCACGAAGTATTGCCTACTGATGATTTCAAAGAAGAAGACTTGATCAAACATTGGATAGAATATACCCAAAAACTTGATGATGAAGGCGCAAAAATTGTAGCGTCGATTTTTGATATTACAGATAAAGAAAAAAGAGAAAAATTAACTATTAAAGGTACTATAATTCATATTGAAGTACCTAATGCTTCTATGCAAATGGATATTCAAGGAGCTCAATATGGGATACTTTCTTATATCAGAAAAAAACTGAGCAACTTTGATATTAATATTCAAGTAGATGTTAATGAAGAAGTTTCTAAAAAATATGTATTCTCTGCAGCAGACAAATACGAAAAACTCCTAGAGATAAACCCTGCTATTGGATTATTACGCCAAGAATTTGGTTTAGATATTAAAGATTAAATACCACAAGTTATATGTTAGGATTAAAACTACCTACTGACCCAAGATGGGTAAATATTGTTGAGAAAAATATTTCTGAGATACTTTGTGATCATGCATTTTGTGAACAGAAAGCCGCAAGCACCGCTATATCACTTATTGTTAGTTTTCCTGAGTACAATGATTTAATTAAAGAAATGGTTGCCTTAGTTAAAGAAGAAATGAGTCATTTTAAAATGGTACATGACTTGATTTTAGAACGAGGAGAAACATTAGGTAGGGATAGAAAAGATGATTACGTGATACAATTACTAAAATTCTTCCCTAAAGGCGGTAGCAGAAATACACAATTGGTACACCGATTATTATATGCCGCATTAATTGAAGCACGTAGTTGTGAACGATTCCGTTTATTATCTGAAGAACTGGAAGATAAAAAACTGGCTCTATTTTATAGAAAATTAATGGTTAGTGAAGCAAATCACTACACTATGTTTTTACAATTTGCCAGACAATATGGTGATGATTTAAATGAAGTAAATAAAAAGTGGGATGATTTACTTGTTTTTGAAGCCAATATCATGAAAGATCTTGGAACTAGCGAAACTGTTCATGGATAAGGTTAATATTTAAAAACATGAAAGAATACACGTAATATATTTCGTTTTTATAGTAAGTATCGTACTCCTTTCCATAAATACAATATGATTTAAATTTTAATCTAATTCAAACAACTCCTGTTCTAGGTGTTGTTTCAAATTGTCTATTAATATTAGCTATGTTATTTTCTCTTAAAGATATAAATAAAGAAAAAGACAATTCTAAATAATATTATTATATAATACTTTGTGTTTCATACAATAAAAACAGTACATTTGCCGCTGATTAAAAAAACAGGTTTCATATTGTTACCTAGCTCTTAATCAAGAATTTAAACCTGCTTATTATGAAACGTATTAACGAATACAAGAAATTATTTAATGTTGATAAACATACTGATCTTAAGGTATTAAAAAAATCTTACAGAAATTTAGTAAAAGAATGGCATCCAGATAAATTTCAAGCAGATGATGAAAAAGCAGCTTTAGCTGATGAAATGGGTAGAAAAGTAATTGATGGATATCACTTTTTAGTAAGTATTAATCCAGATACTATTGCAGCAAACCTAGAGGAGTATACTAAAACTATTACAACTGCTGGTATAGCTGATTTTAGTCATAAAGGACAAGTATTAGAACTTGTTTTTACTGACGGTGCTACTTATGAGTACTTTGGTGTTTCAAGGCCTTTATTTCAGAAATTTATAAATACTGATAAACAATTGCGTTTTGCTAAACGTAATTTCTTTAACGGTTTAACGTATAGAAAATCAAAAAGAGATGCAGTAGTTGCATAAATTTTATTTTAATTATATAAAAAAATCCCTGTTAATTATTTAACCGGGATTTTTTTATATAATGTAAATTACACTCGTGGATTAATTATCATTATAATATAAAGTCTTCACCATACCATCTGACAATCCAATTTTTGGAACATACATTTTCTTAGCTCCAGCCCATTTCATAGCATTCAAATATATTTTTAATGCAGGAATAATAACATCTGCTCGATCTGGATTTAAACCAATTTCTGATACTCTATCGGTGTACGACATTGCATTAAAGAAATGATATTGAGCGTTTAAAAAGATATATGACAATGGTTTTTCTGCTGTTTTTCCTGACAAGCGATGAATTTTATTGATATTTCCTCCAGAACCAATCATAGTTACTTTATCAAAATTTTGAGTGTTTTTCTTTATCCAATCTTTTATTTCATCCCAATTTATCAATTCATCAACTGACTTGTTTATTAACCGAACTGTACCAACTTTAAAGGATTTAGAATTGATTATTCTTCCATTTGAAAATATAGTTAATTCAGTACTTCCTCCACCAACATCAACATATAAATAATTTGAATTTTGATCTATAAATGTTTTTAAATCTGTTGATGCAATAATAGCTGCCTCCTTTTTTCCGTCAATAATTTCAATATTAATAGCACTAGCTTCTTTTATAATAGCTACTAATTCTTGTCCGTTTTTCGCTTCACGCAATGCCGAAGTAGCACAGGCCATATATTTTATGACATTATTTGACTTCATTAACAACCTGAAAGCATTCATAGTGTCTTTCATTTTTGCTATATTATCATCGGAAATTATTCCCGTTGTAAACGAATCCTGTCCCAAACGAATAGGCACACGAACTAAAGAACTCTTTTTAAATTTAGGTTCTTTGCCTTTTTCTTCAATAACATTTGCAATTAATAATCGTACCGCATTGGAACCAATATCTATTGCCGCATATTTTTTTATTATCATTTTACTACAGTAATTTTATTTACGTAATACTCGTATGTTTTTACTTGAGATCGCACTGGTTTATCGGTAATTTCTCTATAAGCATTATCTTGATTTTTAGAAAACACTCTTGCCTTAACAGTATCATTCCAACAAATTGAAAAAGTATCTATCAATTCTTGCTTAATATCTTCATCATAAATCGGACAGGTTACTTCTACCCTGTTATCTAAATTTCTGGTCATCCAATCAGAAGACGATATATATACTTCCTCTTCTCCATCTGCCCCGAAAATCATCATTCTAGGGTGCTCTAAGTATTTATCTACAATACTAATAGCTTCAATGTTCTCACTTAACCCTTTAACTCCAGGAATCAAGCAACATACACCTCTAACAATCATTTGTATTTGCACTCCTGCATTACTAGCTTCATACAGTTTATCTACCATTTTATAACTGGTAATACTATTCAGTTTTAATTTTATTTGAGCAGATTTTCCCTCAAGTGCTTTATGAATTTCTTGATCAATCAATCTTAAAAATCCATTTTTAGCATAATGTGGAGAAACTAATAAATGCTTGTATTTATTTACTATATAATTCGTTTTTAAGAAGTTAAATACTTTCCTTAAATCTTTTAAAATAACTTGATTTGCTGTAAACAACGTATAGTCAGTGTAAACTTTTGCGGTAACATTACTGAAGTTTCCTGTACTTATAAACCCATATAACTTTAATTTTTTATTTTCCAAACGCTCCACTAAACACACCTTACTATGCACTTTTAAGCCTTTAACACCAAAAATCAATTTTACACCTTCATCTTGCATTTTCTGAGCATATTCCATATTGGAAGTTTCATCAAATCTAGCTTGTAATTCAATTTGTACAGTTACCTCTTTACCATTTTTAGCAGCATTTATCAACGAACTAGTTATATGAGAAATCTTAGCCAGACGATAAATAGTAATCTTTATGGTTTTAACTTTTGGGTCTAAGGCAGCTTCACGTAAAAACTTAATAATATATGAAAATGTATGATAAGGAGTATATTGTAAAAAGTCTTTCTGAGCTACTTTTTCAAATAAGTTATCGTTTAATGACACTCCGTTAATAGCAAGTGGTTTTTCTTTTGCATACAGCAAGTCCTTTCTTCCCATATTTGGGAAATTCATATAATCCCTACGAAAATGATACCTTCCCCCTGGGATTACGCTATCATTAGCTTCAATTCCCATTTTACCCATTAGAAATTCTAGTGTATCTGAGGCTATGGTTTTATCATATATAAATCGAACAGGGACGCCGTCTACTCTATTTTTAACACTTTTTGAGAGTTTTTCTAAAAAACTAACCCCCAAATCTGACTCTATATCTAATTCAGCATCACGAGTAATTTTTATCATATGGGCCTCAATACTTTCATAATTGAAAATATCAAAAATAGAATCTAAGTTATAACGAATTAAGTTATCTAAAATAATAATACAGTCCTTATCATCTACTTTTGGCAATACTACAAAGCGATATACGCTTCTAGGAATTTCTAATAATGCATATTGATTTTCAGTATCAGACAATTTCATTTTTATTGCCAAATAAGCCGCAGAATCTTTTAATCTTGGCATTGGCGTATCATCATTTAATACAATAGCCATTAAAGCCGGACTTACTTTTTCTACATAAAAATCAGTGATAAACTCCTTGTGTATAGGATGTGTTATTTGATCTTCTTTTAAAACAAATATATTCTCATCTTCTAACTTAGCATATACTTCTTTTAATATTGCTAAACTTTTCGATTGCTGAATGATCACCTCTTTAGTTATCATATCCAATAACTCATCAGCTCTATACACCCCTAATGCTTTTCTACCACCTTTACCAGCTTCAGAAATTCGTTTAACAGTTGCATACCGAACCTTAAAAAATTCATCTAAATTATTAGAAAAAATACCTATAAAACGTAATCGCTCCAGTAAAGGAACGGACGGATCAGCTGCTTCCTGTAATACTCTTGCGTTAAACTGTAACCAACTTAACTCTCTATTTATATATCTATCTTTCTGATTAGTCATTTATGTATTTAATTATAAACAATACTATTTCAATTCCTTAGGAAATACTTTATATACAGTTTTTCCTTTATTTAGGTTTTTCCATGAATCAATATCAAAATCAATTACTACAAAACCACATGTAGGTACTGAATTAATAGCTGTTGTACCAAATATATTGACAAACTCAGTAACTGCAAAATTATGAGCGAAAATCATTACACTATTTATCTTGTTGTTACACTCTTTTATAGTTTTTATGAGATTCTCTCCTGAAAAATCATATAAATCATTTATATAATCAATTGTAACGGATTCCATTTTCCAGTTTTTAATAAATAAATCTGATGTTTGTATCGTTCTTTTAGATGGAGAACATAAAATAACATTTGGAGATGTAAATAGCTTATTAGTATGTTTTGCTATTAATTTTGCATCATTAAATCCTCTCTTATTGAGTGGTCGTTTTAAATCAGAAACCTTATGTTTCCAAGAAGATTTTGCATGACGAATGATATATAATCGCTTCATTTTTAACTACATATAAATGATTAGCACTCCATCATCAAATATAGGTATTATTAGTGTTTCTGTAAAATTATTGTCATATTCTTACTATTTTAACATTTATTTGTTGTATTTTTATAATCCCTCGAAAATGTAATCATACATTTTCTCAAAAAAACTTCAATTGTTTACCCAAACAAAAAAACTTCTTTTCATTAAAGTAATTTAAAAGCGTCCCAAGTTTAGCTTTGAATGTTTCCTCCGTATGTTATCATTAGTTATCAATGAAAACCATTAGGAGTTATGAAAAATTTATATTTAACCACCGTAGCATTTTTAGTTTGTTTTATATTCACCAGTAATCACCTTTATTCACAAGGTGACCCCTCTGATTGTATCTCATTTACAGGTTGTCCAACAATTGCAAGTCAGCCATTGAAATTTTGTGCTGACGAAACTGTAAATAATGATTTTGGAACAACATTAGGTATTACAGACTTCCCTTCAATTATGGCCTCTCATGATTGTTTAGGAAATGGTCCTGGTCAAAGTTTTGGAATGAATTTTGAATTAAATGAACAGTTGTTAGGTGAGGATTGTTGGGATTTTCATTACATTTCAAGAGTTGGTGGTGATGGTGGTCATGTAAAATTATTTTCTGGAAGTGCTCCCGAAAGTAACGACTCATACATTATAACTCCTTATTTATATATGAATGCTGGATTTCCTGTTACTATTGGAGTAAATTATAGTGATGGTGATTACAATCTTTCATTATATATTATTGACGAATTCGGGGTAGAATCCGCATTATTAGATACAGTAGCCATTGATGATTATTTTGGTTTTTCTCCTGGTTTTGGCACTATAACCTTAGATCCTAACATTTTAATTGATGCATCTTATAGAGTAAAATTTGTATTTTCATATACAGGATCAAAACCATCAAATAGTAATACTACTGATGATATATCTGTAAGTGGAATTATAGTTGATGGAGATTGTACTGGAGGGATAGATTTTACATTATCTGGACCGGCTGATACATTTTATCCTGTTGGAGAACATACCATAACTTATACCGCTACTTTTATTGATCCAGACGGAAATATTACTACAGATACTTGTGATTTTGATATTGTTGTAGTTGGAGTTGAATTAAACATAACTCCAGTAAACCCTGATTGTAATGGTAACAATAGTAGTATTACAGCAGTTGCAGGTGATATTATTGATGGACTTCCTCAATACGGAACAGGCCCTTATACATACACCTTACACCAAGGAGCTACTTTAATTAGTACAAATACAAATGGTATCTTCTCACCAGTTCCTGAAGGTGATTATACAGTTACAGTTACAGATTCAAGTCTTGGTTTAAATAGTGGTTGTACTACTACTTCTAATACTATATCTATAACTACTTCTCCAGATATTACAGATCCTATTATTAATTGCCCTAATGATTTAACAGCAAATTGTAGTATAACGGAACAAGATCCTTATACTAACTATACTGAATTTTTACTTGCTAATGGTAGTGCTTCGGATAATTGCGGATTAAATGAATCTAGTTTTGTTTTATTAGATGAAACTAGTGATAATCAAACCTGTCCTGAAACGGTAACTAGAATTTACCAAATAGCTGATAATGCAGGAAACACCGCAACATGTGAACAAAAAATTGTAATTAATGATATAACTCCACCAGTAGTTGATAATACAGTTGGAAATTTAGATGCGACTTTAGAATGTGATAACACTTCAGGAATTGCTGATGCAATTGCATTGGCCCCTACTGCTACTGATAACTGTACTGCAACACCAACACTGAATGAAGTAAGTGATATTACTACTGCAGATCCAAATTGTGCAAACGCTTATGTTAGAGTTCGTACATGGAACTTTTCAGATGGATGTGGAAATACTAGTGCTAATTTTGTGCAAACGATTACAATACAAGATATTACTGCTCCTATTGTAACTAACATCGCAGGAAATTTAGATGCGACTTTAGAATGTGATAACACTTCAGGAATTTCTGATGCACTAGCATTGGCACCTACTGCTACTGATAATTGTACTGTAACACCAACACTGAATGAAATAAGTGATATTACTACTGCAGATCCAAATTGTGCAAACGCTTATATTAGAGTTCGTACATGGAACTTTTCAGATGGATGTGGAAATACTAGTGCTAATTTTGTGCAAACGATTACAATACAAGATACTACTGCTCCTATTGTAACTAACATCGCAGGAAATTTAGATGCGACTTTAGAATGTGATAACACTTCAGGAATTGCTGATGCA
>Ga0209291_1000570_pt1 | contig 34688 bp, 30 predicted proteins | sample GOMGulsemesocosm_FD_184633 | JGI IMG/M metagenome (GOLD analysis project Ga0209291, IMG submission 184633) | Methane-oxidizing microbial communities from mesocosms in the Gulf of Mexico - GOM9B Gulf of Mexico (SPAdes) (version 2) | ecosystem: Environmental > Aquatic > Marine > Cold seeps...
ACGCACCCGTGCGCCGGTCGTCAGCGGAGCAAGCTCCCTGTTACCCCTCGACTTGCATGTGTTAAGCCTGCCGCTAGCGTTCATCCTGAGCCAGGATCAAACTCTTCATCGTTAAATTTTAAATATTATTTAAATCTAACAACAATCGAAATTAATTAACTCAAAATGGTTTACTTTAATTATTATTGTATTATTCTCATAATACGCGCTGTCAATCAATATTTCAATGAACATAACTTCCCTCGAAGTCGTGTAAATGATAGCCGAAACTATCTTTTGTTGAGCCGCTGGACTTGAACCAACTTACTTACCTATAACTCTATTTCTTTAAGAACTTACTAGCTTTTCAACTATCGTTGTTTCGCTAAGCGGATGCAAACTTACAACCTTTTTTCTTACTCGCAATGTTTTTTAAATCTTTTTTAAAAAGTTTTTTTAACCCTTAAAACTAAACTCCAAACACATTTTTTAAAGAACTTTTTAGCGACATAAACTGTTTCGCTAAGCGGATGCAAACTTACAACCTTTTTAATCCTTTACAATGTTTTTTCGAATCTTTTTTTTAAAGTTTTTCAACCTTTTAAAAACAACCTAAAACACATTAATCAAAGAACTTTTTACTCGCTAAACTTATATCGTTTTGCGGGTGCAAATATACTTCCTTTCTTCTTTAATAACCTAACTTTTTAGGTGGTAATTTTGAAGTGATTTTAAGGTTTTCCTGGAAGCACTGGAAACGTGTGGGTTGATTGTTGTGAAATTCAATATACTGTGGTTTCTGAAAAAGCATTTTCGCAAAACAACTAACAGATTACTTCACTATCGTTTGTAATTACATAATCGAAGCACAACCCTATAATACAACTGGTGATGTGTTTTTAGTAAAATCGACATGGCTTTACCACTATATGTAGTCTAATGTGATTTCTCCTAATGTCGAAATGACGCTTTGTTTACCTTATTAGCAATGTTGTTTTGCGTTAGCGATAGCAGTGACATCCTTTTTTAGTTACTCCTTATTATTAAGTAACCTATCACTATATAAATACACCTAAACTTCAATGGCAATAACACACTAATTCCTAAAAAAGATATAACGGATAGCGCGACCTGAAGTGATTACGGAAGGGAACGCCCAAGGTAATAGGCAGTAGTCTAAATAAATATTACAAAAAGAAATCCCAAACTAACCCAAAGCGAACAGTAAAATCTTTATATGGATAATTTGGAGCACTGTAAAAATCATTTCCTGTCCATGCCGAATTGAAATGCTCAGCTTTTAAATAGATACGTGCATTCCTTACTTTTGCGTTTACAAAAAAGTCCAAACGAGGATACGCTCCATATTCCTTCTGTGTTTGAACATAAAATTCCGACAACAACGGATCGTAGGCATTCATTTTATATTCCGAGAAGTAACTCCCAATTAAACCTATTTGAATAAACAAGTTTTTTTCAAACCATGCGTCCGTAAAATACAATGAGCTTCTTACAATCAGATCAGGAACATTTAACACCTCTTCCGACTGAGTTACCTTTTGATATTGTACGGTATTATCCAACGCAAGCTTTCGGTACTTAAGCTCTTTATTAACCGAAAGCTTTAAATATTTTATATCATTTTCAAACTGTATTGGTTTCACACCACTTGTAACAGGATCCACTCCAAAGTAGGTATGATTATTAATGGTTGCATAAGATGCTTTTAAGGCTCCGTATTTTTTAGCATCAATTGAAGCTGCCAATACTTTTGTTTTTACCGTATTAAGATCAGGATTATACCAATTGTAATTTTTATAATCACTTTGATATAATCGATAGTTAAAATTAGGCAGTGATTCTTTGACAGTTATTTCTGCCTTAGCAGTAATAGTAGACTTTAAAGAATATTGCAAATCAGCATTAAAAAAACTCCCTTTATTCTCCTTAGAAAGATTTGATGTAAATTTTGACTTCAACTTTAACTCCCCCAGGTTATTTTTATAATCTACTCCATACGATGCAAAACCACCTTTTAGCCTGTTAGGAATATCTCCAGAAGTTAAAAAAACCAATCTATGGTACCCGTAATTATAATCGGTATACCCCGCATTAACTGTTACTGCACCTATTTTATCCTTTTCAAAGGAAACATATCCTTGGCTATAGAATTTCTCTAATCTAACCTCATCCTTTATGGACGACACAAAAGCATCACCGAAATACACATTTTCAGTACTTTGATTAAACTGGTACTTTTTATCTTCAAAATTAGAAACATTCCCCACGCTTAATGTATAACTAGCAGTTGAATCTTTTTGCTTAAAAATATTATAATAATGATTTAAGTAAAACCTTTTTGCCGACAGTTTATTATCTGCATCTTCAAAACTCACTTCAAACCGAGACCTATCTTTATACTCTTTATTCTTGTTCTCAAAATCATCTATCAAATCATCAAGCACCCCACCATTCTCTTGGTTTTCTATTGCCTGCATAGCAATATGCGCTTTAGCTAGATATCTTTTGTTTTTTGTATTGTAATTAAATGAGGACCTAAATTTACCTCCATTGGTTTTAATATGTCTATACTTACCTATAGAACGCAATCCTTTATACGCTATTAACACGTTAAACTGCGGTGTCGTGTTTACTGTAAAAAAACCATCGGCTAATTGCCCTTGTTCCATTGTTGTTTTAAAAAACAACTCGGTTAGAGGTGTTGCTACATTATAATATTTTATATCCTCTACCTCTGCATAATCAATATGTTTCGCTCTCGCTCCGAACTGAGAAAACGAACTTTTACTTTGCGTAAAATCGTATCCTAATTGATTAAATACTTGCCCTGTATTTGAAAATGGTAATAACTCGAAATAGTCTTTTCTTAAATAATTGTACTTATACTCCTTTTTTATATTTAGCGTTGTATCAATATAAGTTGTATCCTTATCTATTGAAATAAACTTATAATCAGAAGCTTTCGCAGCAACCTTCGTTTCTTTTTTCTTTCTTCCATTAGAATTACTCTTCTTATCCAATCCATTTTTCGACAAAGAAGTACTCTTCTTCTTAACCGTTTTAAAGTCCTTTACTTGAGCATTTGCTGGTAGCATGCATAGGAATAATACTATAAAGATACTTTGTATTTGCTTCATTCTATATTTTGAAATTCAATTTAAGCCCATCATCGGGTTTTATTCACCGAGTTCCCATTGCAATCAGGATACCTCGAAATAAAAACAACATTGTTAATTCTCTACTCGATAGTTATAATCGAGCATATTAATTAAATGCAAATGTAATAGAAATTAAAAAATCTACATTGTTTTTATACTTAAAGTGATGTTAATTGCAAATAACTCTCTATCAATTTATCACCAAGTGATTCCCCTAAGTCAAAAAACAGTATTTTTGCCTCCATGCTATTACATCATTTTCAAAATAAGTTATTAGAATGCGGCACCGATGAAGCTGGACGAGGGTGTTTGGCTGGACCAGTAACCGCCGCTGCCGTAATACTACCTGACAGTTTTAGAAACAAAATACTAAACGATTCCAAAAAACTCAGCGAAAAAAAACGTGAATTACTAAAGCCTATCATAGAACTTGAAGCCTTAACTTTTGGTGTTTGCCATGTTTTTGAAGAAGAAATTGACAGCATTAATATATTAAATGCTTCCATTACTGCAATGCAACGATCCATAACGCAATTGCAACCTCAACCAGAATTTATTATTGTAGATGGAAACAAGTTTAAGCCTTATAACGAGGTGCCTTATGAAACGATTATAAAAGGGGACGGTAAATATTTAAGTATTGCTGCGGCTTCCGTTTTAGCAAAAACTGCACGAGACGAATACATGATGAAAATTCATGAGGAATTCCCGATGTACAACTGGAAACAAAACAAAGGATACCCCACAAAGGAACATCGCGAAGCTATTAGAAAACACGGCGCAACTAAATATCACAGAAAAACATTTCGCTTACTACCGGAACAATTAACGCTAGACATTCAGTCTTCTAACACCATAACCAAAAGGAATTAATTTCTTTTTGATATTTTTGCATGCAATTACACACTCAATTACCTAACAAAGTTCGACTCATGAAAAACTCCTTTATACTATTCATCACAATTATCAGCTTATTTTCATGTAGCGAGAAGAAAAACAGAGTAAATACCTTAACCGATTTTATTCCAAATAATCCTTCGGTAGTTATTAGTGCCCCGAGCATTCAAAATTTACAGGACGAGTTAAATTCAAACAGCTTCATCCAAAGTTTTAATAAAACAAGTACTTATCAAAATTTAAAAAAAGATTTCAGTTTTTGTTCTGATATACAATCAAACAACAGTATTTTAATAAGCTACGCAACCGTCGGAAAAAGTCTAGAGTATTTATTTAGCATCAACCTAAAGAACACCAAAAACAATCTTTCTGTTTCTTCTGAAACCAAAAACTATAATGATGTTTCCTATAAGCAACTAAAAAATAAAAAAGCATATACTATTGTTATTGATAGCACTTTGGTTGTTAGTTCATCAGAAATTCTTTTAGAAAACTTAATTAGAAATCAAAAAGATAATATCCGATACAGCAACAAAAGTTTTTCTAAACTACACGAAACAAGCAGCGATTCCAAAATAACTACTTTTATAAACAGCGAAAAAAGGCCTTCTTTTTTAAACAGCATTTTTCCAACTCATTTTTTAGGAAAAAAAGACTGGACTTCTATAGAATTAAATAACGAAAATGGCCTTCTGGTAAACGGTACTGCCACAAGTACTATCCTTCCACACAACTTTGCTGCCAATTTATTAAAAGCAAAAACAGACGAAAGTAGCATTAGTAAAATCATTCCTTTAAATTTCACTACATACACCTCTTACAACTTCGAGGAGCTTACTAATTTCAGTTCTCCTTTTGAGAATTTTAATCAGCTTATTGATAATTGTACGGAAGCAGTTAGCTTTAACGACGGAAACAATACGCTTTGTGCATTCAAGTTGCTAAGTACTGAAGTTTCTGAAAACCTGACTGAACACGCTAGTTATAGAAACAACACTATTTATAAAAATTCATATTTTAAAACTCCTGCAACAATTTGCAATCCACAACCAGAATATGCCTGTTACTTGGATGAGTTTTTAATATTTTCTAACTCCCTAGAAAGCTTACAAAATTGTATTTCACATTATCAAAATAAAACAACCTTAAACAACCAATACTATTTTACAGAAAACACTGATGCGTTATTACGCGAATCTCATATTATAAACAGTAACAAAACAAGCATTTTAAAAAACAAACTAGCAACTGTTTTACAAGATGAAAGCATCCGTAAGGTAAAACTAACCGATTTCCCTTTAGTGATGCATCAAATTACATATGAGGACAACTACATTCAATTTAACTCTGTTGTTAAAAAATCAGTTAAACAGCAAGTAAAAGCTGCTATTTCGCAAACCGCAAGCATCACCCTTCCAGCAAATGTTTCGTCAACACCACAATGGGTTATCAATCACAGAACAAAAGAAAAAGAATTGGTTATTCAGGATGAAAACAATATGCTGTATTTAATATCAAACAAAGGGGATATACTTTGGAAAAAACAATTGGAAGGGAAAATTCAAGGAGAAATCAAGCAAATAGACTTGTTTAAAAACAAAAAACTACAACTTGCATTTACTACCAATAATGAGTTTTTAGTTTTAGATAGAAACGGGGAAATTGTAGATCAGTTTCATAAAAAATATACTGATAAAAACGTGTTAGCACTTGCCGTTTTTGATTATGATAATAATAGGAATTATAGATTTATTATTACTCAAGAAAACAAACTAACTATGTATGACAATACTTTTAAATTGGTAAAAGGATTTAAGTTTACCAAAACAAAAAGTAATGTACTACAAACACCAAAACATGTTAGAATTGGCACTAAAGATTATATTGTTGTTACTGAAAAAAATGGCACACTACATATTTTAGACAGACAAGGAAAACCAAGAACTAAAATAGACACCAAATTTACTTTTGATACTACTGAAATTAACCATTACAAAAACACTTTAGTTTTTAAAGATCTCAAAAACACCATCTACAGTGTCAATATCGCTTCAGGAAAAGTGAGTAAATTGGATATTTTACAAGGAAACAACCATAATGCATTTAACCATAAAAGCGCTCTTAAAGTTAAATTAGAAGACAATCACCTTTCTATTAAAGACAAGACCATAGAATTAGAATTTGGAAATTACACCGCTCCGGAAGTAATTTATATGAATAAAAAATATTACGTAAGCACTACTGATTTAGACACTCAAAAAGTGTATCTATACGATAACAATGCCAATTTACTAGATAAATTTCCGGTATACGGACAATCGGCCATTGCACTTACAAATATGGATAGCGATTCAAAATTGGAATTTGCTGTAAAAGGAGAAGCGAATTCTGTTTTGGTTTATAAAATGTATTAAATTGAATTTCTTAAGACCCGAACGACTTACATACTACCTACTGAAAACCAGCAACATAATCAGAGAACAATTAAATTTGAGAAGCTGGTTTAGCTTAACCCTATTTCTTCAATAGAGCGAGAATTTTCTTTTGTAGTATCTCGTTTTAGATATCTAATAATAAATATAGACTCCACAAAAAGATAAGAGCCATATGCAAGCGTTAGACTCGCTAACAGACATTGCACAACCCTCCTTGTATCAAGTTCTGAAAAGAAATAAAACAACCCAATAAGCACAAATACTCCTGAGTATACAAAATTTACAATAAATCCAATAATTTCTAATACAGTTGTATTTAGCCAAATTCTATTTGTTTTATACACATTAAAAAAATGTATATGAAATAACGCTACTGACAAATTACCAATTAAAAAAAGTAGCACTGGAATCCAAACGTCATATGACGGGAATACAAATTCCCCAGTTCTAAGCACATCTCTTAAACACACTTCATAAAAGAAAGCGATAAATATTGCTAGCACAAAACTTATAAACAATCCCTTTACTATCTTTTTATACAACCTCATACAAGAGTTGCCTCAAAAAGTTGACTAAAGTGTTTTAGAATTTTGGTTTTTACTTCCTCTAAAGGAATTTCTTTCCCTAATTCAGCATGCATTGACGTTACTGCTTTTCCTCGTATTCCACATGGGATAATATTATCAAAATACCCTAAGTCGGCATTTACATTTAAAGCAAAGCCATGCATCGTTACCCATCGGGAAGCACGAACCCCCAAAGCACAAATTTTTCTAGCAAACGGTGTTCCAACTCCTAACCAAACCCCTGTTTCTCCATCACTACGTCCAGATTCTAAACCATATTCAGCAAGTGTAAGAATAATTGCTTCTTCTAATAAGCGCAAGTACTTATGAATATCCGTAAAGAAGTTTTCCAAGTCTAATATGGGATAACCAACTATCTGTCCTGGACCATGATAGGTAATATCACCCCCTCTATTTATCTTATAAAATGTAGCTCCTTTAGCTGCTAACTGCTCTTCATTTAGTAACATATTATCAAAACTTCCGCTTTTCCCTAAAGTATATACATGCGGATGCTCAACAAATAAAAAATGGTTTTCTGTTTCAAGATTAGCAGCTTCTCTTCTATTTTTGATTTTAGTATCAACTATAGCCTTAAAAATTGTTTCTTGATACTCCCAAGAATCTTTATAATCTTTAATTCCTAAATCTAATACCTGTACTTTTTTATTTATTATTTGATTATCCATAAAAGAGTGTTATTCTTTAGAGTTCAAAGGTAGTATTTTAATCCCATCAGTGGGTTTAATTTTCCGAGGCTATCATTAACGAAAAATGGTGTTGGTTAATTTTTGTTTTACTATCTCGCACCAAAGAAGCCGCTTAAGTTCGCAATAACATCTATATCATGGCGGATTTTCGCAAACAAAACAAATAGTATTACAAATGCTATTAAAAATCCAAAAATGAGCCCGTTACTACTTTTCTTAGCCACCTTTTTGCTTGCTTTTAAATAAGATTTAGATGCTTTACCAATCCATTTACCTACAAAACCAAACATGGGCACAAAAACAAGTATCGTTACCCCCATACCAATTAAAACGGAAGTATAGGTAGCATCTTTATAATAGGAATTAATCAACTTTACTACATACTCATTTATTAATGAAGCTGTTAACACAGATATAATAATGGTAGCATATTTTGTAGACTTGGTTAAGCTCATTTGTAGGGTTTGAAGGCCACAAAAGTAAGAAGTTATTTCTGCCAGTAGGTTTAACTCCAAGGTTTCCTCTAATTAAAAATAGCCTTCAATGAATTATATCTAACTTACTTAATAGAGATTAATTTATTTTGCCTTATTTAAAATTACCAGTGCCCCAATAACTCCTGGAACCCAAGCACAACAGGTTAATATAAACACGATTATAATGGATCCGCAGCCTTTATCTAAAACTGCTAATGGCGGAAATAAAATTGAAAGAAGAACTCTCCAAATACTCATAATGATTGATTTTTTTTGATTGATTCACCTTATAAGTACTATGTCTACTCATTTTGTTACATAAAATCAATTTATTTTATTTCTAAAAAATATGCTACATTAGCAGAAACTTAATAAAACTAACAGAATATTACTACATGGAAAATACATCATCATTTGAAAATTTTGAAAATAGAGAAATGCCTAACAATAATATGGCACTAGCAATAACTGGTGCCATTCTAGGATGTTGCTCTCCATATTGTCTTGGATTCATTATTGGTATTGTAGCAATTGTAATGTCTACACAAGTAAAAAAGAAATTCGAAGAAGGAGATTTTGAAGGAGCCGAAAAATCTGCGAAAAATGCTAAAATACTAGCATTTGTATCTCTAGGCTTATTTGTAACATTATTAGTTATGCTAGGGCTTAATTGGGATGAGTTTATGGAACAAATCAACCTTGCTCTAGAACAAGCTCAAGCTGGACAATAATAACAACTTAAAAAAGTTACAAAAGGCTGATTCTTTTAAAACAAGGATCAGCCTTTTATTTCACATGAAAAAAGCACTTTCCATATTCGCTATCATTTTCTTTTTTGGGGTTATTGTATATTTCTATCAAAACAATCCTGCAAAAAACGAAACTGCTTTTGCTATTTGCATGACCAAACGTATTGCAGATATTGACTGCCCTGGTTGTGGTGGTCAACGAGCATTTCATCAGTTATTAAACGGTAACTTTATTGAAGCTGGAAAACTGAATATTTTCATTTATTTCTTTGTACCATTACTCGCCTACATCTTCTTTAGCTTTACTTTAAAACCATTCAACATCAATTTCCCTGATATTGACATATCAACCAAAAATCTAGGTTTTATTTTACTTTTTTTTGCAGTATTTACAGTTGTACGCAACCTTCCTTTTTAAGCCCTTAATTAAAGTTATAGCATTAACATTCACTTCTTGTAAAAAGCTAAAAGGCCAAATAAACAATTCACACTTTTAGTATTGATAATAAACTCAATAATTATTACATCTTGTTTACTTCTTTCCCTTTTAAGAAGGAGCGCTTTTTATTTCCATCAAGAAACTAAAAACAAGGTAGTTATCACTTAAAACATAGACTTTATTAAACCCTTCCGTCTTAAATTTCTAATAGAAATCTAATCCACCTTCCCTTTAGAAGGGAAGGAACTTTTTGTAAAATTATTCATTTTGGCTTCCTTTCGAGATTTAAATGGATAACACTAATTATTGAATTCCATCACTTTTTGTGATATTTCTCTTTTTGAGCCCTTTTTCAACAAAGAAACACTTACCCTCAACAGATTTTTATGTAATTTTGCAACTTATTTTATTTAAAACAAATACAAATGCAATTATCAGAACAAGAAGTTGTAAGACGTGAAAAGCTTACCAAGTTACGAGAATTGGGTATCAACCCTTATCCAGCAAACCTTTATCCTGTAGATCATAATTCAAAACAGATTAAAGAAAACTTTGCTGAAGATAAACAGGTGGTAATTGCAGGAAGATTAATGTCTCGTAGAATTCAAGGAAAGGCTTCTTTTGCTGAATTACAAGATAGTGAAGGAAGAATACAAGTGTATTTTAACCGTGATGAAATTTGTACTGGTGAAGACAAAACCTTGTATAATGATGTATACAAGAAATTATTAGATATTGGTGATTTTATTGGTATTGAAGGAACACTTTTTACTACACAAGTTGGAGAAAAAACAGTTTTGGTAAACAACTTTACATTATTAAGTAAAGCTTTAAAGCCATTACCATTACCAAAAACAGATAAAGACGGAAAAACTTTTGATGAGTTTAACGACCCTGAAATGCGTTACCGCCAACGTTACGCTGATTTGGTTGTAAACCCACATGTAAAAGAAGTATTCGTAAAAAGAAACAAATTGTTTACGGCAATGCGTAACTTTTTTAACGACTCAGGATACATGGAGGTTGAAACTCCAGTTTTACAGCCTATTCCTGGTGGAGCTGCTGCAAGACCATTTATCACACATCACAACTCATTGGACATTCCGTTATATATGCGTATTGCCAATGAATTGTATTTAAAAAGATTGATTGTTGGTGGTTTTGAAGGAGTATACGAGTTTTCCAAAAACTTCCGTAACGAAGGAATGGACAGAACGCACAATCCTGAATTTACTGCAATGGAAATCTATGTAGCTTACAAAGACTACAACTGGATGATGGACTTTACTGAAAAGTTATTAGAACATTGTGCAATAGCGGTAAACGGAAGCTCTAAGGCGACGTTTAACGGACAAGAAATTGATTTTAAAGCACCATATAAACGTATTACCATGGCAGATTCTATTAAAGAATTTACTGGGTATGATATTTATGGAAAATCTGAAGATGAATTAAGAGCTGCCGCAAAAGACATGGGTATTGCTGTTGATGAAACTATGGGGAAAGGAAAATTAATTGATGAAATGTTTGGTGAGAAATGTGAAGGAAACTACATACAGCCAACGTTCATTACGGATTACCCAAAGGAAATGAGTCCACTGTGTAAGGAGCATAGAGACAATCCTGAATTAACAGAACGTTTTGAATTAATGGTTTGTGGTAAAGAAATAGCAAATGCTTATTCTGAATTAAACGACCCTATTGACCAACGTGAACGTTTTGAAGCACAATTAGAGCTTGCTAAAAAAGGAGATGATGAAGCTACTGAGTTTATTGACCACGACTTTTTACGTGCTTTAGAATATGGTATGCCTCCAACATCTGGTTTAGGAATTGGAATGGACCGTTTAATAATGTTTTTAACGGATAATCCTTCTATTCAAGAAGTATTGTTCTTCCCACAGATGCGCCCTGAAAAGAAAGCACTATCTGTTGATTTAAACGAGGATGAAAAGTTTGTATTAAACTTACTACAAAAAGCTGAGAAGATTGATTTAAACGATTTAAAATCACAATCAGGATTGAGTAATAAAAAATGGGATAAATCTATTAAAGGACTAACCAAAAACAACTTGGCTAAAGTAAACAAGACAGAAACTGGATTATTTGTGGAAATGGTATAACAACCTAAGGTTGATTTAACATTTACCGCTCAAATATTATAACAATAAAAAGGAGCTACAATTTGTAGCTCCTTTTTATATTTCACTTTTTATAAAAAAGAAGACCTCTTTACAAATAAATGCAAAGAGGTCAATCTTACCAAAAACTACGTTAACTTAACTAATTCTTTAAAACTTTTTTAGCCACCATTAATGAATGGTAAAAACTTGAACTTGATAAGCATTAAAGAATAAACGATTATATTTTTTTAGCTTTCTATGCCGTAACAGCCTTTTTAAGGTGCATCTTATAACTCATAAATGCCGATATCGAAGCTATTAACAAACCTACAAATGCAACAAGTGCAATGTTTTTAGGGTTTGCACCGGAAGTTATACCCGCTTCAATACTTGGAGTTAGGAGCCATAATAACGCTGACAATACAATAACCGAAATACTTACTTTTTTTACGATTTCTTTTTTCATAAATGCAACTACTACCATAAATAAAGAAACAATTCCTATTATAATTCCTAAAACTCCTGTAAGAGTCACTTGCCACTTAGAAGGTGTTTTCTCTAATACTTCTAAAGCGTTCGTAATAGTAGGATCGTCATATTTTTCTAAATCAATACCTTCTGCCTTAAGTTTGTCAATCTTTATTTGCGTTTCCGCTAATTCTTTATAATCAATGTTTTTTGTGCGTGTATCTACATTTAACTTAAGAAGAGAGGAACTTCCTCCCCCTATTAAGAAAGTTAAAATCATAATAACTAAAACTAAAATTCTCATAAATTTGTATATATAAATTAATAATTAGGATATTTTTTTAAGCCTTCAAAAATTTGGCTCTGTCGGTTTGCATAAGAATACTATTTTTTTTTGTTCATCTTTTTTTTGTTTAGTTAATCAATTATTTATAAACTATTACAACACTCCATTTTCGTAAGCTGTTTGTAATAGGTCTTTTGTATTTAATTTTTGTTTTAGTTTGTTTTTTCGTTTTTCTATAGCGCCTAAAGAAAGGTTTAGCTTATTTGGCAAATCCTTGGTTTTACTGTTTTTTGCTAAATAAAATAATAGGTCAACATCTGTGGTATCGATTACCAATTCGCACACCCTGTTTTTATCCTTTTCAGCACTAATCGTTGGGCTATAAAAATTGGTATTCCCCCATAATGCCTTTATGCTTTGCACTAATAGCTCTTTGTTAACTTCTTGTTTCCATAAAAACACATTGGGCTGAAACATATTAATGGTACGCTGTACTTTAAAGGGATTTGCTTTTGTACTTAACAACATTAATTTACAAGTGCTATGCGTGGCTTTTAAAGTCGTTAAAAAACGCTCTTCAGACACCCCTTCATCTTGTATAGCATAATCATTAGAAATAATTACGACATCATATTGGGCGTTAGCTTTTAACAATTGCTGTGCTTTAGTAATTGATACTACAGTATTAATTTGAAAAGGGACACAAGTATATTGCTGTAAGATTTCTTTATAAAAAGCCACCATGATAGGGTACTTTTCAATCAGTAGTATTTTTTGTTTTTTAGTACTCATGTTTACTTTGCTACACATTTTTTGAGTTGAAACCACAATTTTCAACTAAAACTGTATGAATCTCTTGCTCGCTACAAACCTATTACATCCGATACTAATATTACTAAGGGAGTTCCTTACAGTATAAAAGGAAAAACCTTACCAGCTTCTCTAGTAAATTAAAGCATAAAAAAAAACCGTTTCGCACATACATGCAAAACGGTTTTAGCCCCAAAAATTTAGTTAGTTTAACTCAACTTAATAAAAAATCTATTATTGATTAATCACGGTGCAAACTTATAACTATAAGGAATAACACAAGTAAGGAAAAACCTTACAATGTAAAAGGGAGAAGCTTACTTATACCAAATAAACCCCAAAACCTCGAGTATAAACAGAATTGGGCTAGGCTTAAGGAACCGACATACTACTTCGTTTTGTAGAATATAAAAAACGGATAGACGTTTTTATTTGGTTATTTAACATCAATTAAAGAGGGATAACGAGATTTAACTAGTAAACTAAAGATTTCTCCTATCGTCGAAATGACATCATCTTAAACAGTAATATATTGATAATGTATCCAAAATATTTTGCTCTAAAATGAATTAAGCGTTCTAGCTTTTACATACAGATTCCTTCAGTCGCACCTCCTTCGTGATGAGGTAAGTGAAGACATAACAAGATACTTCAGCAAACTCAAGGTAACACCTGAACATTTTAATAGATATCAAAAAGAGGTCGCAATACTACTTATATAAAGCCTTTATCTTTAGCGAGCTCTACCAACACCTTGTCTGATTCTTTTTGGATATCGAAAATTTCTTTTAGTTGACGTTTCCTACGTTCTATACCACCAATAGACATCGGGATAGTTTTAGGTAAATCGACCATTTTAGCGCCAATGGATAATTCATATAACAGTTGACGATCAATCTTATCTAAAAAGAAATCGTTATTCATATGAGACCTCAACAACTTTAATACTGTTTTGCTGTAATATGGAGTTCCTTCAACCACCGTTTCAATAGCAGTAATCAAATCGGAAGGGGCAATATCATTCTTTATTAAAAAGCCTTCTGGATTAAAACTTTTCAAAATATTATTTACACGATAGTTATCGTTATAGGTAGTAGCCACTATAATTTTAGCGTCAGATAATTGCTTACGAATTTCAATTCCTAAATCTTCCCCAGATAAAAATTGTCCATCAGAAGATTTTGGCAATTTCATGTCTAAAAAGATCAAATCAATAGGCTGTTTACCTCTAATTTTTTCCAATGCGGCATCACAAGTGGTTACCATTTCTATAGAAAAATCAATTGTACTATTTTCAGAAGCTATTTTTAGCAGTGCACTTTTATAGGCATCAGCAATTATAGGGTGGTCGTCAATTATTAAAACCGTATAGGTGTGCATAATAGGTAGGTTAGTTAGTTTAGGTTTAAATAGTCGTATCGGCTAGTGGTATAGTTATGCTCAATAACGTTCCCTCACCAATAACTGAGCTTATCACAAAAGTACCGTTTATTTTTTTAGTTCTAGCAGTTATATTTTTCAATCCTATTCCTTGTGATTTTTTTGTGATATCGAAACCTAATCCGTCATCTTGTATACTTAAGCTTAGTACCGAGTCGTTAACCGAAAAATGTATTGTAACCAGTTTCGCTTGAGCGTACTTATTTATATTTTGTACCGCTTCTTGTACCATACGGTAACAATTAATTTTTACGGCATCATTAATCATACTCCAATGTACCGAATCATCATCGGTTATTTTATACTCAAAACCAGATACGATACTTTGTTCTTCTACTAAATGCTCCACTACTTGAATATAATCAGCTTTTCCGCTAAGTAGTTCATTTTTTAATTCATGAGAAATAACACGTATTTCCTTTTCTATTTCCTGTAACTCATCAACATATAGTTGGTGTTTTGCTTTCGTTTCGTCATCTCCTTTAAGGTCTAAAAACCCCATTCCCATTCTTGTACCAAATATTCTTCCTAATACACCATCATGCAATTCTTCTGAAATTCTGTGTCGCTCATGTAAACGTCCTTCTTCTAATTTCGCTTGTTGTTTTAATAGGAGTTTATACACCTCTTCATTCGCTTTTTGTTGTTCCGCCTCTGATTGCAATGCACGATTTTTAGAACGTTGTAAACGCATAAAGTATAATAATGAAAGTATTGCTAATAATGAAAATGAAGCTACTAATATTATGGTTTGTTGTGCAGACAATCTATTGGTTTCCTCTATATACTCATCGGTTTCAAAACGAATTCTAGTAAATTTGTCACGTAATTTCCTTTCATTATTTTGAAGACTATCACTCAAAGAAACGTGATTAAAAAGATGTGTTTTCGATTTTTTAAGTTCGATTTCTGACAATAACTTTAAGGCAACTAAATAATCGCGATTATTATGTACATCCTTAGCTAATACTAATGATTTTTTGGCATATTTAATCGCTTTTATTGTGTCTTTTTTATACAAATAGTATTTCGACAAATGAAGACAACTTATTAGTACTCCTGAAGTATTCTTTATACTATCTCTAATTTTTAATGCTCGATAAAAGTTTGGCTTAATGTCTAATGTGTCATTATTTAAAAACTTACTATAAGCTAAATTATCTATAAGTTTAGCATATAAATTGATATTACTTTTTTTAAGGTCACTGTTTTTTAAGCCTTCTTTGTAGAATTTTATAGCATTAGTATAATTACCTGAATGATGATATACTAATCCTATATTATTTAAACTACTTTCTTTAAATGTTCTTTTATCAGTTGTTTTTTTCAAATAACTAAGAGCTATATTATGATATTCTATCGCCTTTTTAAATTCCGTTAAATTATCATATACAATCCCAAGATTACTATAACATCTGTATAAATTTAACGCATGTTTTTTTTTATCAAATTTTGAAATAGCTTGGAAACTTAAAATTTCACTTCCAGTATAATTCCTAATGTTTTTTTGAGCAATTGCCATATTAAATAGCATTCTTCCCGAATAATATTCATTGTTAATCAGCTTATAATATTTATATGCTTGATAGTAGTGATAGTAAGTAGAATCTAATATTTCTTTTCTTGAATAAAACAAACCTTTATTCCAATGCGTATCAGCTATTCCAACAGTATCTTTCAGATTTCTAGATAGCTCATAAGCTTCATTGTTTGTTTTTACAAAAAATAAACTATCATTAAGTTTGTAAGCGCAAAATGCTATTTTTAATAGCATGCTATTTTTTATTGAATCATTTTCTTGAAGCAAGTTCTCAGTGTATGCCTTCTGCAAATTTAATTTCCTAACCTCTCTGCTTAACTTTTTGTTTTTGGAGTTTTTAATCCATGCCGAAATACTGTCAGTATTTGTGTTTGCAACATTCTGGATATTATTCTTAGTACAGCTAGCAGCAAATAATAATAATAATAATAGAATTAATTTGTTTAAATATGTTTTCAAGTAATGTTATTTATGGAAAACAAAAATAAAAAAATCCTCAAGTTTTCACCCAAGGATTTTCACTTGCTTCATAAATAATTTTAATTTCCAGATTCATCTTCTTCTTCAACCTCTTCTCCATCTTCATCATCTCCAGTTCGTAAACTCAATTGATTTGTAGTTTCATCTTCTAATAGCAACACTTCTTGTAGCATTACTGGAGTTTCATCCATCATTACATCGCCGGTAGTTCACGAGTATAAAACAGCTGTACAAGCTACTAACACAGATAATCTTTTTAAATTCTTAATAATATATAATTTTTTATGTTTCCAAAAGTAATGATTACAAACTAAAAGCCAAACCTTTTAGTCTTTATCACCATCATCTTCAACATCATCATCTCCAGTTCGTAAACTCAGTTGACTTGTAGTTTCATCTTCTAAAGGTAACACTTCTTGTTGCATTACTGGAGTTTCTTCCATCATAACATCGTCTGTAGTACACGAGTATAAAACGGTTGTACAAGCTACTAACACAAATAATCTTTTTAAATTCTTCATAATATATAATTTTGATTTTTAATAATTAGAGCAATGCTGCTCATTCTCACTAGTACTATGAATGTGTCAGCACTTGTTCTTGCGTAACCAAAATTTTTAATCTTTTTTTATGAAGACTTCAAGAAGTATTGTCAGTAGCCTGTATTTACTGGGTTTTCGTGTATTACAGAAATTTTATTTTTTATGATTTGTCAACTTTAAGAGTTGTTTTATTGGAGATGATGGGGAGTTAACTGTGTTTGCGGATTGGATTTGATGAAGTGATTTGTTGAGGTTGATGATACTTCGATCAGCAACCATTTATGGATTTATGTTTTTCGCTAATGTCTGTAGTTAAACGACTAACTTTTAACACTCTTTTTCTTTTTTTCATTGATAAAAAAAGAAACAAAAAAATCTAGTCTTCATAAACTTACGCTCACAAAATATCATCCTCGTAGCTAAATCAAAAGAACTCGTTCTATCGAACTCAAACAGCTTTTTATTTTTAACGCTACTTGCGGTGGATTTTATGGCTCATTTTATAGAGGACAACTGTTAAAAACGAAAAACATACGCGTAACAATGTAATAGCCATAAACAATCGGTTAATAATTCAGTAGCACAATAAGTAAGGTAAAACCGCCTTTTAAAAAATGGTTTTAACGGTTAATATTACAGGTCAACACATTCTATAAATCCAACAGCCTCATGCTGAGGTTAATAAACAATAGGCGCTACATATTTAGTTTTCATTAAACAAGTCCTGTAAAACCGTCTTATTTTTAGTATTTTCGTCTGAACTAAACTAACTTACTTTTGAATTTTTTATTTCGTAAAAAGGAGTCCTACTCGGACTCTGAAATTATTAGCATCCTAACTTCTAGGAAAAAGCATGAAGATGCCGTTTTGCGTTTTTTATATGCTGAGGTTCAACCTTCTTTAACCAAATTCATTTTAAGTAACAACGGTAGTAGTGATGATGTGGAAGACATTATACAGGATGCCATAATTGTGTTTTATGAAAAGGTAAAAAACAATCAGTTGCAATTAGAAAAAACTGTTTCTGGGTATATATACACCGTAGGGAAATACATGTGGTATAACAAACTTCGAAAAAACAAGAAGCAAGTCCGCTTAGAAAACAACGATTTTTCAAAAATTGGTTTAGATGAATTTGATATTGAGCTATTCCATACCAATGAAACATCTTTTGTAAAGGAGTTACTTAGCAAAATAGGTAAGGCTTGCCAAACGGTGTTACAGCAAAGTGTGTTTGAAAAAATTGCTATGGATCAAATCGCTCAACTAAACGGGTATAAAAACGAACAAATTGCCAGAAATAAAAAATACCGTTGCTTAAAAGAACTACGTACCGTAATAGAACAATCTACCCAATACCAAACCATTGTAAACGAATTGTGTTATGACTAATACCTCCGACAAACAACTCATTAAAAAGTTCTTACGCAATGAACTTTCTAAAGATGAAAAAGCAGCCTTTACGGCTAGAAAAGAAGACACTTCCTTTTTAGAAGCCTTAGAAAATGAAATGATTGCCATACAAAGTAGGCAAGAATTAAAAAAGAAACTTCAAGGTATTGGTGCTGATCATAAAACACAACAAAACACTACTCCCAAAAGGTTTGCTCCATTAGGTATTGCTGCATCGGTGATTTTACTTTTAGGTACTATTTTCTTTTTTAATCAAGGTATAAACAATCAAGAGTTGTTTGAGGAACACTATAGTAGCTATCCTAATATTTATACTCAGAAAGGAACGTCAGATGATGATAAAACGCTGTTTGAAAAAACCATGATTTTGTATGACGCTAAACAATATAAACTAGCACAACAAAACTTTGAAACCATAAATTCTGAACGCGAGTTAACTGATGGTGAACATTTTTACTATGGTATTACATTGTTAGAATTAAACACCCCCAAAGCCGCACTAGTTCAATTTAAAAACATTACCGATACTTCTTCTCCTTTGTACAAAGATACCCAATGGTATTTGGCCTTGACTTATATAAAAGAGAATGATGTAGATAAAGCGAAAGTTGTTTTAACTGAACTGCAAGATATTGTAGGAAAGAAAAAACAAGAAGAAATAAAAACGATACTTAACCAATTATAATAGACTTTGATGAAGCTTTTAAAATTATTACTCTTCACTTTGATACTTATCGTTTCTTTTTTCACTTATGCTCAAGATGGCAACAGTTATAATTATCAATTTATAAGCGATAGTATTAAGGCAAGCATTAAAAAAAAGAACTATACGGCAGCCATAAATTTTGGAGAACAATTATTAAAAAAACATAAAAATCTTAAAAATAATATTCCAGACACTACTGCCATTAGAGTGTACAACCTTTTAGGTAAGATGTATAACAATAATGGTGAATCAAAAAAAGCTCATCTCCTTGCCAACGACGCTATAGCTTTATTAAACAAAAATAATATTGAAAATATCGAGCTTGCAAAAGCGTATGATATAATTGCAGAAAGTGTTATTAATTACCAACATAACGAAAAAGTATCCGAAGGGTTTGAAGGTCTTGATATTGCTCTTAGTATTTTTAAAAAAATACATAAAAAGGATCATTTTCAAACCTTAATGTCACATGCTGAAAATGGTAATCTTTATAACATAAAAGGTGATTATGAAGCTTGTTTAGAAAATCATCTCCTGACTACAAAGCTTCTAAAGAACCAATATGATGGTGAACATGCTGAATTATCGAAAATTTATGAAAACATAGGTGCAACCTATTATAAAAAAGAAAACTTTGATGAAGCCATTGAATATTTATTAAAAGGGGTAAACATTAAAAAACTATTTATTGATAAGAACCGTTCTTCTATAGCAAGTTCATATGCTAATTTAGCCATTTTATACTATAGAATTGGTGACACAAAAAAGGCCCTAACGTTTGAAGAAAAAGCATTAGATATTTTTATTAAAACCTATGGTAAAAAAAGCCCAAAAACTATCACTTCACTAAATAGAGTTGCTTCCTATTCTATAGCCTCTAGAGATTACGATAAAGCAAAAATGTATTTCAAAAAATCTATAGAAATACAATTATCACAAAAACAACTTAGGTATGATGAACTGGCCAATAATCATGCTAATCTTGCGGAGATGTATGTTCATCTTAATAACTTTAATAAAGCGATAAAACACAAACATAAAGCACTCTTAATTAGAAAATTTAAACTCCCAAGCAACAAAATTGCATTTGCCAACATATATACGCGTCTATCCTATATACATCTTAAAAATAAAACTAAAGACTCTGCCATATATTACGGACAAAAGGGCTTAAAGAATAGAGATAGCTTAGACTATCATGGAATTGCAAGTTCTTATAATAATTTAGGGCATGTTTTTAACGAAAATAGGCAGTTTAAAAAAGCTATCCATTGCTATGAAAGATCTATTGACTTCAAACAGAAACTATCTAACAAGAATCCATTTTCAATCATTTCATCAATTAATAACAAAATTGAAGCTTTAATTAATGATCATCAATTAAATAAAGCTAAAAATCAATTAAATTATCTCAGAAAATCGTTCTCTTCAAAGGACAATCATATAAATTCCAACAATATTAACAATACCGCATGTATAGAAAAGCATTTATCAAACTACATTCTGTACCACAAAACTAAATATGATATTACTAAGAACAATAAACATTTAGACTCTATTAATACATATTATACTTACACCGAAGAATTATTTAATAGTTTGCAAGAAAGTACAGCTAACATTAATGCAAAAGATATGTTAGCTGAATTAACCTATTCTCTGGATGAAGAATATATTAGGGATCTTAAAAATATCTTCTCAAATAAAGATCAAGAAAAATCATTTAAATTAGCTGAAAAGAACAAATCTAGACGTTTACTCGAAAAACTATATATCGAAAACATCTCTAAATTTAGGAACATCCCTGACTCATTATTGTACGAAGAAAAGAGAATTAGTAACGACATCGTTAATTATGTAAATAAGCAACACGTAACTAACGATAGTTTAAAAAACCTTTATAGCTACAAAATTTTTGATTTAAAAAGAGAACAAAAAAAATTAGCGCAAATTTTTAAAGCCAAGTATCCGGTATACTATCGACTTAAATATGATGCTGATATTAGTTCGGTAAAAGATATCCAAGAACAGTTATCAAGCACCCAAACATTACTAGAGTATTTTGTAGGTGATGAAAACATCTTCATTTTCCTCATTACTAAAAATAATTATATCGTTAAACAAGTAAAAAAGGACTTCCCGTTAAAAGAATGGGTACAAAATTTACGAAATGGAATTTATGGGTATTGGTCTGATAAAGAAGGGAATTTACAACAACTTGAAAAACAATACCAAAAGAATGCTTTTGCGCTTTATAAAAAATTAATCGCCCCAGTTAAAAATCAATTAACCGAAGAGGTAATTATAGTTCCTGATGCCGAATTAAATTTTGTGCCATTTGATGCCTTATTAACCCAGAAAACAGATGCTCGTTCTTACCTAATCAAAAAACATCAAATAAGCTACAACTACTCAGCTACGCACTATTTACAATTATTATGTAGTGAGAAAAAAGAAGTTTCAAAGACCATCTTAGCAGTAGCTCCTTCTTTTAAAAACAATACTATTAATTACGAATCTTTATTAGCTAAACGATCTGGTTTAAGTAATTTAGAATTCAATATTCCTGAAGCTAAAACCATTACTAAACTTTTTGATGGAACTTTATTGGATAGTGATCAAGCTACTAAAGAAATTTTCTTAAAACAGGCTAAAGACTATAACATTATCCACTTATCTACCCATGCCAAGTCTAACGACGCTATAGGGGAATTCTCTTATATTGCTTTTCAAGATGATGCTGATGGTACTGCTGTTAACAACAGCCGCTTATACGTAAATGAATTATACAATTTAGAACTAAACGCCGATTTGGTAGTTTTAAGTGCTTGTGAAACTGGATTAGGAGAATTAAAAAGAGGCGAAGGTGTTATTAGTCTGGCTAGAGGATTTACTTACGCTGGAGCAAAAAGTACCCTTACTAGTTTATGGAGTGTGAATGATGCGCAAACCACTAAATTAATGGAATCGTTCTATACCAACCTAAAGGAAGGAATGCCAAAAGACAAAGCTTTAAGAAAAGCAAAGCTAGATTATTTAAGTAACGAAAATTTAAACGCTCCTTATTTCTGGGCAGGATTTATACCAGCTGGGGACATGAGTACTCTTGATACAGGTACGAACTATTGGTATTGGTTTTTTGGGATTATTACTTTACTTTTATTTTGGTTGCTTATAAAAAGAGGCAACATTAAACATTAACATCCGCACTAAAGCGAACAAAACAGGCACATAATTATGAAATAGTACAAGGGGTAGTAAACAGGGCTACCCTTGTACTGTTTTTACATCTTCCCTAAACAAAACATACCTTTTACCATTAAAAGCTTTGGCCTCACTCATTACTGGTTGAAATCTAAATTCATAATCTATAAATTTGAGTTAAACAAAACTATTAGAATTATGAAAACAAAAATCAAAAACAAGCAAAAATCAACTTTTAAAGCGGTAAAGTTATTTGGACTATTTATGATTGCATTACTTGCCTGTAATCATACAAATGCTCAAAACGATGCATTAAAAAAAGAGCACAACATAAAAGGAGTTATTAGTGATTCTTACGGGCCATTACCTGGTGTAAACATTATATTAAAAGGAACTCAATCTGGCACAACAACTAATAATAGTGGACAGTTTATTTTTCCGAAAAGCCTGAAAGCCGGTGATGTTTTAATAATCAGTTATTTAGGATACAAAAAACAAGCTATTGAGATTAACGTTAATACTAAAAATATAGAATTAGTGTTAACAGAAGAAATGACTGAAATGATAGGAGCTTTAAATTCCAACACACCCTATACATCCGTTAGAAAAAAAACAAGCCAAAAGAAATAAATCTATTTTTAAGAAACCTGAACGTTTAAAATAATCATTTAAGAATAATACTATGGTTATTTAAACACCAAAGGTTATGTATGATCATTCAAAAAAACCATGAAAGCAAAACTGTATTTATTACTATTCATTCTTGCACTTCAATCTAATGCTCAAATAGGTGATTTTAATCATCTAAATTTTAAAAAAGCTGATAGTATTGCATTGGTTTGCAAAAATGAAAGTTTGAAGAATCTACCAAAATTAACTTACAAACTCACTTCAAATTTAACCTCTGATGTTGAACGCTTCAGAGCAATTTATATTTGGGTTTGCTCTAACATAACTAATGATTATAACCTGTTTTATAAAAACAAAAGAAAACGAAAAAAATATCAGGACGACCATTATCGTTTAAAGGCTTGGAATGATGAATTTAGCAGGGTAATATTCAAAACTCTTCTAAAGGACAAAAGAACCATTTGCACTGGATATGCCTACCTCATAAAAGAGCTTTCTGAGTTAGCAAACTTAGAGTGTAAAATTATTCAAGGTTATGGGAGAACAAGCGCTACAACAAAAGAAGATCTTAATACGCCTAACCATTCTTGGAATGCTATTAAACTAAATAATAAATGGTACTTATGCGATGCTACATGGGCAAGTGGCACACAAAACCCGAATACCTTGAACTTTGAATTTCAGTATAATGATGGATTATTTTTAACAAATCCTGAACTCTTTTCTGTTAATCATTACCCCGTAAATAGCAAATGGTTACTATTAGATAAAAATACGATTACATTTAAAACATTTTTAGAAGGCCCGATACTATATGGTAAAGCATATCAAAATTTAATGTTTCATGAAGCTCCTTTTACAATGCACCATAATATTCGAAAAAATGAAAATATCAGTTTTCAATATCTATTAAAAACAAACATCCTAAAAGATAATATTACGCTTTTAATTAATAGCGATTTTAATAGCAAAAGAACAAAACCTACCTCCATTTCAATTAAAAATAAATCATTAACTTTTAATCATTCATTCACTCAAAAAGGATTTTACGATGTGCATTTATACTTTGGAGATGACCTAATTTCTACGTATACTTTTAAAGTTAAAAGTTAGACATCACTGATATGGAAAAAAAGCTAATGCTAGCAGTATTTGAATAACCATAAACGCGCTATAAAAAAGAACCCGAACAAGAACTGTACTATTTCTTTTTAACAAGAGGTAATAACACAAGGAAAAAATAAATCCTAACACTAATAATATAGGTTTTGACAACACAAAAATTAAACTTGCCCCACCTCCTGCAACAGGAATATATATTTCCATTAAGAAGGTAATAAAACCACTTAATCCGAGAGTTAAAATTTTAATTTTTCCTAACATAGTTTTACCGCTATAGAACTTCTCTTACTCTTTATTTTCTTTGTCTACATAATCCTTAATAGACATTTCATTTATGATAACATCCGCAAGCACCGCTTCACCATTTTTAACATGCACAATGGCATAGGTATCATTTTCTGGAAGACTATCTCTTAAAGATTCCACATAAGCTACTTCTGCATCATATGCTTTGCTTTCCTCCATATAATACCTGTCAAATTCTAAATCAAAATTCACTTTATGTTCCCTAGAATTGTACCACCGTACCTTGGCCTTAACAAAATCATCGGAGACATCAAATTTTGAACGACTTACTTTATTAACAGTTGCAAAACCTAAACTGTCTTTACTGAGTTTTACATAAATATCCTCATTTCTGGTCCATAACGTATCTTTTGTTTCCACAGAGTTTAACTTATAATTTAAGGTTATGTATTTTCCTCTAAAAGGATCGTTCGGATCTACTGGTCTGGTTTTAAATTTATAGGCTATTCCTTCTTTTAACACTTGTTCTCTTCCCCAAATCATTTGGGCTGGAATAAATAATTGTACTAATGCCAATGCTACAAAAATCCCGAATATATATATCGTTTTCATATTTTTCATCTTACATGTAATTACTTCCTAATTTCTTTCCTGCTCTTTTGTTTTAACATAATGTAATTTGCCAAAAAGAATCCTACACCAATTACAACAAACAACAACCCTCTTATTACAAAACTTAAATCGGTATCAAAAAACCTACAAATAATAAGTGTTGTTATAATCAACAATCCATAATTTAATACTCCAAAATGCTGACCATCGGTTCCTTTTTTAATGGCTATAATCCCTAAGGCAAACACCAATATATTTACCCCAATTGTTGCTATACCTGGAGATGTTATTCCTATAAAAAACAGCACAACAAATGCGATAAACACATACTTGAATAAATTTGATTGTTCCTTTTCACTCTTATTAAATGAAAACAACATAACCGAAATAGCCATTACAAACAAAGCAACTACCATATAAACCTCTTGAGTATTCATTAAAATTTCAAAAGACAATTCCGTCCACAAATCTTTAAAACTCATTATAAGCAATAAGATCACCGTTCCTAGAGAACCTAATACCAGGTACCCATTTCTTCTTAATCGCTCCTTTTTTAATAAGGAAGAGGAACCAATATTATATATCAACCCGAAAAGAATAATATATATAAGGGGTAAAAACTCCCATTCCGTTTTTATAAAAGCTCCCATTACAATAACACTACTTAAAGGAAGTATCCAATGTAATATGGCTACCATGTTTTTAGTAGCATCTTGCTTTAACAAATTGAAATAAAATGGTAAAACCGCAAATATCAAAGGGAAAAACAACCATGGAGATGGATTGTAGCTTCCTAAACCATAACCGTATTCACAACTATAATATGTTAAAAAAACGACATGTAATAATGCCAATGCATTTGACTTCAACAAATATATTAGCGGTAAACTAAGCACAACCCATGTTAATAAATATGTTCCAAAATCCCCGGGGATATTATAAATCTGACTCACTAAAGCCATACTAATCCCTATACCGAAAAACAAAAAAGTTCCTGAAGCTTCTTTCCATGTTTTCCCTTTTTTCTTTACTAGTGCATATCCTACACATAATTGACCTATTACTAAGGGTACAAAAGCTATTATTGTTTTTATACTTCTTGAAAAATCATCCCAATTATGAGCTAGAATTAATAATATTCCAATCCCTATTAGGGCAGCTCCCAATACTCCAAAAATCAAAAAAAGTTTGTTTGGTGTAGCAGCCCCTTTTCCTTCATAATATTTTTGAATATTATGAGATACTTCTTCAGAAATAATATCATTCCTGACTAATTCTGGTAATTCTTTTATCAGTTTTGAATTCATAATAATTCCTCTTTTCTACTTCTTTTAAATAGTTGATTCTTTCTAAAAATCTAAAATAATAATTTAGTTTAAAACCTCACAATGAAATATCATGAGGTTTAGGGTTTTACAACCAATCATCAAACAATTTATTATTGCTTTTAATGACTCACATTACGTTCTTCTTCTTTCACTTCCTCTTTGCTTAAAAACTGTACGTCTCTAGTGTTCTTTTGAACTGCAGTAGCAGCAAATAAACTTAGTAGAAAAGACATACCATAAAATCCTTTTTCACTCATCAATAAATCAGCATTCCACAAACCAATTACCAACAATACTATTGAAGCTATTGTAACAAACCAACTAATACCATAATACATTTCGGTTACGGGTATGCCTTCTAATTTATCTCGAACGGCTTTTTGAACCGATATTACTGAGAATAACCCAAATAGTAAGATGGTGAAATAATAACCTTTTTCATTCAATTGCATTTCTGCGTTCCATAAACCGATACAATAGGACACCATTCCCAGTAATAATGCTGTCCATGATGCACCAGTAAAAGCTGAAGTTGGCTTAGCATTAAACACTTCTTTTTTATTTAGGTTCGATTTATTTGTTACATTTTCTTTCCCTGATACTGTTGTTTGATAATCCATAGTATTAATTTTTATAGTTAGTGTTTTTTCATGACTGATTACCTTCAATCATAGGTCAAAGATGCAACAGCTAACCAATTTAAAAAAAACTATAAAACAAAATTACTTACGATTAAAAACATATTAATGACAATATTTCATATATTTTATGGTACTTTTATTTAAAATTACTTACGGTTAAAATGGTCAACTTAAATCAACTTATAACTAGTTTATCAAAAGAAGAACAAAATAATTTTAAAACATTCCTTAAAAAGAAGAATAGAAGAACCGACACCAAAAACCTATTATTATTCCGTTTACTAGCAGGGGGAGAAACCAATAGCAACTCGATTTGCATTGCACTATACGCGAAAAACAATAAAAATGCCTATCATGCCTTACGCAAACGGTTGTATGACTCTTTATTGGATTTCGTAAGTTCCATTAGCTTAACACAAGAGAATGACATAGAAATGCTTCTGATAAAAAACATTGTTTCTGCCAGAAATTTTTTTCAGCGAAAGCAATATGAAATAGCTTTTCATATATTACGGAAAGCTGAAGGTCTTGCTCAAGATCATTTACTATTCCCGATTTTAAATGAAATATATCATACTCAAATTCAATACGCTCACACTTCTTCTAAAGTAGACCTAAACAATATTATTATAAAGTTTAATAAAAACCAACAGTACTATTTAGCTGAAGAGCGACTTAATATTGTCTATGCCACCATAAGAGAACAGATACATCTTTCTGTTTTTCAAAAGAAAACAATCGATTTTAATGCTATTATCACCTCTGCTTTAAACAAGTATCAGATAGACATTAATCAATCGATAAGCTTTAAATCATTATATCAATTAATAAGTATTGCAAGTATCTCTGCTTTTGCCAATAAAGACTACTACAGTATAGAATCGTTTCTTATAAATACCTATCAAAAAATAGAAAACCATCAACACCAGCAAAAACAACTGTATTTTCATATCCAGGTTTTATATTTAATTGCCAACATGTATTTTAGAAACAAGAAATTTGAATTGGCTTTTGAATATTTGGATAAGATGAAACAAGAAATGCTCTCTAACAACAAAAAGCATTTCAGTACATTTAATTTAAAACATCAAAACTTATTGGCTTTGTGTTTTAACTACAGTAATGAAAATCAAAAAGCAATTAAAATTGCGGAAAAAAAATTGCTAAAAAAACATCAAGATTTAGAAACACATTTAGATATTATTTTGTGTTTGTGTATGTACCACTTTCATGACAAAAATTATAAGCAAGCCTTGCAAACCATTAACATCTTTTACCATTCCGATAAATGGTATCAACAAAAAGCTGGAAATGAATGGTTGATAAAAAAGAATCTTATTGAACTACTCATTCATATTGAACTAGATAATTTAAATTTAGTCGAATCTAGAATTTTAAGTTTCAAACGAAAACATGGAGCTTACCTTAAAAGCATTGAACAAAAAAGAGTATTGACTTTTATTTCTTTAATAGAAGAACTCTATTTAAAACTAAATAACAAAACCACACCAATTTTTCTAAATAAAATAGAAGGCTCTTTTAATTTCATTAACAATAAACAAGAAGATATTTTTGTAATGAGCTTCTATGCTTGGTTAAAAGCCAAAGCTACAAACAAGGACATTTATAAAACTACCATAGAAATAATCACAAACTAATTATTGATTTTTACTAGTCTAATTGCATCAAATCAACTGCCTCGACGTAAGCATTCGGGGTATGAATTAAAATTATTATTTTTCGTTAGAGGCACCCCGATAGCTATCGGGATAGGGAATTAAACCCACTAATGAGATTAAACCCTTTAGTTTTTTCACAGTCATAGCTACAAATAACTTAAAACATGAAAAAATTATTCGTAGTTGCTTTATTAATATTAAGTGCTAGTGTACTTGCTCAAAGACCAGCTCATCATCAAGCTAAAAAGCAACAGCATAAAAAAGAGTTTCTGAAAGACATGTCGGCCAAACAACTTGCTACGCTAAAAACTAAAAAACTGACCTTATCGTTAGATTTAAACAAAGAGCAGCAAGACAAGATATATGCTATAAATTTAGAAGAAGCAAAAGATAAAAAGCAAAAAATGGCAGCTCGAAAAAAAGTAATGAAAAAAGCTGAAGGTAAAATACCTGACCTATCATCAGAAGAAAAATTCCAACGAATGAACACCCATTTGGATAAAAAAATAGCTTTAAAAAGTAAGGCCAAGTCAATTTTAACAGAAGAACAATTTCAAAAATGGCAACGTTTACAAAAACACTCTAAAAACAAAAAAAGAAGAAGCCTATGAGACACTAGTGAGCGATATTTGGACAGTTCTTATTCATAATTATAATGATATTAGTTTTTTTTAACTATTTTAGAGCCTTTAAAATTATTAATCCTGAAATAAATTAAATCATATTATGAAAAAGATTATTGCAGTTATTGCTTTTTTCGCAATTACATTATTAGGTACTGATGCTACTTTTGCCCAAGAAGCAAACTCACGTAACTTAAGCGCTAACGCTAAGTCGTTTACAAGCGAACTATCAAAAACATACAATTTAGACGGAACTAAACAAAGAGCTATTTACAATGCTCACATGCTACGAAACCGTAAAATTAATGCATTAACTACCGCTGCTGCTGATTATAAAGCAATGGAAAAAGGAGTGGAAACATCTCCAAAGGCAGCTGAGTATATTGCAGATTTCAATGCAAAAATACAATCTATATTGTCTGAAGAGCAATTTGCTAAATACCAAAAAATTAATGCTAGAAAGAAAGCTTAATTAATTAGCAACTAGACATAATAAAAAATCCGATTGAATATTCAATCGGATTTTTTTATGCCTTTAGTTTTGTTTTATGATTGTTACAGAACGGCATCACATGCTGCAATAGTAGCATCCAAATCATCATAACTAAGTGCGTCACACAAAAACCATGTTTCATATGCACTAGGTGCTAAATACACCCCTTTTGCTAACATTCCATGGAAGAATTTTTTAAACTCAGGGTTATCACCTGCTCCTGCAGAAGTAAAATCGGTAACTGCATCAGCGGTAAAATGAAGCGAAATCATGGATCCTACTTGATTTATCTGATAAGAAACATCTTTTTTATCTAATACCGCTTTTATTCCTTTATGTAAATAATCTGTTTTATCTTTTAAACGATTGTATATTTCTGAATCTTCGTTTAACTGTTGCAACATTGCTAAACCGGCAGCCATAGCCAACGGATTTCCTGACAATGTTCCTGCTTGATAGACTGGTCCAAGCGGCGCTAATTGATTCATAATTTCATTACTTGCAGCAAATGCTCCAACTGGTAAACCTCCACCGATTACTTTTCCAAAGCAAACAATATCTGCTTTTATATCAAACAACTCCTGAGCACCTCCTTTAGCTAATCGGAATCCAGTCATTACTTCATCAAAAACCAATAATATGTTTTGCTCATCACATAAGGTTCTTAACTTTTGTAAAAAGTTGTCTTTTGGTGGTATGCATCCCATATTTCCCGCTACAGGCTCTATAATAATACACGCTATTTCTCCTTGATTAGCAGCAACTACTTCTTTAACATTTTCAATATCATTATAGGTAGCTAGTAAAGTGTCTTTTGCTGTACCTTCTGTTACTCCTGGACTGTTTGGCGAACCAAAGGTCACTGCTCCACTTCCTGCTTGTATTAAAAAGGAATCAGAATGGCCGTGATAGCAACCTGAGAATTTAATTATTTTTTCCTTCCCTGTAAATCCTCTTGCCAAACGAACAGCACTCATACACGCTTCAGTACCCGAATTTACAAATCGGATTTTATCAATATTTGGGACCATAGAAACAGCAAGTTTAGCAATTTCTGTTTCAACTTCTGTAGGTGTACCAAAAGAGGTTCCTAATTTTGTTTTTTCAATAATTGAATCAACTACTTTTTTATTGGCATGACCAAGAATCATTGGTCCCCAAGAATTTATATAGTCAATTAATTTATTTCCATCCTCATCATACAAATAAGCACCTTCGGCTTTTTTTACAAAAATTGGATCACCCCCAACTGATTTAAACGCTCTTACTGGCGAATTTACTCCCCCTGGAATATATTGAGTTGCTTCATGAAATAAAGCACTACTTCTTTTATAAACACCCATCTATTTTACTATTAATTGTTGTCCAATATTCAATGCCGTATCACTCAAATTATTTAAATTCATTAAATCAGAAATAGATAAATTGAATTTTCTCGCCACTGAATATAAGGTATCTCCTTTTTTAATTGTGTAACTATTTGATTTTGGAATTGTTGTTGTTGTTGTTGTTGTTGTTGTTGCTAATTCTGTTAGGCTGTCGTATTTATTTAAATTATAACGCTCTATCAAGCTTATTAATTTCGACGGATATTTAGGATCGGTAGCATAGCCTGCTTTACGCAATCCTTTAGCCCATCCTTTATAATCTTTTTTATCTAATTTAAATAAGGATGCATAACGACTTCTAGAAGTCAGAAAACTAGAATGATCTTTAAAAGATTCCGAAGGATGCCCATACTTTCTAAAACATTCCCCTTTTTTATCATCATCATGGTACACTTTTTCACCTGACCAATTATGACATTTAATTCCGAAATGATTGTTTGCTCGTTTAGTTAAATCACCATTTCCCGCACCTGATTCTAAAATTCCTTGCGCTAATGTAATACTGGCAGGGATACCTGATTTTTGCATTTCATACTGAGCAATATTCTTGTACTTATGCACATAAATAGCCACTTTATTTGTTATATTCACAGGCACTTCATTTACCTGAGGCTGAATAACTTCATCTGAAACTGTTGTTTCCGTAGTACTTGTTGTTGTTGATGCGTTTGAAGATTGACTTTTATCAGTTGTATTATATTTATTATTTGCTTCTTTGGAAGTTACCACTCTGGTCGAACCACAACTCACTATAAGTACAGCACTTACTAAAATTAATATCTTTTTCATTATTTAAATACTCTTTAACTATTAATCGTTGGTAGTCCTTTTTTCTTTAATAAAATATTCATACCTGAAATAGCCTGAAGCCCCCCTGTATGAATGGCTAAAATACTAGTATTTTTCGGAAAGTATCCTTTTTTTATAAGATCAAATATACCGTACATCATTTTTCCATTATATATAGGATCTAATAAAATTCCAGTATGTTCTTTAAAATCATTTATAAACGATATCAATTCAGAATTCACTTTCGCATATCCTCCAAAATGATAATTCGTTTGAATGTTCCAGTTTTTTTTAGTTACTAAAGCCGCAACATCATCTTTTAAAAAGTCTCCTTTTAAAGCTGAAAAACCGATTACTTTCTGATTTTCTGTGCTTGCATTTATCAATCCTGCTACTGTACCTCCAGTTCCTACAGCACAACAGACACAGTCAAAAGTAGCATCCTGCTTGGTTAATATTTCCTCACAACCTTTTATAGCCAAATCATTTGTCCCTCCTTCTGGTAACAAATAAAAATCTCCGAATTTATCTTTCAGTTCAATCAAAAAATCTGGGGACATTTTATCTCTATACGTTTCTCTTGACACAAAATGAAATTGCATTCCATTTTCTTGGGCTAAACTTAAGGTTGGGTTTTCTTTAATTTTATCAGCCAACTCTTCTCCTCTTATTACACCAATAATATCAATTCCGTAACTCCTTTTAATATAGGATGCCGCTAGAATATGATTTGAGTATGCGCCGCCAAAAGTTACAATTTGAGAATACCCTTCGTCTATAGCTTTCGCTACATTATATTTTAACTTCCTTAATTTATTCCCTGAAATACCATCTCCATGCAAATCTTCACGTTTTACTGTTAGATGAATGGAATGATTAAATCCTTTAAATAGATTTAATTCAATGACTTGGTTTGAAACTTCCGATTTTTCCATCAATTTACCTCGCAGACTATTAAGAATCATATACTGCATTAGAGTTATAATTAATCAAGGTGTTTAACGCTATAAAAACATTATTATGCGCAATATTACACAAACTTAATAAAGAAATTTCTTAATTCATTTATTTTTCATTTGATTACTTACTTTTCTATCACAAAAAATTAAAATAAAAACAACACATCAAGACACTAAAAAGCCGAATCGCAACTACTGAAAATAGTATTTAAAATTCTACAAAAAAGCTCAACTATTACCCTCTTAAGAATAAGCCCTCCAATATTACCCAAAACATGCATCACTGTTTACTTTCTACTCATACACGAATAACACAACTACGTACAATCTACTTAAAATCAGCTAATTAGCATGTTGTTAGGGTAACATAAACGTTACCCAAAAAAAACAACCGTATGTCGGATATTCCTTTCCGTATGTCGAAAAAATACGTCTTTATTTTGATACATCCGCACGTAAAACTATATTTAGCCACTGTGAATCCCAAAATTCATGTTATTTTATTAACAAATTAACAACACTTGCTTATGAGAACTTCTACCCGAAAGTCTTTAAAAAAGGACACACTCCTTTTTGTATTATTATTAATTACTAGCTACGGCTTTAGCCAAACAACAGACTCAACCACAATACCTGGAACCTATTCTTGGACAGTTCCTTGTGACGTAACATCTATTGATGTTGAGGCATGGGGTGCAGGTGGTGCAGGTGGTGGAAGTAACTCTAGTGGCGATAGTGGTGACGGAGGAGGAGGAGGAGCTTACTCTTCTGCTACTGTAGCTGTTACTCCTGGTCAAATTGTTTCTTTCACTGTTGGCTCTGGTGGTACTGGCAGTAAAAATAATGGAACCGACGGAGGTGACACAACTATATTGAGCTTAACCGCTGGAGGAGGTCTTGGAGGAAATGCAGACGGTGGAACCGTAACAGGTACTGGAGGTATTGCCTCAGGGGGTACTATAAACACTAACGGTCAAGATGGTGGCGCTGGTGGTTCAAATATTGGTGGTGATGGTGGTGATGGTGCTACTTCCCCAGGAAGTGGAGGTAATGGAGTTACTAACGGCGACGGAACTGATGGTACTGCTATCGGTGGTGGTGGTGGTGGTGGTGAAAGAACTGGGGGTGCAAATACTGGTGGTGACGCTGCTGATGGACAAATAGACATCACTTACACCTCTACTGCTTCAACCTATTGCAGTACAACATACGATACAGATGTTTGGCCTATCACAAATGTTACTTATGCAGGTATTAATAATACAACTTCAGAAGTACTAAATGCAACCCCAGATCAAGAAAATTTTTGTGATACTGGTGCTGTTTTATTAGGTGATGTGACTCCAATTTCATTAAAGGGTAACACAGCAGGTGCAAATAATTTTTACTGTAGAGCATATGTAGATTGGGATCAAAATGGAACTTTCGGAAACAATGTAGATGAAATATATGACCTTGGAATTTTAACTGGCTCTACAGGAGTGGACACCGTTACATTAAACTCAACAATTACCGTGCCTCTTACCGCAGCAATTGGTACTACTTCAATAAGAATAATGTATAGGTTTGGCGCATACTCTAGTGATCCTTGTCAAACAGGTGGTGGTAATGGACAAACAGAAGACTATTTTGTAAATGTAACTGCTCCAGGACCATGTAGCACACCTACAGCACAAGCAACAGGCTTAATATTAACACCTTCTGGAACATCAATTTTTGGGACTTTTACTGCAGCA
>Ga0209291_1000573_pt1 | contig 34619 bp, 28 predicted proteins | sample GOMGulsemesocosm_FD_184633 | JGI IMG/M metagenome (GOLD analysis project Ga0209291, IMG submission 184633) | Methane-oxidizing microbial communities from mesocosms in the Gulf of Mexico - GOM9B Gulf of Mexico (SPAdes) (version 2) | ecosystem: Environmental > Aquatic > Marine > Cold seeps...
TCTTGCGTCGTAGTCAGGCTGCGTATTCTACGCAAACCGAATTTGAAGTCAAGCACATATTAGCGCTTTAATTCAGGTCGTTTAAAAAGTAACCGAAGTTGATTTTAAACACCTTTACTTAGCGGCTATTGCCGTGTCAGTGAGGTCGCATTATAGAGAAAACGATTTGATAGGCAAGCATTTCAGTGTTAACAATTACAAATACTATTACATGAGTAATTTAACAACGACCACTGGTTAAATTTAACGCTAAACGCAGCGTGTAGCTATATATAAGCAAACGAGTCTATAAGGTTTTCGCAAACAACTTCACTTTAGCCCAATCAGTAAACTCAATATCTTTCGTCTTATCAGTACTACCACCGGTTATTTTCATAATCAGTTGGATAATGAGTGTTTGCCACCAATTATATTTTGAATATAACAATGCACCAGCAAAGACAGCTTGCTGCTTGGGTACCCAATTCGATTTTTCTAAAAATGCCTGCATATATGCATTCGTTTCAGGGGTATTCTTTTCAGCTTTTCTTGCCGTTAAGTTAACACAGAAGAAACTATTATCTTTAGCTTCAAGCTGCTCTTTATTAGCAGCTACAAATTGATAGAGCTTTTTATTCAAATGACCATAGCGAACCGAAGCACCGATAATCACTTTATCAAAAATAGCCATATCGATATGTTGGCATTCTTCAATACTCATAATTTCACAATGGTACTTATCGGCTATAGACTCTTCGATAGCTTTAATTATCTTTAAGGTTTGACCATCAACGGTAGAATACAGTACTAACATTTTTTTCATTTATATGATTCCACTTAACTACGCCAGAAAGCTGGGGTAAATAAAATTAATAGGGTAAAAACTTCTAAACGACCAAATAGCATAGCAACCACTAAAATCCATTTAGCGCTATCATCCACATCACCAAAATGTACCGCAACTTGGCCTAGGCCTGGTCCTAAGTTATTCAATGTTGCCACTACCGCTGAAAATGCCGATAACTCATCCATCCCTGTTGCGATCAACGCCAGCATACAAATGACAAACACCAAGGCATAGGCAGAAAAGAATCCCCAAACTGCATCAATGACACGATCTGGTAATACTTTTTTACCTAACTTAATCTTATAGACGGCACGCGGATGAACCAAACGTTTCATTTCACGCATACCTTGTAAATAAAGTAGTACGATACGAACTACCTTCATGCCACCACCAGTAGAACCGGCACAACCACCAATAAAGCTTGAGAACACTAGTAGTACCGGTAAGAATAATGGCCAATCTTGAAAACTTGTAGTAGTAAAGCCAGCCGTCGTAGAAATAGACACAGCTTGAAATAAGGCTTTATCTAATGCCATTTCAGGTGAATCGTAGATACCTTTAGCAGATAGAATAAAGAAACAGATAGCAACAAGCGTCAACTGTACGAATAAAAACGCACGTAATTCAATATCATGAAAATAAGAACCGGGTTTAAAACCTTTAATCGAGAATGCGGCAAAATGTAGCGAGAAATTTATGCCTGCAATAATCAAGAACACCACAGTGATCAAGTTAATTACTGGACTATCAAAGTGCCCCATACTGCTGTCATGGGTAGAGAAACCACCAATGGCAATAGTTGAAAAACTATGAGATATGGCATCAAAGATGGTCATCCCAGCCAGCCAAAATGCCATTGCACAGATTACCGTAAGACATAAATATATGTACCAAAGTGCTTTCGCGGTTTCGGCGATTCGAGGTGTCATTTTCGAGTCTTTAACCGGCCCAGGGGTTTCTGCACGATACAGCTGCATACCACCAATACCTAAAACAGGTAATACCGCAACAGCAAGTACAATGATACCCATGCCACCTAGCCATTGTAGGAATTGACGATAAAACAATAACGCTTTAGGTAATTCATCAAGTCCAACAATAACGGTTGCACCTGTTGTCGTTAAACCCGAGAAGGATTCAAAGAATGCCCCAGCGATACTGAGATCCGGTTGTTCGGAAAGAATAAAGGGTAACGCACCAACACTTCCCAATACAGTCCAAAACAAAACCACAATCAGGAAACCATCTTTGGCTTTTAATTCTTTTTTATAATTGCGGTTTTGGTACCATACGATACTGCCTAGCGTGACACAAAAAGCAAAGGAGTTAATGAAGACAAGACCACCACCATCCTTGTATATTGCCGCGATCAGTGCGGGGAATATCATAGTTACACTAAAGATAGTGACTAATATCCCTACAATTCTTAAAATTGCCCTGAATTGCATTATTATTTTTATCCCTAAATATTAATCGACCACTTTGACATTAACTTGGCCATTGGTTTTGTTTCTTACAGCTGTAATAAAGGCTTGAATATGCCTTGCATCAACATCAAGCTGCATGACGACTTGCGCACCATATTCGGCATGGTTTAATTTACCATTATATACTGAAAACAAACTCTCTATTGCAGCTATTTGAGCATAATCACAAGTTAAGTGAAGTTCTTCATATATAAGGCATTCAACCGGTTCAATTAACTTTAATACTTGTTGCACACCGCCAGCATACGCACGGACTAACCCACCCGTACCTAATTTAATACCGCCATAGTAACGCACAACAACGGCCGTCATTTCCCCTACGTCGCTGCCCAGCAGGCAATTAAGGATAGGCTTCCCCGCGGTACCAGACGGTTCACCGTCATCACTAAAACCATATTGCTGCCCATCACTCGGTCTACCGGCCACAAATGCCCAACAGTGATGCCGCGCATCAGGGTGTTGTGCTTTAATTTCCCGCACAAATTGCTCAGCGGCTTGGCGTCCTTTGGTCGGTGTAAGGTAAGTAATAAAACGGCTTTTTTTTATTTCTTCAGTATATTCATAGGCCTGTTCTAAAACAAAATAAGGGCTATTCGCTGTCATTTATATCCTGTGTATTTGGTGCTGGAGAGATGCTCGTCACCATTCTACTGCTATATGCTTGTCGATAATAGCAGGTTCAGGATCACAAATTTAAAAAGTTAAGTGTTGACCAATTATTTTTAGTTAAACATTAATCAACAAACATTCAACAATTAAAAACAGTTGTAAGCTGAACTGTTTGACATACATAAAACTAAATAACCAGTAAATTAAAGAATTAACAACTAAACATGAACTTAAACTAAGTACCTAGCGCTAACTTGAAACACAAATAACTTATTTTACGAGCATGATCAGCCTCGCAATCCCCTGCAACAACTATACTACTTAGTGATTAGTTTGGCATAACCCCACCCACAATAATTTAAACAGTCGTTTAAAATAAGTGTTGAAATATTGTTAGATTATCGACAGAATGAGATCAACCAGTACCCTACATAGCTGGTAAATAGCAAACGGAGCTGATGATCACCATCGCTTTAGCAAGGAGAAACGTAATGATTTACCAAGCCGAACAACTCTCGGTCACTCTATTAGAAGATGGCATCGCAGAATTAAAATATGACGCGAAAGGCCCAGTTAATAAATTTGATCAAGCAACATTACAAGCACTAACTGAAGCTGTAAAAGTATTACAGACTAATTCAGACATTAAAGGATTAATTCAAACATCAGGAAAAGGTGCATTCATCGTTGGCGCTGATATCACTGAATTCCTTGAACTGTTTAAACTACCTGACGCTGAATTATTAGGTTGGTTGGAACAAGCAAATGCAGTATTCAATGCGATTGAAGACCTGCCTTATCCAACAATCTCAGCAGTAAATGGTCATGCACTTGGCGGTGGCTGTGAAGCAATTCTTGCAACAGACTTCCGTGTAGCTGACACAACAGCACGTATCGGTTTACCTGAAACTAAATTAGGTATCATGCCTGGTTTTGGTGGCACAGTACGTTTACCACGCCTAATTGGTGCTGATAATGCGGTTGAATGGATCACTACAGGTAAAGATTATAAAGCACCTGCAGCCCTTAAATTTGGCACTGTAGATGCAGTGGTAGCACCAGAAAAATTACGTGATGCTGCACTATCTATGATTAAAGATGCGATTGCAGGCAAACTTGACTGGCAATCACGTCGTGCGCAAAAACAAGCGCCACTAGGTCTAAATAAAATTGAAGCGACAATGAGCTTCTCTACTGCACTTGGTATGGTATACGCAAAAGCAGGTAAACATTACCCAGCACCAACAGCAGCAGTGAAGACAGTTGAAGCGGCAGCAAGAATGGACCGTACTGGTGCACTTGGTGTTGAAGCAGCAACATTCATTAAACTTGCTAAAACAGATGCAGCACAAGCATTAGTTGGCTTATTCCTGAGTGACCAAGCATTAAAAGCTGGCGCGAAGAAAGCAGCAAAAGCAGGTAAAGCAACAAATAAAGCCGCTGTACTTGGCGCTGGTATCATGGGTGGCGGTATCGCTTACCAATCAGCAGTTAAAGGCACACCTGTTATCATGAAAGATATCAATGATGCAGCACTTGATCTTGGTATGTCTACAGCATCAGGTTTGCTAACAACGCAACTTAAGCGTGGCCGTATTGACGGTACTAAACTGGCTAAAGTTATTTCTTCAATCACACCAACACTAAGCTATAACTCAGTGGATGAAGCTGACATTATTGTTGAAGCAGTTGTTGAGAATCCAAAAATTAAAGCTGCAGTACTGGCTGAGTTGGAAGACAATGTAAGTGCTGACACTGTCATCACTTCAAATACGTCTACGATCCCAATTAATGTACTAGCGAAGAGCTTAAAACGCCCAGAACAATTCTGTGGTATGCACTTCTTCAACCCAGTGCACAAAATGCCATTAGTAGAAATCATCCGTGGTGAAAAATCATCTGATGAAACAATTGCGACAACAGTTGCATACGCAGCGAAAATGGGCAAAACGCCTATCGTTGTCAATGACTGCCCAGGTTTCTTCGTTAACCGTGTATTGTTCCCTTATTTCTTCGGTTTCTCAAAATTAATCGCTGATGGTGCTGATTTTGTTGCTGTAGATAAAGTAATGGAAAAACAATTCGGTTGGCCAATGGGTCCAGCATACTTGCTAGACGTTGTTGGTATTGATACTGGTCACCACGCAGCAGCAGTAATGGCTGATGGCTTCCCTGAACGTATGGCAAAAACAGGCAAAGATTCTATCGATGTAATGTTTGATGCTACCCGTTATGGCCAGAAAAATGGAGTTGGTTTCTACACTTACGCTAAAGACCGTCGTGGTCGCATGCAGAAGACTCCGGATCCGAAAAGCTATGAACTACTTGCTGAAGTAGCAAGTGAAAAAACTGATTTCACAAAAGATGAAATTATTGCTCGCTGTATGATCCCTATGATTAACGAAGTTGTTCGTTGTCTTGAAGAAGGTATTGTTGCTACGCCAGGTGATGCTGACATGGCACTTATCTATGGTATTGGCTTCCCTCCATTCCGTGGAGGTGTATTCCGTTACTTAGATACTATGGGTCTAGATAAATACATTGAATTAGCAGATTCACTTGCTGATTTAGGACCACTTTACCAAGTAACTGATGGCTTGCGTCAACGCGCAGCTGACGGCAAAACTTTTTACTAAGACACGAACGAGGATAATAAAATGAGAGATGTAGTTGTAGTCGATTGTCTACGTACACCTATGGGTCGTTCTAAAGCCGGTGCATTCCGTAACGTTCGTGCTGAAGATCTATCTGCAAAATTAATGAAAGGTTTACTTGAGCGTAACCCGCAAGTTGATCCAAATGACATTGAAGATGTTTATTGGGGTTGTGTTCAGCAAACCTTAGAACAAGGTTTTAATATCGCTCGTAATGCTTCATTACTTGCCGGTATCCCTATTACAGCTGGCGCAACAACCGTTAACCGTTTATGTGGTTCATCAATGCAGGCTATCCATGATGCTACACGTGCAATCGCAATGGGCGACGGCGACGTGATGATCATTGGCGGTGTTGAGCACATGGGGCACGTACCAATGAATCACGGTGTTGATTTCCACGTTGGTCTAGCTAAATCAACTGCGAAAGCAGCGGGTATGATGGGTCTAACTGCTGAAATGCTAGGTAAATTACACGGTATTTCACGTGAACAGCAAGATGCATTCGCAGTGCGTTCACACAAATTAGCACACGAAGCGACACTTTCAGGTCGTTTCAAGCGTGAAATTCTACCTATCGAAGGTCATGATGCTGATGGCGTTTTAAAATTGTATGATTTCGATGAAGTAATTCGTCCAGAAACATCAATGGAAAGCCTAGGCGGTTTACGCCCAGTATTTGATCCTGTAAACGGTACTGTAACAGCTGGTACTTCATCTGCATTATCAGATGGCGCGTCAGCTATGTTACTTATGTCTGCAGACAAAGCGAAAGAACTTGGTCTTAAGCCGCGTGCTAAAGTTGTTTCTATGGCGGTTGCAGGTTGTGATCCATCTATCATGGGTTACGGTCCTGTTCCAGCAACGAAGAAAGCACTTAAACGTGCAGGTCTGACAATTAACGACATCGATGTATTCGAATTAAACGAAGCATTCGCAGCGCAGTCTTTACCTTGTGTTAAAGATCTAGGCTTAGAAGATGTTGTTGATACTAAAATTAACCTTAACGGTGGTGCTATCTCACTAGGTCACCCACTAGGTTGTTCAGGTTCTCGTATCTCTACTACGCTAGTGAACGAACTTGAAGTGCAAGGCGGTAAATATGGTCTAGCGACTATGTGTATCGGTCTTGGTCAAGGTATCGCAACTATCTTTGAGCGTATCGAAGACTAATAACAACTGTACAATAAATACAGTTCGTTAATCTATATCAAGCCAACTATGACGATAGTTGGCTTTTTTTTATCTTCTTCTTGAAATTTCCCCCTCCAAGCTGTTCAATACAAGTTACGCAATGTAAATAATGGATTGGGCATGAGCACAAAGAAGCAAATATTAGTCGTTGATGATGACGTTGAGATCAAAGAATTACTCAGTGAATACCTCGCTCAAGCTGGATTTTCAGTGCTGACAGCTGGTGAAGGCAAAGAAATGCAACGCGTATTAGCCACTAATACTCCAGATTTGATCGTCTTAGACGTGATGATGCCAGGTGATGACGGCTTTACCTTATGTCAAAAAATTCGCCGTACCTCGCAAGTCCCTATTATTATGCTCACCGCAAACTCCGATGAAGCAGACCGTATTGTAGGCTTAGAAATTGGCGCAGATGATTACATGGCTAAACCCTTTAGCCCGCGTGAATTACTCGCGCGTATTAAAGCCTTATTACGCCGTTCAAGTTATACCAAACCAACCCAAGGCCGCTATTTTATTTTTGCTAACTGGAAGCTTGATACCCTAACCCGGCAATTAATTAGCTTAACTGATAATAGTGCAACAGAATTATCTGGCAGTGAATTTAATATGCTCAAGCTGTTTGTGACCAACCCCAATCAAGTACTCGATCGAGATGCCCTTTCTGATGCAACGCGCGGGAGAGAAGCGTTACCACTTGAACGTGGTATTGATATTCAACTTAGCCGTTTACGTCAAAAACTGGGGGATAACAGTAAAAGCCCAACGTTAATCAAAACTATTCGCGGCCGTGGTTATGTGTTGATCACCGAAGTCTCTTATGACGATTAAAGAGCATATTTATCGCCAACTACCAAGTTCCTTAGTCTCGAGGATGTTATTACTGACGCTGTTATCCATAGTAACAGCGCAATTGATATCAACCAGTATTTGGTACAATTTCAGTAAAGATAAAGAGCTCGAAGGTTTAAAAAACACCTCGGAAGGCATGGCGCAAAATATTGCCTCAACCGCGACCTTCTTTAATTCCTTGCCATTACAATATCGTCATATCGTATTAGAACAGTTACGCGATTTTGGTGGTAGTCGCTATTTTGTATCATTAAATGAAGTCGAAATTGATATCGACCCAGTTGAAAATAGCGAAATGAAACGCGTGGTGCTCGATGAATTTCAACGTGTACTCGGTGGTAAGCTGGGCAATAATATCGTTATTAAAACCGAGTTTTCACATCCAAAAACCTTGCACGTACTTAACAACGATACCCTGTTATCAGAACTACCACGTTCTTGGGCACATTATTCGCTGACCTTAGAACCGTTAAATCCCCCGGTATTAGTGATACAAATGATGCTGGCACCAGATGAATGGTTATACATTGCGGCATTATTACCAGCGCCTTATGTGTCACTCAATGATACCTTAGTCAGCAATGAACAACTTTTTTTTATCTTTTTGATCACAGCTAATTTAATGTGGATGATTTACGTATTAGTACGCTGGCAAACCAAACCACTTAAGAACCTGGCTGCGGCGGCTGCAACACTGAGTCAGGATCTAGACCAGCCACTGCTTGCAGAAACAGGCGCATCAGAATTAGTCATCGCCACCAAAGCATTTAACCGTATGCATTTACGTATCAAGCGCTATATCGATGATCGTGAACGCTTATTTCGGTCTATCTCTCATGATTTGAAAACCCCAATCACCCGGTTACGCTTACGTGCTGAATTACTGAATGACGATGCCAAAACAGCCAAGTTCAATAATGATCTAGACCAACTAGAAATGATGGTTAAAGGCGCCCTGCAGTGTGTCAAAGATACCGATATTCATGAAAATAATACCCTCATCGATATCCAAGAATTGCTGTATGAAATTACCGAACACCATAATAGCCATGAAGAAAAAGTCACCTTCGAATTCCCTAAACTAGCGATTCATTATCTCGGCAAGCCGTTAGCCATTAAACGCTGCTTAACCAACTTGGTTGAGAATGCGATCAAATATGGTGATTTTTTACATTTAATTGTCGAACAACAACAAGAACACATTGTTATTTGTCTGATTGATTCAGGCCCCGGCATTCCGGAAGAGATGTTGGAAGAAATATTCACGCCTTATACGCGCATTGCCCAAGACACCGATGGTTCAGGCTTAGGCTTAAGTATTGCACGCAATATCGCCAGTGCCCATGGCGGCACTCTTACCTTACATAATCGAGAAAATTCAGGACTTAAAGTGATCTTACGACTCCCGCATAAACCTTCATCACGAGCACAGTCATGAATACCATTATCAGAAATAACGCCCCATCACTCTTGATATTACTGAGTATTTTATTCACCTTTTCAGCTACCGCCAGCCAAGTAGAAGTACTCCATTGGTGGACGTCAGGGGGTGAACTTGATGCCCTCAGCGAGCTGCAAGATAAAGTCGAAGAGACAGACAATACCTGGCTCGACTTTGCCATCAAAGGGGGCGGTGGTAACAGCGCGTTAACGGTATTACGTTCACGTGCCGTTTCAGGTAATCCCCCGACAGCCGCTTTAATTAAAGGCCATAATATTCAAGAATGGGCTAAATTAGGATTTCTGACCTCGCTTGACGATATTGCTAAGCGCGAACAATGGGATAGTAAACTGCCTGAATTCATTAAACCAGTGATGAAATACCAAGGCCATTACGTCGCGGTACCGATAAATATTCACCGGATTAATTGGTTATGGTTCAATACTAAAGTATTCAAACAAGCAAACATTGCTGTTCCGCGCGATCTCAGCGAGCTTATTACAGCATTACCACAGCTTGAAGTCGCCGGTTACTTACCAATTGCCCACACCTCAGAACCTTGGGCAGATGCGATTTTATTTGAATCGATAAGCTTATCTATGCTTGGCGCAGAACAATATAAGCAGGCTTTTGTCGACCTTAACCCCCAGGTGCTAACCTCGCCAGCGATGATCCAAGCATTCGCCAAGTTACGCACTATCTCATTATTTATTGATGATAATGCCAAAAACCGAACTTGGGAACAATCCACCAAACTCTTGATTGAAGATAAAGCCGCAATACAAATAATGGGTGACTGGGTAGCTGGTAAGCTACTGCAAGAAAAGCAGCAATTAAATACTAAGATCCGTTGTATCGAATTCCCAGGCAGTGAAGGTATATTCAGTTACAATGTTGATAGTTTTGCATTTTTCAAATTGAAAAGTGTATCATCAGAAGTCAGGCAAGCGCAGAATACCTTGGCAAGTATCATATTAACACCTGCATTACAGCGTGATTTTAATGCCAAGAAAGGTTCTCTGCCGATCCTCAATAATCTTGATGAACATCAGTTTAATGCCTGCTCTCAACAAGCATATCAAGACTATCAACAAGCAACGCGAGACAATACCTTAGTGCCTACTTTTTCCCAAGCCATGGCAACAACGACCTATGTGCAATCAGCTATAACACGCGTAATAAGCAACTTCATTTATGATAAAAGCATTAGTAATGAAGCCGCTGTAGTACAACTTACCAATGCCATTAAAGCAGCACAGTAGATAGATATATCTAGTTAGAATATTTTATGAAGGACGTAATATACATGCAAACATTATGGCAAAGGTTGGCTTATTTAGCTGCCAACAGTAATTTTTTTATTGCCTTAAAAGCATTTTTAGCTTCAATTACACTCTTGGTTCCTGGTTATTTTCTTGATCTATCTGAATTATCAGTAACCGCCGTACTGGGCATCGTGGCGGCGGTGATCGCAGAGGGTGATGACAGCATTAAACAACGCATTGTAAATAGCTTATTAACACTTGGTTGTTTTACCTTATCATCATTGCTTGTCAGTCTATTATTCCCCTACCCACTATTTTTTCTCATCGGCAGTTGCTTATTTAGCTTTGCGATCATTATTTTAGGCTCGCTGGGAAAGCGCTATGTCACTATCAGTTTCGCGACCTTGATGATTGCCGTTTACACCATGTTAGGATTAAGCCACGATGCCGAATCCGCAGCAATCTTGGCTAGCGACGTAGATTTTAATCCCGATTCGCTACTGCTGATTGCTGGCGCAGCTTGGTATTTTGTTATCTCGACAGTGCTGCTTAAAGTGACCTTATATAATCCGATCCGAGAACGATTAGCCGATATTTATTTTTCATTAGGTTTATACCAACAAGAAAAAGCCAAATTTTTCTCACCAACAAAACATGATCATAAAACCATTCGCCATACTTTATCGACGTTAAATATTAATATCGTCAATGCCATGTCGGAATGTCGCACCAACATTGATTATCATATGGATAGGAAAAATATTTCTCACGAACTTCAGCACCTGATCCACCTCTATCAAGAAGCCCAAGAATTACATGAAAAAATGACGTCCAGCCATTTCCATTATGATTCGTTAAAAAGTAACTTAAATAATGATTTGATTATTAGTGGCTTTGAACAAGTATTAAAACAACTGGCAAGCGCATGCACTCAACGTGGTAACGCCACACTTTACAAGCAAGTTTATCAACATGAACATGGTCTAACTTGGTCGTTAGCAATTTTAAAACAAGAATTACTCACTTTAGAAAAATCTGTCGAGTGGCAGCTATTTGGTCCGCTAAAATTATTATTTCGTAATTTGCGTAAAGCTGATGAGCTATTAATTAATAGCGAACCCACCAATGAGCATGAATTCTTAGTCATGGCACCACGTGAGCGATTACCGATAAAACAACGACTCACGAACGCCTTACACTTATCTAGCCCAGTGTTCCGTCACGCTATTCGCTTAACCATAGGTATCGCATTAGGTATCGGCATTATCTTAGCTTCCGATCTACATGGCTATTGGGTGGTATTAACGACATTATTCGTATTACAACCGAGTTATAGCGCCACCCGAGTAAAACTAAAACAGCGTATTAGCGGCACCTTGATGGGCATTATCATAGGTGCCACCTTGTTATACCTGTTTCCAACAGAACGCAGCCAGTTATTTTTATTAGCAATATCAGCATTCCTGTTCTTTTATTATTTACGTCAAAACTACAGCAGAGCCGTTACCTATATTACCTTGCTGGTTTTACTGGCATTCAATGTGCTTTATCAACAAGGTTATGTCGTCACGCTCCCACGTATCATCGATACGTTAACCGGTTGTAGTATTGCTTACCTGCTGGCTAAGTTAGTACTTCCCAACTGGCAATATAAGCAATTCCCTAAATATTTGGTCGAAGCGATCACCGCGAATAAAAATTACTTTCATGAGATCATCAATCAATATGTCTCGGGAAAAAATAATGAATTACCGTATCGCGTGTCACGCCGTAAAGCCTATGTGGCAGATAGTCACTTAAGTGCCTCTTGGAAAGACATGCAAGTTGAGCCTAACGATAAGCGTCATAAACTAAACCATGTTTATGATATTTCACGTCGTAACCATGCCATGTTATCGGCATTATCTGCATTAGGTGTGCATAGAAACAAAATCATTGATCCCGGTTTACAGCAAGACTTACGTTTAGTCGAACGCTTAATTTCACGCGCGTTAGCACAAACACAAAACACGATTTTGTCGCCGGTCAATGATGATGATAATTATTATATTAGTGAGCTTGAAGAGTTACTCAAACGCTATGAAAATGATGATCATAAACATACGCAATTATTAATTCAGAAACTGAAACAGATCGCAGAAATTACTGAAGAGTTACAGGTGATGGCAGATGAAATGAATTTTGTTGCAGATACTCCTGCACGTACTTAACGTGCAGGAGTCATAAACGAATTAGCTATAATCGTGATACGGATTATCTTGCGCTAACTTGATGGCGTTTGCAAAACCTTGTAAACGCACTTCTTCAGTCGTGATATTCACACCGCTTTCGTCAATCACCGCATTACCAAATTCATAACGGATATTTTCATCGCCAAAACAAGCTTTGTTATCATTGGTTTGGGCTGTTTGTTGGATCTTATTATTCCTTTCATGGTAAGCACTTACTACCGATGCACCATGTTTAGCTTCGAGCATGGTTAATGTTTGCTGCGGTGATAATACCAAACCGGTTGCATTATTACCGCCAAAACCTTTGGCATTTAAGATCACAGCTTTCATCTCTTGGCCTTTATTACCCACAAACTGATGATCAGTTAAGATATTTAAGTTAGTTTGATGTACGTCATCGGCAATATGGTCTATCGTTTGAATCCCAGGGATCCAACCATGCTGCCAAACACCTAACGATGCCACGAGTTGATCACCTGCAGCCGCCCCCATCGAATGGCCAACATAAGATTTAATGGCTGTTACAGGCCAGTTTTTAATATTAAAGCTAGTCGCAACTTCACTTAAAATATGGCTTTCAGTCACGCGATTTTGTGGCGTTCCAGTACCATGAGCTTGTACAAAAGTATGCTGTAATCCACCTTCACCTAAAATAGCTTTAGCGAGTGCAGTTGCTTTTGCTACTGTCACATAGTTACCAATTCCCGGGGCTGAAATTGATTTTTTATTAGCATCGGCATTAATAAAGACATCGGCTACTGAGCCATAAATAGATACACCTAATTCTAATGCAAGTTCATCATCCATCAACACCACAAACTGTGCTGACTCAGCCATGGTAAAACCGGCATTAGATGAGAATGGACGACAGGCGCGGCGATTATCCACCGTATCACTGTTATCCAGTGCCTTTAATTGATCATCTTCAGCCAAAGCCCCCATTACGCGGAAACCTTCCATCACCCCAGTTTCAACTGGCGCTTCAGCATTACCGACGATTGCAACTCTTGATTTGCCAGACTGAATGTCTAACATACCCTGACGCATGTTATATAGGAAACTCGCGCAAGCACCCATATTGGTACCTGTAGTACCAGCACTGTTGATCACATAACTGTTAATGAAGTCAGCAGGCATTTCGGCTAACGCCATAGCCATCATTTTAGTACTAACACGACCGCCTTTAAAATAAGCTGAAAGCATACCTCCAAATGAATTTTCATCAACTTGTCCCAATGCACTACCCGCGTACACAGATACTTCATCGGGGTTAATTAATTTAAGTATGCTATCCCAATCAATGCCCAGTGAATTTAGCGCATCGGATGCACCATATACTGTTAGTTTCAAACCACGAGGATGAGAGCGTGAATTGTATAATTTATCTAAATCAAAACCTGTCGGAATGTTACCAGCACTTGATACCGGGTAAGTGATGGTGTCATTAATCAAGGCATCAAAATTGCCTTCGACAACAACTTCAACGGTTTTATTATCAACTTCGCTAAGTGACCAATTAGCCGGAATGGTTTGTGGCAATTTTGATTTTTTTATTTGAAATGTAATTGCTTCAGCACCTGGGGCTAATTTAGCTTTACGCTGAAAAGGCACCGCTGCAGGATCAAATGTAGTGGCATGGCGCACTAATGTACCCGCTTTGATCTGGGTAATAATGTCAGCATTAATATCGCTAGTATCTAATCCCATACGTTGCGCGAGATCCTGCCAGGTACTAGCCATGACATCGTCTTGCAGGGCATCACACACTAAACGCTTATAACTGTGGAAACCAGAACTACGTCCGGCTGCATTTATCCCACCTAAACCAACAATTAACGGTAACTTTGCCATTTTATTACATCTCATTCGAATCTCAGCTATTGCTAGATAGTCTAGCAAGTTATACTAACAATACACTTTCAACTGTGCCAATAACCCTGATGATTGTGCCACTGCAGTTTTTTAGCCTATAAAAGCAAGACACAAAACCATAAATAAATAGATATACTAAATTGAGAACGCCACAACATGGGAGCTTGATGTGAAAATTGGATTCGTACTTTATGAGAAAGCGTTAGTCACCGGAATTTCCTTGGCCGCAGAAATGCTATCCGGTGCGTCACGCTTACGCGATCGAAAAACCCAACATCAAGATCCGTTAGAAATAAAATTAATTTCGACTAGTTTAGATACCAAGTCGCTCACAGCAGGCTTGCGTTTACAACCCGATTTAACTTTTTCTTGCGAGCAAGATTTTGATCTGGTGATATTCCCTCCCATGTGGGGAAATCCTTTAGTACCAATAATTAAATATCCCGAAATCATTCCTTGGTTACACCAACAATATAACAAGGGTGCAAAAATATTATCGACAGGAACGGGCGTGTGCTGGTTAGCCGAAGCTGGTTTGCTCGATGGCTTACCCGCGACAACTCACTGGTATTTTTATGATCAATTTAGTCAACATTACCCACAAGTAAAACTCAATCGTCAAGCTTCAATCACAGCAGCGAATGGTTTGTATTGTGCAGGTAGTATTAACTCACAGTCAGAAATGATGTTGTTTTTAATTAATGAAATGTTTGGCAAGAAGATCGCCAGCGTGATTGAAAATCATTTTTCCCATGAAATATCACGCACACAACAACAACCTTTCTATCAAATTGGCGGCCAAGTGCAATTCGATGAGTCAATAGCCCTCGCTCAAGATTGGATGCAGCGTAATATGGCCAAGGTAATAACCAATCAAATGGTTGCCGATGTGTGTCAATTACCGCTACGTACGTTCAATCGTCGCTTCAAAGAACAAGTAGGACAAACCCCAAATCAGTTTCTGTTAACCCTGAGATTAGAGACTGCACAAGTATTATTACGCGACTTTGGCCTCACTATGTGTGATGTTGCCGAACAAGTAGGTTTTCGTGATGCTTATTATTTCAAAAAGAAATTTCAGCAACACTTTGATATGGCACCAAAACAATACCGGGACATGGTAAAAGCTAAAGTTTTTGCTGTTTAGCGGCTTGATAATCATTCTCATTCATATTAGTATCAGCATAAATTCAAGTCCAGAATGGTTATTTATGTACGTATGTATTTGTCGCGGTATTACCGATAAGCAGCTGATTAAAAGTGTTGATGAAGGTGCGACTACAATGAAAGAATTAAGCGCAGAGCTTGGTATCGGTAGTCAGTGTGGCAAGTGTTGCCAGTGTGCGAAAAAGATCTTAAATCAGACCTTAATCAAACAAGCACAACAGCAGCCACTCGTCGCCTAGCTACATTTTAGATTGTAAATAGTTATCTATGCCCTCATGCCCGATCAGATATTGCTGACTCTCGATCCAGTCAATTTGCTCTTCCACTTCTTCTAAGATCTCGGTGGCGATATCACGACTGACAAAGTCATGATTTTTTTCACATTCTTCAATCAAAGTTTGCAATACGACGCGGATACTCAACTCAAGCTCAATATTCAGCTGCAACATTTCGACAGCCTCTTCGCCGATAGCCAAGCGACCTAAGTCCTGTAAATTAGGGAGTCCCTGCAAGAATAAAATACGATTAATTAATTTATCAGCTTGCTTCATCTTTAAAATTGACTGCTTGTAATCCGCTTTATCTAACCCCTCCAATCCCCAATTTTTATACATTCTGGCATGTAAAAAATATTGATTGATCGCAACCAACTTACAACCTAGCGCCTTATTTAATAACATGATGATATTTGTATTGCCTTGCATAACCGACTCCTGAACGATGAATGTCATAACACGATAAATGTGGTAATACGCTAATAATTAACTGCCCATATGTGATTGGATATAATTAGATAAACTAATTTTCTTAATCAGTCCCAGCTGTTGCTCTAACCAATAAACATGATCTTCTTCGGTATCAGCAAGTAATGGCAACAATACCTCTCTCGTTTGATAATCACCTTCCTCTTCACATACTTTAATGCCGGCACGTAAACCACCAACAACTTCCATTTCCAGTACCAAATCATTCGCCAGCATACTCGGTACATCACTGCCGATTAATAAATCTCGACGGTCTGTTAAATTTGGCGTTCCCTCAAGAAATAAAATACGTTTAATGAGTGCGTCAGCATGAGTGATCTCTTCTTGCATTTCATGGTTAATGCGTTCGTATAATTTTTCTAACCCCCAATCCTGATACATACGGGAATGCGTAAAGTACTGATCAATTGCCGCTAATTCATTGTGCAATAATCCATTAAGGGTTGCGATAACCTTCGTATTACCTTTCATAATCAACTCCAATAAGCAGGTAGTAGAATTAAGCTTAGATAACAATCGCAGTTTTACCATTAGGAGAGAGAAAATGGGGAGGGCTAGATAATAAAACAGAGGGCAATATGCCCTCTGTGATTGTTATTTATTATCGTCGTCATGTTCGACTTTTTCAGATTTATTTTCAGTATTGTCTTCTTCGACAAAATAATCACTTAATTCGACCCAAACTGCGATCCCAACAATGCTTAATACTCCGAGCCAAGTACCGGTATCGGCAATAGGAACTTCCATAAGCATGATTAGTAACGAAAAAAAAGCGATTGAAGAATATACTTTTAGTCTGCCACTGGCTTGTAGTAACATACACACTCCTTGTTGATGGTTACTTAACGGCGCAAGATAAGTATTACGCGGTTATTAACAATTTAACAACATAATGGTGATTTACCAATACATAATTACGATCACTTATTAATATTAGTCTATTTACGTATATTGAGCACATAGAGAAAACTTGATGAATCCATTATTTTCGAATCCAGAACATGAACTAGATGCCCTTGGTTTACGCTGTCCAGAACCTGTGATGATGGTACGAAAAACAGTAAGAAAACTCGATGAAGGTCAAACGTTATTAATTATTGCAGACGATCCTGCAACGGTACGTGATATTCCCAGCTTTTGTCAGTTTATGGATCACACCTTAGTGGCGAGTCAAACAGAACAACTACCGTATCAATATCTGATAAAAAAAGGCGTAAGCTAGCCCACTTATAGATGCGGATATCACTCCTGCATATCCGCGTATCTTCTATACTCAACCAAGGTTTCTAAACCTCCCCTTGCTAAGCAAGCGCAAATACCTGAAAAAACCACGTTAACAAGACGAAATATTGCAATTTATCCTATATTCATATCTGCGCAGCAGGTATACTTTAGTGATTATTTCTTTGCTTTATTGTGCAGATATCATGTCAAAATATAATGTTAAAACCTTTCAAGGTCTGATCCTAGCACTGCAGGATTACTGGGCTCGCCAAGGTTGTGCGATTGTACAACCATTCGATATGGAAGTAGGTGCCGGCACCTCTCACCCAATGACGTTCTTACGTTCATTAGGGCCAGAGCCAATGGCTTATGCTTACGTTCAACCGTCACGTCGTCCTACCGATGGTCGTTATGGTGAAAACCCAAACCGTTTACAACACTACTATCAGTTCCAAGTAGTGATCAAACCATCACCAGATAACATCCAAGAACTATACTTGGACTCGTTAAAAGAAGTAGGTCTTGATCCATTAGTTCATGACATTCGCTTCGTAGAAGACAACTGGGAAAACCCGACGTTGGGTGCCTGGGGTCTAGGTTGGGAGATCTGGCTAAACGGTATGGAAGTATCGCAATTTACTTACTTCCAAGCAGTTGGTGGTCTTGAGTGTAAACCAGTTACTGGTGAAATGACTTACGGTCTAGAACGTCTTGCGATGTACATCCAAGAAGTAGACAGCGTATATGACCTAGTATGGACAGATGGTCCGCTGGGCACAGTTAAATACGGTGATATTTTCCACCAAAACGAAGTTGAACAGTCTACTTACAACTTCGAACATGCTGATGTTGATTTCTTATTCACGCTATTTGATGAAAGTGAAAAAGAAGCGCAAAAGCTACTAGATTTAGAAGTGCCGCTACCACTACCAGCATACGAGCGTATTCTTGATGCTGGCCACGCATTTAATATGTTAGATGCGCGCCACGCGATCTCAGTAACTGAGCGTCAACGTTACATTTTACGAATTCGCACCCTTTCTAAAGGTGTTGCTGAAGCGTATTACGCATCTCGTGAAGCACTTGGCTTCCCGCTATGTAAAGAAGACAAATAGGAAGTAGCATGGCAACTGAAAATTTATTAATCGAGATTGGTACTGAAGAGTTACCACCAAAATCGTTACGCACATTAGCAGAAGCATTTGCGTCAAACTTCCAAGCTGAGCTAGAAAAAGCAGGTTTAGAATTTGCTGATGTTAACTGGATGGCAGCACCACGTCGTTTAGCATTAACAGTAACAGCGCTTGCGGACTCTCAAGCAGACAAAGTAATTGAAAAGCGCGGTCCTGCGGTTTCTGTTGCATTTGATGCTGACGGTAATGCCACTAAAGCAGCACAAGGCTGGGCTCGCGGTAACGGTATTACAGTTGAACAAGCTGGTCGACTTAAAACCGACAAAGGCGAATGGCTACTTCATAAATCTGAAGTTAAAGGTCAGTCAACACAAGCTCTAGTTGCGGACATGGTAGCAACAGCATTAGCTAAACTACCAGTAAGCAAGCCTATGCGTTGGGGCAATAGCCCGATTCAATTCATTCGCCCTGTACATACAGTTACTATGTTATTTGGTGATGAAGCGCTAGAAGGCGAGATCTTAGGTGTTAAAGCGGCACGTACTATTCGTGGTCACCGTTTCCTAGGTAAAGGTGATTTCGAATTACCACACGCAGATAACTATGTAGATCTACTTGAAGATCACGGCATGGTAATGGTTGATTATGAACGTCGTAAAGATGTGATCCGTAAACAAGTTATCGCAGCTGCAGAAGAACACGGCGGTGTTGCTGAAATCGAAGAAGACCTACTTGAAGAAGTAACGTCACTAGTAGAATGGCCAGTAACATTAGTAGGTAACTTTGAAGAACGTTACCTAGACGTACCAGCGGAAGCTTTGATCTATACGATGAAAGACAACCAAAAGTACTTCCCTATGCTAACTAAAGACGGTGAACTTTTACCTAAATTTATCTTTGTTTCAAACATCATCAGTAAAGATGTTCGACAAGTAATTGAAGGTAACGAAAAAGTTGTACGCCCTCGCCTAGCTGATGCCGAATTCTTCTTTAACACAGATAAGAAACGTACTTTAGAAAGTCGTCTTGCTGATCTAGAAACTGTTTTATTCCAAAAACAACTAGGTACGTTAAAAGAGAAGTCACAACGTATTTCAGATTTAGCGGCTGCAATTGCAGGTAAAATTTCAGCAAATACTGAACACGCTCAACGCGCAGGTCTATTAGCTAAAGCTGACTTAATGTCAGATATGGTAGTAGAATTCCCCGACGTTCAGGGTGTGATGGGCATGCACTATGCACGCAATGACGGTGAAGCAGAAGAAGTGGCAGTAGCACTTAACGAGCAATACATGCCTCGTTATGCTGGTGACCGCCTACCTGAATCATTAGTTGCTTGCTCAGTAGCACTTGCTGATAAACTCGATACACTAGTTGGTATCTTTGGTATTGGTCAGATCCCGAAAGGTGATAAAGACCCGTTCGCACTTCGCCGTGCAGCGATTGGTACATTACGTATCATTATCGAAAAGGACCTGCCTTTAGATCTTGTTGATTTAGTGGATACAGCAAAAGTACTATTCGGTGACAAACTATCAAACGAAAACGTATCAACAGATGTTGTTGCATTCGTACTTGGTCGTTTCCCTGCATGGTACAAAGATGCCGGTATCAGCGTTGATGTGATCCAAGCAGTACTTGCTCGTCGTCCAACGCAGCCAGCTGATTTTGATAAGCGTGTTAAAGCAGTAAATCACTTCCGTGGTTTAGATGCTTCAGCAACTCTAGCAGCTGCAAACAAGCGTGTTGGTAATATCCTTGCTAAGTTTGAAGGTGAACTAAATACAGCTGTCGATGCATCACTGCTTCAAGAAGATGCAGAAAAAGCATTAGCTTCTGCTGTTGACGCGAAAGTTGAATTACTTGCACCATTATTTGCTGCAGGTGATTACCAACAAGCATTAACAGAGTTATCTGAATTACGTGATGTGGTAGATACATTCTTCGACAACGTAATGGTAATGGCTGATGATGAAGCGCTTAAAATTAACCGCTTAACATTACTAAATACCCTGCGTAACCAATTCTTAAATGTAGCGGATATTTCTGTATTACAGAAGTAAACCTTATTTAAAATTTGTGACAGCAATAAAAAAAGCCAGCATCCATGATGCTGGCTTTTTTATTACCTCGATAACAAAGTCAAGATAAATACTTTAACAGCTAACAAAACCGAAAATAACCGATGTTCCACGTGGAACATCGGTTATTTTACTTTCTTCAACCGCCCTGTTAGCCCCGCCGAATAACGCCAAACGTGATCAAATATTTTCATTAACTCTGGATTACCTTGTGGTGATAATGAAATCGCATGATAACGATTGCTCTGAGCTTTAATTGCGCGTACTTTATCAGCCACATGCGTCGGTAACTTCTGTGCTATAAAATCAGAAATAACTAAAGTATCAGCATTTTTATATTGTGCCGAACTCATCAATTCAAGTGACTTTTCAATAACAGGTTGCAGGTCGGTACCACCACGAAAGCTCGATGATAAGAAAGTAAGCATCGTCGATAAGCTGGTACTTTGTGTCACAGGAAAGGTAATTACTTCATTGGAGAACATCATCAAATAACATTGGCGTCGTTGTTCAAAGGCAACTTGCAACAAAGCATAACAAATCGATTTAGCCGTTAGCTCAGGAAAACCCTGCATCGATGTCGAACTATCAACACAGATAATGAAAGGTCCACCGGTCTGTTCATCGGCATCTGTAATATCGCGATATTGAGTGATTTTTTTATATTGCTGCAGTGCCCCTTGATACTGATAACTTAATAAATGGCGTTCGATATAACGCTTATAAAAAATGATCTCTAACTCTGGAAATGTTAAGTTAACCGCTTCGGTTTGCAACATTCGCGAGATTTCATCACTGTAAGTCACACCTTGCATGTCATCAGGCACATTGTCTTTATAGCTATTATCCAGTACCCAGGTTTCATAACTGTTGGGGGTTTCTTCTGGATTAATATGAGCAAGCGCCATGCGTCCCAACTCAGAAGCAATTTGTTTAACCTCTTTGTTCTTACGTAAATTAATCGCATAACGTTGCAACAATTTGGTATCCAAATGGGTCAATTTACCTTTTGCTAGATCCCATAAACGCTCGCCATTGCACAGTAAATCACTATCAAGTACCTCTTCTAACTGCTCAATCGTTTCTTCACGCTCAGCTAACTCAATCAGTAACAGTTCCCGCTTTTCTTCAATTAACCGACTTTGCTCTTGGTATAGCTGCAGCTCAATTGCTTGCTGCCAACTATCTAAAAATACAGCAAAGAACACATCATCCGGCATGCTTCTATTTTGCTGATAGATAGTTAAGCCGGTATTATAAAACGACGAGTCAGTTTTTATCTTACTCAGGATACCTTCGACTTTATTTCTAAAGTTACTCGGGCTTAATAAACGAGCTGTTTCACATAAATGAATTTCATTACTTAAACCAGCAGGTAGTGGCATATCCGCTAATAAGCTCGTGACCTGCTGCTTCCAATCATTAATGTAAGCCAGTTTGATATCACTTGTTACCCGATTATTGGCAGTAACATCTAGCAAGGCATCATCAACTAATTGACGAATAGCAGGACCTTGATTATAAGGATTAGCCATCGCCATTAGCCTTGTTCAAACAAATGCGCAATGGCATTCAAACGGTCTAATAGCGATGCTTTGTGTTGTACTAAATTATTTAACTCTAATGATAAAGAGCCAAGACTGCTGGCAACATCATCCATAAAGTCATCACTAACAAAAATATTATGATTGGTTAAGCTAAACTCGTGTTGGCTTTTCTTCAATTTATCTGCAATAGCCGTTATCTCTTTATCAATTTCAGCTAAAGGTTGTAACCAGTTTTCATCAATATTCAATGCGGCGTCAGAGACAATCACTGCAACTGGAATACTCTTATTGGCAAAATTTTGCACCTGTAAATGCTGATTCGCATCCACCGAAAAGTTTAACCACACATCATTACGATGATCATTAACATAGCCTTTCACTAGACAAGAGCCAGAACGGATCTGTTTTTGGAAATCATCAAGCCCAACATGCACCCATTTTGCCGTTTCTTGTGAGCCCTGCTCTAATACATCATACTCGCCAAGTAATGCAATTTTACATAAACCCGGGATACCATTCAGACTTGAGGTATGCACAAAATCGCGATCTAGTTTATAGCGTAATTTGGTCAATAACACATCAGAGGTTAAGCGAGTGGCAAAGCGATCAATAAACTCAGTATCGAGTTTAATCAAACGATTCTTGATACTAGCTAAGGCTAAGTTAACTTCATCTTGATCACAAAAACGCTTACTTGCAAATTGATGTGTAGCTTCGATAATGACTTCCCGCGATTCTAAATCATGCCAAATACAATCTTTAAGCACAAATAGATCGGTTTCAGTGACTTCATCACGACCATTAAAATAAGCACAGGCTTGCAACAGACGCATTGCTTTTTTCCAACGTCGGTCAGATACATAAACTGGCTCTGCGATCATATCGCCGCTAGTATTACGCTGTTCTAAAAATAATTTCAGCTCATAGATGATTTCAAAACAATGCTCACTGAGGCGTACTTGATTAATCTCTTGCTGCCAAAGCTCAAACTCATCATTGCTCACTTTAACGATCTTATCGTTTACTTGGCGCAATGGTTTTTGAATTAACATGGCTTTAAAATTGCGTTTATCTTGAATAGGTTCTAAATATAAACGGAGTAACATACGATCATAAAGCGCTTCTAAACCAGAGTCAGCACTAGGCAATTCATTCGACGCAGACACAATAACCCGCATCGGTACTTTTTGATGTTCAATACCATTATGGAAAGTACGCTCATTAATCACGGTTAATAAGGTATTTAAGATTGCAGGTCCAGCTTTCCAAATCTCATCAAGAAATACCACTTCTGCTTCAGGTAAATAACCTTTAGTTAAACGTAGGTATTTGCCTTCATCCTTTAGTGCTTTAATTGATAGCGGACCAAAGATCTCTTCAGGTGTTGAAAATCGTGTCATTAAATATTCGAAATAACTTTCATCTTCAAAAATTTCAATCATGCGCTTAGCGATCAAACTTTTAGCAATACCTGGAGGCCCTAATAAAAATACACTCTCACCACTCAGGGCTGCTAATAAACATAATCTTATGGCATCTCGGCGTTCATAAATACCATAAGAAAGATGATCTATTAGTGTTTCAATACGTTCTGATAACAAATTTCTTTGCATAGGGATAAGCTCTTTATGCCTTTTTAAAGACTATTATTGTAATGTTGGAGTTCAACCTTACCCTATCTTTCACGGACAATAAATACATAATTAGTAGACTATTTTTTTTGTTATTAGGGCTTAATTATTCAGTACTTTTTGCTATAAGCACAGGTTGTAAATCCGCCTTTAAAATGATGTTCCACGTGGAACATTATTAAATTGATAACAGAAAACCTGCTTTTGTTTCACGTGAAACATCACCTCTAAGAAAAATTAATTTGCCTCTCTAGCGCTCTCGACAAGCGCTTAAAGTTCAGCTATGTTGGTTGTTTACCCTTTTACATAATTACAAGAAGTGCTGATATGGAATTCTCATTGTTTGGTCAAAGATTTACTCAATTTTCAGGGATCACGCAGTTAATGCATGATCTAAATGAAGGTATCCGCAGCGGCGATGATGTCATCATGTTAGGTGGTGGTAATCCAGCCCAAATACCTGAAATGCTAGAACGCTATAACAGTGAAGCCCAACAGTTATTAAGCAGTGGTGATCTCGTGGCAGCCATGTCGAACTATGATGGACCACAAGGCAAGAACAGTTTCACCACAGCACTTGCGGTATTATTAAATAAAACTTATGGCTGGCAGTTAACTGATAAAAATATCGCCCTGACCAATGGTAGCCAAAATGCCTTCTTCTACCTATTCAACTTATTCGCAGGTGACTTTGCTGACAATAAGAAAAAGAAAGTGTTATTCCCGTTAGCACCTGAATACATAGGCTATACCGACACGGCACTGAGTGATGATTTTTTTGAAACCGTTAAACCTAAGATTGAATTACTTGAAGATGGCTTATTTAAATATCATGTTGATTTCGACAACCTGCATATTACCGATGATATTGGTTTAATCTGCGTATCGCGTCCAACGAACCCAACCGGTAACGTATTAACCGATGAGGAAATGCAACGTCTTGATACGCTTGCCAGAGAGCATAACATCCCTCTGCTAATCGATAACGCTTACGGTACTCCGTTTCCAAATATAATCTTTGAGCCGGTAGAACCTATTTACAATGACAATACCATCCTTTGTATGAGTCTATCAAAACTGGGGTTACCAGGTACTCGCTGTGGTATCGTCATTGGTAATGAAGAAGTTATTTCGGCTATCTCAAATCTAAGCGGTATTATTAATTTAGCACCGGGTAGCCTAGGGCCTATGTTGGCACAAAACTTAGTCGAGTCTGGGGATATCATCAGCTTAAGTGAAGACGTGATCAAACCTTATTATCATGGTAAAGCACAGCAAGCAGTGACTTGGTTACAAGACAGTATTACCGATGAACGTTTCCGGATCCATAAACCCGAAGGCGCTATCTTTTTATGGTTATGGTTCAAAGACCTGCCAATCAGTAGCCAGGAACTGTACGAGCGTTTAAAAGCACGTGGAGTGCTTATTGTATCGGGACATCACTTCTTCCCAGGTTTAGAAGAAGAATGGCGTCATACCCATGAGTGTATCCGCATGAACTACTCACAGCCGGATGACGCAGTACAACGTGGTATTGTTATTATTGCCGAAGAAGTGCAAAAAGCTTACGCAGAAATGGTAGTGATAAGTACAGCGACAGCCTAATGAATCAACATTAGATATTCTGTTCACTGAATTTTAGCGCTAAAAAAAAGGAGCCTTTAGGCTCCTTTTTTATTCTTAAAAAATCATCTCATATAGCAAATTAGAAATCTAAGTTAGCTACTTTTAATGCATTTTCTTCAATAAAGTCACGACGCGGTTCAACATGATCACCCATTAAAGTAGTGAACAATTGATCGGCAGCAACAGCATCTTCAATACGAACTTGTAGCATACGACGCGTTTCAGGATCCATGGTTGTTTCCCATAACTGGCTAGGATTCATTTCACCTAGACCTTTATAGCGTTGGATATAACTACCACGTTTTGATTCAGCCATTAACCAATTTAGCGCTTCCACAAAATTACTTACTTCACGGCTCTTTTCTCCACGCTTAATATAAGCGCCTTCTTCAAGTAAATTAGCAATGCCTAAACCAGTTAGCGTTGCGTATTCTTTTGAATTAAAGAAGCCTGGAGTGAAGTCATAATCAGTATCTAAACCGTGCTGACGTACAGACAGAACTGGATAGAATAATTGGCTTTCTTCATCTTGCGCAATACGTGCAGAATACAAGGTACCCGTCACTTCTTTCGCTGTTAATGTTGCCACTAATTCATCAGCCCACGCAGCTGTTGCTGATTCATCGCTAAGCATGTCAGCCGTGAGTACCGATTGATAAATCATTTCATTGGTGAACACTGTTGGTAAAGTACGGTTTAACTTCGCCATCAAACGTTCAATTTTACGGTAGCCATTCACTAGATCTTCTAACGCCGCACCTTGAATTGCCGGCGCATCAGAGTTAACAAATAAGCCAGCGCCATCAAGTGCGATAGTCGTTAGATATTGTGTTAAGTCAGCATCATCTTTGATGTAGCGTTCTTGTTTACCTTTTTTCATTTTATAAAGCGGTGGCTGGGCAATATAAATGTAACCACGCTCGATAAGCTCAGGCATTTGACGGAAGAAGAAAGTCAGCAGTAACGTACGGATGTGTGAACCATCCACGTCGGCATCGGTCATGATAATGATTTGATGATAACGGGTTTTATCCGGGTTATATTCATCACGACCAATACCACAGCCCATTGCTGTAATTAGCGTTGCCACTTCTTGTGAAGATAGCATTTTATCAAAACGGGCTTTTTCTACGTTTAGGATCTTACCTTTCAACGGTAGAATTGCTTGGTTTTTACGATTACGCCCCTGCTTGGCTGAACCGCCAGCAGAGTCACCTTCCACAATATATAGTTCAGAAAGTGCCGGATCTTTTTCCTGACAATCCGCAAGTTTACCTGGTAAACCAGCTAAATCTAACGCACCTTTACGACGTGTCATTTCACGAGCTTTACGTGCAGCTTCACGCGCACGTGATGCATCAATAATTTTAGTCACAACCGTTGACGCTTCTTTCGGGTTCTCTAGCAAGTATTCCGCTAATTTCTCACCCATAGCTTGTTCAACAGCTGATTTAACTTCTGATGAAACCAGTTTATCTTTAGTCTGCGAAGAGAACTTAGGGTCTGGTACTTTCACAGAGATAACCGCAGTTAGACCTTCACGCGCATCATCACCTGATGCACTTGTAGTCTTGGCTTTTTTCAAGAAGCCTTCTTTTTCCATGTAGTTGTTAAGCGTACGCGTTAATGCCCCACGGAAACCAGCAAGGTGAGTACCACCATCGCGTTGTGGAATGTTATTGGTAAAGCAGTAAATGCCTTCTTGGAAACCATCATTCCACTGCATCGCAACTTCAACAGTAATGCCATCTTCACGTTCTGTAGAAAAGTGGAAAGCATCTTTATTGATCGGTGTTTTATTTACGTTCAGGTAATCAACAAAGGCTTTGATACCACCTTCATAAACGAAATGATCTGACTTACCGTCTTCACGTTCATCAATTAATTTAATTGATACACCTGAGTTTAGGAAAGATAATTCACGTAAACGTTTTGCTAAGATATCGTAATGGAACAAGGTATTTGAGAACGTTTCATGACTAGGCCAGAAGCGTAATTCAGTACCTGTTGTGTCAATATCACCAATCACAGCGATCGGCGCTTGTGGTTCACCATGACGATAAATTTGCTGATGGATATGACCATGACGATGAATAGTTAATTCTAATTTTTCTGATAATGCATTTACAACAGAAACACCAACACCGTGCAGACCACCCGATACTTTATATGAGTTATCATCGAATTTACCACCGGCATGCAGTACCGTTAAAATAACTTCGGCAGCAGAGACACCCTCTTCTTCATGAATATCAACTGGAATACCACGACCGTCATCACTAACAGATACAGAACCATCTTCGTGTATCGTTACAACAACATCAGTACAATGACCCGCTAATGCTTCATCGATAGAGTTATCTACAACCTCAAATACCATGTGGTGCAAACCTGAACCATCATCAGTATCACCAATATACATACCTGGGCGCTTACGCACCGCGTCCAAGCCTTTCAGTACTTTAATACTTGAAGAGTCGTAATTATTTTCAGACATAGTTAGCTCTCGCGCCTTTATATTTAAAATTCAATTAATTTGCCATGTTCCACGTGAAACATTTTACAGCTTTCTGTTAAAAGAGCTGTTACCTGACTTTTCTCAATAGCCGTAACAAATACTTGAGCCTTACTCTCAATCAGATACTGCGCCAGCAACTTCCGTTTACTGTCATCAAGTTCTGAGGAAAAGTCATCGATTAAAAAAGTGCATCGCTTGTTGCTATGCTGACTTAAAAAAAGCCCCTGACTTAATCGCATTGCGCACACGGCCAATTTAAGTTGACCTCTTGATAAAATATCGTGTGCCGGTACTCCGTTCGCTCTAATTCGGATATCCGCTTTTTGCGGACCTAAGCTAGTGTAACCTAACTGTTGATCTCGCATAAAATTTTGTTTTAATAATTCTGCTAACTCGATATCACTATCCCATCCAGCATGATAGCGAATATCAAAGTCATATTCGGGTAAGAAGTCTGCCAAGGCAGATTTAATGATCGGATTAAGCTGTTCAAGGTAGCGACCACGCATCTGCGCAATAATCGTCCCTTGGACTGCAAACTCCTTATCCCAATATGCTAGTTCAGCATAACGTTTGCCCGATTTTAAAATAGCATTACGCTGTTTTAATAATCGCGTTAATTTTGCCCACGTCCCAAAAAATTCAGGTTCCATGTGGAACACGCCCCAATCTACAAACTGTCGACGTAATTTAGGGCCACTTGAAAGTAAGGTAAAACTTTCAGGGTGGATCAATTGTAACGGTAATATACCGGGCAACTCAGCTAATCGGTCTGCTTTTTGTCCGGCAATTTTTAATTCAGTATCACTATTTTTTGATTTTTTTAAACCTATCGTAGTGATCTGCTCATCATTTAATAGTTGTTGGCATTGCGAAAATAAAGTGAAATCTTTCTCACCATGTTTAACAACACGACTGGTTAAATGGGTTCGAAAAGAGCGCCCTAATCCGAGATAATGAATCGCTTCAAGTACACTTGATTTACCGCTACCATTCTCACCAAGAATAATATTAACCCCTACACCCGGTTGCATAGATGCGTGTTTAATATTACGAAAATCAGTAAGATTTAGTTTAACCAGTCCCATCAAACTTATAACCGCATTGGCATAACAACATACAGAGCTTGATCAGATTGCTCATCTTCAATCAAGGCACTGCTATTAGCATCCAATAATGACACTTTAATTTTGTCACATTTTAGCGTGTTCAATACATCTAACACATAGCTCACGTTAAAACTGATCTCTAACTCATCATAGCCAAACTCAACATCAAGTAACTCTTCGGCTTCTTCTTGCTCAGGGTTATTTGCGGTGATCTTAAGCAGACCTTGATTCATATTCAGACGCACACCACGAAACTTTTCATTTGATAAAATGGCAGCTCGCGAGAATGCTTGTTTCAATTCTTCACGACCTGATATTAACATCTTATCGGCATTCTTTGGTAATACCCGACGGTAATCAGGAAAACGACCATCAACCAATTTACAAGTAAAAACAAAACCACTGGTGATAGCACGAATATTATTACTGCCTAATTGGATCTTAACCGTATCTTCTTCACTATCTAGCAAGCGAACTAACTCAAGTACACCTTTACGCGGCACAATCACTTGTTGCTGCGCTAAGTTTGCATCATGTTCACAACTTGCCACTGCAAGGCGGTGTCCATCCGTTGCTACGGTCCGCAATATATTGCCTTCCGTCTCAAACAACATACCATTAAGATAATAACGAACGTCTTGGCTAGCCATCGAGAATTGGGTGTTATCAATTAATCGACGTAATGAACCTTGCAGCAGTTCAAATTCAATATTGTTATCCCAATCTTCAATGTTTGGAAATTCAGTGGCCGGCAATGTCGATAATGAAAAACGACTACGTCCAGATTTAACCACAATACGATCTGCTGCATAGCTAACTTGAATTTGCGCGCCATCAGGTAAACCACGACAGATATCGAGGAATTTTTTCGCGGGTACAGTAGTACGGCCTTCAGTAAACTCACCTTCAAGATTAACTTGACCAATTAATTCAACTTCCAGATCGGTACCGGTTAACGATAACTTACCTGCTTTGGCATCAAGTAACACATTACCTAAAATAGGCAGAGTTGGGCGATTGCCCAACGCACCCGATACTAACTGTAGCGGTCGTAATAATGCTTCGCGATTAATTGTAAACTGCATTTAATATAACCTTTTATACGACGATTTTTTACGACGCTTTGTTACGACGATAGGGTTCGAATCAAATTAGAGTAATCTTCTTTAATATCGTGACTTTCTTCTTTCAATTGCACGATCTTACGACATGCATGAAGCACGGTAGTATGATCGCGACCACCAAACGCATCACCGATTTCCGGTAAACTGTGGTTGGTTAATTCTTTTGCTAATGCCATCGCCACTTGACGCGGTCTCGCAACAGAGCGACTACGACGCTTAGATAATAAGTCAGCCATTTTAATTTTATAATATTCAGCCACTGTTTTTTGAATATTATCAATCGTCACTAACTTTTCTTGTAGCGCTAATAGGTCACGTAATGCTTCACGGACAAAATCAATATTAATCGCCCGACCAGTAAAGTTAGCATTAGCGATCACACGATTCAATGCCCCTTCCAGTTCACGCACATTTGAACGTAAACGTTTGGCAATAAAGAACGCCACTTCATCGGGTAAATGAATATTACTTTCAACCGCTTTGCGCATTAAAATGGCAACACGTGTTTCTAGTTCTGGCGGTTCAATCGCGATGGTTAAACCCCAACCAAAACGCGACTTAAGTCGATCTTCAACACCGTCGATTTCTTTCGGGTAACGATCTGAAGTTAAAATAATCTGCTGGTTACCTTCAAGTAACGCATTGAAAGTATGGAAAAACTCTTCTTGAGAACGTTCTTTCTTGGCAAAGAATTGAATATCATCAATTAATAATGCATCAACACTGCGGTAATAGTTTTTGAACGCTTCGATAGCATTGTTCTGTAATGCCTTAACCATGTCCTGCACAAAACGTTCAGAGTGCATATAGATCACTTTGGCATTGGCTTTTTGCGCTTTAATACCGTTACCAACCGCATGCAATAAATGCGTTTTACCTAAACCTGTACCACCGTATAGAAATAACGGGTTATAAGCACCACCCGGATTATTCGCCACCTGCTGGGCAGCAGCACGGGCTAATTGGTTTGATTTACCTTCCACAAAGTTGTCAAAGGTATAGGTCAGGTTAACATTGCTACGGTGATTGATAGTCGGCTGTTGTGGTGAACTCGATTCCCACGGGTCGGTTTGAGGCATCGCAATGACCTTTTGAGTCACCACACGATCAATCTTAGTTGTCGCTTGCGTAACAGTCGTTGGTTTGCCACCAATATCGAAACGTAAAATAGGCGCGTCAGCACCACAGAATTCATCAAATAATGCCGTGATGGAATTAAGGTACTTATCACGAACCCAATCAAGAACAAAACGGTTCGGAGCATACAAGGTGAGAGTACTATCGGTAAGTTCGGCTTTCAGCGGGCGTAACCACATACTGAATTCAGTAGCAGAAAGCTCATTTTGTAAGCGCGAAAGGCATTGCTGCCAAAGAGAAACTGACACTCTCCACACTCCAGATTAATAATAAAGAATAATGGATTATTTTACTGCTAATTGTGCATAAGCGCTAGCATGAATAAACAGTTATCCACACAAAAGTAAAATAAAAACCAATAACGCGAGAATACGTACAATAAAACCCACAAATATAATAAATCACACTATCTTTTAGCAATTACTTATAACTAAACGCTATTTATAATTCATTTTACATTAGAATATCATGCTCCCATCAAACATATAATTTGCTTCATCAGGATGGACCATGAAAAAACTATTATTAGCAGCAGCAATGCTTGTTAGCACGACATTAACCAGCGTTGCACATGCACAAGAAACAATTAAAGTAGGCATGTCAGGTAACTACTTTCCATTCACTTTTTCAAAAAATGATCAACTGCAAGGTTTTGAAGTCGATTTATGGAAAGAGATCGCCAAGCGTAATGATGCAAAAGTAGAATTCATCACGGTTAATTTTTCTGGTCTATTTGGGATGCTAGAAACAGGTCGTATCGACACGATTTCAAACCAAGTAACCATCACCCCTACCCGTACCGCTAAATATGCATTTAGCCAAACTTACGTATATGACGGTGCGCAAGTAGTAGTGAAAAAAGGTAATACTGACATTAACGGTATCGACGACCTGGCAAACAAAACCGTGGGCGTAAATTTAGGCTCTAATTTTGCTGATTTATTACGCAAATACGATACTAATAACAACATTACCATCAAAACCTACGACACAGGTATCGAACGTGATGTAGCATTAGGTCGTACCGATGCGTTTGTGATGGATCGTTTATCATCACTTGAATTAATTAACAAATCACCATTACCGTTGCAACTTGCAGGCCCAACGTTTGAAACTATCGAAAATGCAATGCCATTTTTGAAAACAGAAAAACAAGAAGTACTACGCCTAAAAGTGAATACAACGCTGGATAGCATGCGTGCAGATGGCACACTTGCAGCAATTTCAGTAAAATGGTTCTCAACGGATATCACAGTAAAATAAATGCAATTTAATTTTGAGTACATGCTTAACCTGTTCCCGATACTGCTTAAGTATTTGGGAACTACCATGCAGATGGCACTGATTGGTGTCATCTTTGCCCTGATATTAGCCATTGGCTTAGCAGTGGTGCGCACGTTCAAAGTACCTGTGCTCAATCAATTGGCCATGTTATTTATTTCGTTTTTTCGTGGTACCCCACTCCTTGTACAGTTATTTTTGCTGTATTACGGTCTGCCTCGCGTGTTCCCAATATTAATCAACATGGATGCCTTTACCGCATCCGTGATTGGTTTAACGTTGCACTTTGCCGCTTACAAAGCTGAAAGTATTCGCGCTGCAATTATGGCAGTGGATAAATCACAGATGGAAGCCTCGCTCAGTATCGGCATGACCACGAGTCAGGCGATGCGTCGTATCGTCCTGCCACAAGCTGCACGTATTGCGACTCCATCCTTGATGAATTACTTTATCGACATGATCAAAAGTACCTCGCTGGCGTTTACACTAGGGGTTACCGAGATAATGGCAAAAACCCAGATGGAAGCCTCATCAAGTTTTTACTTCTTTGAAAGCTACCTTGCTGTTGCACTAATTTACTGGGCAGTGGTACTCATCTTTACCCAAATGCAAGTACATTTAGAACGTCACCTCAACAAGGCGTATTAACATGATCAAAGTAGCTAATTTAAGTAAGCATTTTGGTGATAACGTGGTTTTACGCCAAATTGATTTAGATATCAAAGAAGGTGAAACAACAGTTATCATCGGCCCTTCAGGCACAGGAAAATCAACACTGCTACGTTGCCTTAATTTTCTAGAGCAACCAACCAGCGCCAAGATCACCATTGATGATTTAGTTGTTGATGCTAGCAGCGCGACTAAAAAACAAATTACGGAACTGCGTAAAAAAACCGCGTTCGTATTTCAAAACTATGCGCTGTTTGCTAATAAGACTGCGCTTGAGAACATTACCGAGGGTTTAGTTACCGTCCGAGGTAAGTCGGCTGAAGTAGCAAAACAAGAAGCGCTTACTATCCTGACAAGTATAGGTTTAGCTGATAAGAAAGATTACTATCCTTCCGCACTGTCAGGCGGTCAGCAACAACGTATCGGCATCGCGCGAGCCATGGCGGCACAAAGCAAAGTGATCTTGTTTGATGAACCAACCTCAGCGTTAGACCCTGAATGGGTTGGTGAAGTACTCGGATTAATGCGCCAATTAGCCAACCAAAAGCAAACCATGCTGATTGTGACGCACGAAATGCAATTTGCAAAAGAGATCGCAGACCGGGTGATTTTTATGGATCAAGGTCAGATTATTGAACAAGGATCCGCGGATATGATCTTTAATAACCCGCAAGATCCTCGTACTCGTACATTTTTACAACGAGTAAATCAATAATCAGGCGTTATAAAGTGGATAAATTAGCAGCGCTGACTTGTTAGTTAGTAAATAGCCTGTATAATTCCCCGCTTGATCCCTTGTGATCAGATTGGAATAACAGCAATTATTAAACCGAATTATAATTTTTATCTTCTAAAGATAGGAATTTAGCCTATTATTTCATGTATCCAATCGCATAATAATCGGTCGAGAATATCGAATTTAAGTAAGATAATGCTATTTTCACGAGGCGAATATTGATTAATTATTGACTTGTTTTACAACAATGATTAAAATTCCGCCTCTTTTTGTGTTAGTCAAGTTGACGACCGGTCATTATTTCTTGACTGACTCAACATAACTGTACAGTTAATTTTATAACGGATAAAGCTATGAAACGTACTTTTCAACCAAGTAACCTTAAGCGTAAACGTTCACACGGTTTCCGCGCACGTAAAGCAACTGTAGGTGGCCGTA
>Ga0209291_1000576_pt1 | contig 34532 bp, 34 predicted proteins | sample GOMGulsemesocosm_FD_184633 | JGI IMG/M metagenome (GOLD analysis project Ga0209291, IMG submission 184633) | Methane-oxidizing microbial communities from mesocosms in the Gulf of Mexico - GOM9B Gulf of Mexico (SPAdes) (version 2) | ecosystem: Environmental > Aquatic > Marine > Cold seeps...
ATTAGTACTTTTACGTAATTATTATTCTTTATAACAAATAGATGAAAGCATATTTAGATTTAATTCAAGATATTTTAGATAATGGTACTCAAAAAGGAGACCGTACAGGAACAGGAACTAAGAGTGTTTTTGGTCGTCAAATTCGATTTGATTTGAGTGAAGGTTTTCCAATGGTTACCACTAAAAAGTTACATTTAAAATCTATTGTTCACGAATTATTGTGGTTTATAAAAGGAGATACAAATATTAAGTATTTAAATGATAATGGCGTAAAAATTTGGAATGCTTGGGCGGATGAGAATGGTGATTTAGGTCCTGTTTATGGCGCACAGTGGAGAAATTGGAATGGTGAAGGGATTGACCAATTAGCCATGGTGGTTGAACAGTTAAAAAATAATCCAGATAGCCGTAGAATTATGATTTCGGCTTGGAATCCTTCAGTGATGCCAAACACAAGTAAAACATTTACTGAAAATGTTGCCAATGGAAAAGCAGCACTTCCACCTTGCCATGCGTTTTTTCAGTTTTATGTGGCAGATGGAAAATTATCTTGTCAATTATATCAAAGATCTGCAGATGTGTTTTTAGGGGTGCCATTTAATATTGCATCTTATGCGTTAATGGTGATGATGTTAGCTCAAGTTTGTGATTTAGAAGTAGGTGAGTTTGTTCATTCGTTCGGTGACGTGCATTTATATAATAACCATTTTGATCAGGTAGAACTTCAGTTAAGCCGAGAACCTAAAAAGTTACCAGTGATGAAAATGAATCCAAACATTAAAAATATTGAAGATTTTACATTTGAAGATTTTGAATTAGTGGGATATGAGCATCATGCTCACATTAAAGGAAAGGTATCTGTTTAAAATGACCTATTCTGAACTTTCAGTTCTGCATTATGCTAAAAAAATAGTTGGTGATTTGCAATTGTAAACTCTCAATCCATTTTTTATCGCATGTCTTGAATTGAAAATTAATAATAAGTCAAATAGTTTAAAATAAAGTTTGATTTTCTAACTAAGAGAAAATCAATTAATTCTAAAATCATTAGAAATGATAAAATTAATAGTAGCAAAAGCAAACAATGATGTTATAGGTAAGGATAATGACTTAATATGGCATTTACCGGCTGATATGCGTTTTTTTACACAGTCAACTAAAGGGCATGTTGTAATTATGGGAAGAAGAAACTGGGATTCTATTCCTTTGAAGTACCGCCCATTATTTGGAAGAGTTAATGCGGTTGTTACTAGAAATACTGAGTTTTCTCATCCTGATTGCGATACTTTCAATTCAGTGGAATCATCAATTGAATATTACCAAAAAAATAATCCTGAATTAGATATTTATATTATCGGTGGCGGTCAAATTTATGACTATTCCATAAAAAACAATTTAGTGGACGAAATGTTAATTACATTTATTGATCATAGTTATGAAGGTGACACTTGGTTTCCAACTTTTGAGGAATCAGAATGGACAAAAGAAATGATAATGGATTATAAGAAAGATGACAAGAATCCGCATGATTTCAAAGTGTTCAGGTACTTGAAAAAATAATTACTCAAAGTATATTTTTACACATCAATTATTAAGTGGAGTATGAAAAATGTTGTATTTTTTATGGTGTTATTAGCTTCGGTTCTTGGACGTACGCAAGATTTAAGCCAATCAGCAGTCAATTTCATTTACCAATTAGATTCTGTTCCAAACCAAGGGTATAACTATTTTCTTGACGATTCTTTTAAGGAGAAAGTTAAAAAAGAAGACATGGTCAAAATGTGGAGTCAGATAGAAACCATGTTTGGTGATTTTGAATCCGCTTGCTATATTTGTTCAAATAGCGTTAGTACTTCAAATCAAGTCTATATATCGGTAAGTTTTAAAAGAAAGTCTCAAAATTTGAATATTGTATTTAATGCGAAAAATAAGATAGAAGGCTTTTTTATGGCTACTACTATTCCTTGTGAACCAATAGTATATCCACTTCCAAAATATGTAAAAGGAAAAAGGTTTATAGAAGAGGCTATTATTTTTAAATCTGATGGTTTAATCATGAAAGGCGCAATAGTATTACCAAAGAAATTAAAGAAAGAGACACCAGTTTTTATTTTTGTTCATGGTTCGGGTCCTAACGATAGAGATGAATCTGTTGGTCCAAATAAAATTTTCAAAGATTTAGCCTATGGATTGGCAACCAAAGGGATTCCCTCTTTGCGTTATGATAAAAGGTCTTATTTATATAAATCACTTGAATTGAATAATGATATTAATAAAGAGGTGTTAAATGATGTAATATCTGCCATCAAATGGGTGAAAAGTCAAGGTGCTGTTAAAGACCGTCCAGTTTATATAATTGGGCATAGTTTAGGAGCTTACCTTGCGCCACAAATTGCAAATATTAATACTGAAGTAAATGGTATAATAATGATGGCGGGTAATTGTAGGCCATTAGAAGAGTTAATTAAAGAGCAGTATTTATACTTGTCTAGCTTAAATGAAGGTAATGCTGTAGAATTAAGACATGAAATTACGGATTTAGAAATTAAAATGAAGTATTTAAAGGATAGTTTAACTGAGTTTTCATCTTCTGAAAAATTACCACTTAACCTACCCGCTTCCTATTGGTTGTCTTTAAAAAAGTATGACCAGAAAAATGCTATTCAAAACTTAAGTATTCCAATTTTCGTAATGCAAGGTGAAAGAGATTATCAAGTCACTATGACTGACTATGAATTGTGGTCTGATGTAATGCAGGGGAAGTCAAATTACTATTCTAAAAGTTACCCAAAACTAAATCATTTATTTTTAGAAGGTGAAGGTGCTCCAGCTCCTTCAGAATACATGATTCAAAGTCATATACCAAAATATGTAATAAAAGATATTATAAAGTGGGTTAATAAAGTATCAAAGTAACATTACTCTTCTTCCTCTTCCTCAATTCTATTATTGGCAAATGCTGAAGGTACTAAGTTTGGAATCAATTTAAGAACAACTGGTAAAATCACAGCTCCACCGGGTAACATGAATAAAGCAAGTGAAGGAATTGTTTTAGCTAAATCAAAAAAATGTGCTTTCACTTTTTCTTTTTCATCTTTTGTTAAATCGTGTTGTCTAGATTTAGATATTAAATTCACTAATTCTTTACTGTTTTTAAGTTCAATAGCCAATTTGTCTTTATTTCTGCCTAATATTTTAGACCAACGTTTACCAGCACCACTTAACATTAACTCTACATCATTTTTACCTTTTAAGAAAAGAGAGTCGTCATGATTAGATAATACAAAACTTTGAATAGCAATGTGAGCATTGTCTCTATCAGCAATTTTAAGGTCTAGCTTGTCTGTTAAATCTATTAAAAATTGTTGTTCCAAATTAGATAGTCCTGTGTCGGTCCATAATGTAAGGATTGCTATTTCTAAAACAAAACGTCTTAAAAGCCAAGATTTTTCAAAAATGAAATCAATATCAGCTAAACTTTTACTCGTTTCAAAAAATGTTTCAGCCTCATGTTTCTGGTTTGAATTTAAATTGGCTGAAGCTAAAAATATTTTAAAAATACCTTTTTCTTCATCAGAAATGTATCCGTCAGACTTTGCCGATAATGCTACAATCTTAACTAGGTCTAACATTATTTCAGAGCGTTTTTCAACTAAATTGAAAGAATTGCTAACTGTTAAATAATCTTGATACAATACCAAGTCATGAAATAATAGACTATTATAAAGGTAAGTGGATACAATTTTATTAGCAATGTTCCCCTTAATTTTAACCCGTTGACTAATTATTGATTCTACCTTTCCGAATACATCAAGATTTGAAAAGTTTAGCCATCCTTTTTTAGCCTTTTCTAGTTGTGTATTTTCGTAAAAAGAGACGAATCGAGTTAGTGACTCTTCTAAGTTAGCGTGATTTATTTTTCCTTTATGTATGTAATCTACCAAGAATAGCCCTTCTAATAGTAAAATTTTAAAAGATTCATCTAAGCTTAGTTTTTTGATAAAACCATCATCTAAAAAAACAAAACTAGTAGGGTGGCCATACATTAATCCAGTAGGTTGAATAAAGGCATAAACTAACTCTTCAGAATTTAAAATGCTTCCTGGGAATTTTTGCAAAACAGTTTCATAGTTCTCGATTAATGAAAAATATTTTTTTACCCAACCTTTACTACTAGGACTGATCCCCATTTTATTTATAGATTTTAATCAAAAGTAGTCATATTTTTAAGTTTGGTATAAATTTAGAGTTACTTTTGTAATGATGAATAAATTGATATTAATTTTACTTGTTTTTGGTGTGTTTTCTTTTAGAGGATATGCTCAACTTGATGTTTTAAAAATTAAATCACTATCTCATTCCATGAATGAAACTTCAGGTTTAGTATTCTATCAAAACAAGTATTTGATTACACACAATGACGGTGGAAATGAAAGCGAACTATTTGTTTTAGATACGCTCGGAAATTTAATTAAAAAAATTAACTTGATCGATACTAGGAATAAAGATTGGGAGGATTTAACTCAAGATAATAAAGGGGATCTATATGTAGGCGATTTTGGAAATAATTTTAATAAACGTAAAAAAAATCAAATCTATATTGTTAAAAATGGTTTTATTTATAAAGATAAGGTTGAGACTGAAAAAATCACATTTTGGTATGAAGATCAACACAATTTCCCACCACAAAAAGAAAACTTGAATTTTGATTGTGAAGCCTTCTTTTATAAAGATGGATTTTTATATTTATTAACCAAATGTAGATCAAAGCCTTTTACGGGTATTTCAAAAGTGTACAGGATTCCAGCTCAAAAAGGAAAGCATAAAGCTAAATTGGTAGGGCAATTTCAATTTTGTAGTACGGCTTGGCAATTTTGCTCTGTGACTTCAGCGGATTACGATTTTAAATCTAATACACTATCTGTATTGACTTATGGTAGGTTGTATGTCGTCTCAAACATTAAGAATAATGAGTTTTGGAATGGAACCATAAAAAAGTACAACATTGAAAAGCTTAAGCAAAGAGAAGCATTAGCTTATGTTTCACCTGGTCAATGGTTTATGACAGATGAATTTAGAAAAGGTTTTGGTGGGGGTAATCTATATAAGTTACTCCTGAAATAAGTGTGTTATTAAGTGTAATAATTAGTCATCAATATATATAAAATGAAAACAATAATATTCGATATGGATGGGATTTTAATTAATTCTGAACCATTATGGAAAATAGCTGAAATTGAAGCTTTTGCTAAAGTTGGGCTCGATACAAAGGCAACAGATTTTGAAGAATCTGTTGGCTTAAGAATTGATGAAGTGGTTCAAATATGGCATGATAAAGTGAAATGGACTAATAAAACGGTAAAGGAAGTTGAGGATGATATTGTTAATATTGTGATTAGAGAAATTTATACCCAAGGCCAAGAGATGGATGGCGTAACCGATTTGTTGAAATCACTAAAATCAAAAGGTTATAAGATTGGGTTAGCCACATCATCTTATCAACGCGTAATTGATGCAGTGTTAAAGAAATTAAACATTGGTGACTATTTTGATGTTATACATTCAGCTGAGCATGAAAAGTATGGAAAACCACATCCCGCAGTTTTTATGACAACCGCAGATCTATTAAACGTTAAATTTTCTGACTGTTTAGTATTTGAAGATTCATTGAATGGTGTGATTTCAGCAAAAGCAGCTAGAATGAAAGTAGTGGCCGTACCAGAAGATTGTAATGGTTCAAACCCTAAATTAATTGTGGCTGATTTAATACTCAATTCTTTAGCTGATTTTGATGCGGATAGAATTGATAGTCTATTTAAATAGGTAATTGATTTTGTTCATTAATATTTAGAAGTAATGGCGGTTTTGTTATTTTAGAAAACATATTATTTATATTTTTGACACCAACAGTTTCCCAATGAAAGAGTTTGTAAAATGGATAAAAAAGTAAATAGTAATTCTAAAGAACAATGGATGGTTGTTAAAACCAATCCAAGGGCGGAGAAAAAAGTAGATGAACGTTTGAATAAGGCTGGATTTACAACTTTTTTACCTTTAGTTACTATAATTAAAGTGTGGAGTGATCGAAAAAAGAAAATAGTTCAACCATTAATCCCTTCCACTTTATTTGTCTGGACAACACCAAGGTTGCTGAATGATGTGTATGTTGTAAATGGAGTACATAGCATATTGAAATTTTTGGGAAAACCAGCTATCGTACAAAATTATGAAATTGAAAATTTACGAATTTTACTCAATCAAAAAGAGCAAAGCGACCTAGAGGTTGTAGAGCGCTATAAGAAGGGAGAGTTGGTTCAGGTTATAAATGGACCGTTTCAAGGTTTAGTCGCTAATGTTATGACTTCAACTTGTACATATCGACTGGTTGTAGAAATTGAAAGTATAGGTTCTGGATTTGTGGTTAATGTGCCTAAAAGTTATGTAGAAAAATGGACTAAATCGACTAACTAAAACAATCATAAATTAAAAAGAGAAGACAGAATAGAGTACCGAGTCGTAAAAATAATTAGTTTTGCAATTCTGAACTTTTGAATAAAGCGTTTACAACAAAATTGACTATGAAAAACAATATTTTTTACTTGAGTATACTAACGGTATTATTAATTTCAATTACTTCATGTAAAACGCGTGAAAAATTAGTGTATTTTCAAAACGGTGTTTCTGGAAGTGATTCCTCTGTTGTAAATACAAGTAATTATACTCCATCTTTCAAAAAAGATGATTTGTTATCAGTTGTGGTAACTGCAGATTCTCCTGAAGCGACAATCCCGTTTAACTTACCTGCTACTACAGGTTCTATTGCTGCTAATTCTGGTTATACTACGGGTAACCCAGAAAGAGTAGGTTATTTAATTGATGAAAATGGTATGATAAACATGCCTTATATTGGGGGAATTGAAATAGGAGGTTTGTCTAGAGCGGAAGCTATTTCATTAATTGAGGACAAATTGGGTATTTATGTGACTCACCCTATAGTTAATATTCAAATTTTGAATTACAAAGTAACTGTATTAGGTGATGTGGCTAGACCTGGAACATTTAAAGTGCCTAATGAAAGAATTACGCTTTTAGAGGCTGTTGGTTTAGCAGGAGACTTAAGGATTACTGGGAATAGAAAAAATGTATTAGTTATTAGAGATAATGCTGGTGCAAAAACAGAACATAGGATTGATTTAACATCTTCAGATTTGTTTAGTTCTCCAGTGTATTATTTAGAGCAAAATGACATGGTTTATGTTGAGCCAAATGGGACTGCTCGTTCAAGGTCATCTTTATTAGTGACAACTTCTGGAATTTTTATTTCATTGACTTCGTTGATTTTGACAACAATAAGTATTATTACTAAATAATACGTAATTTATTAGAAGGTAAAATTTCTAATCTTCTCTTTTTTTATCATTTAAAGTTTACTATATTTGCGAAAATTGATTCGTATGGTTTGATACGCGAAGCGTAGGAAATAACATAAGAATGGATAAACCCTGTGACTACAACATATAAAATATGACACGTTTTGTGTGAATATTTTATAAGCTAGAACATGGTATTATTCTTATAAAACCCTTTTTTAGGGGGTAGGTTAATGAGTTTTATTAACCTTAATAATACTTTAGTTAGTACAACGTAAGTTGGGACTGACCGCGGCGTAGCCGTGTAAAAAATCAGAATACAAAGTACAGATGACAGAAACTGAAAAGAACAACGCATACATGAAAGGCTTGATTGAGGCCTTTCCAAAAGATTTAATAGAAGCTTTGGCTATTGCAAATCAGAATCCGTTAAAAAATAAATACCCTAAATTTAATAATGTTATTATCTGCGGGATGGGCGGTTCTGGTATTGGGGGGAAGTTAGTTGCGTCATGGGTTGAAGATGAAATCAATATTCCTATTAACTTTTGCCAGGATTACAAATTGCCTAATTATGTTGACAATACAACACTAATTATTGCCTCTTCAAATTCTGGGAACACGGAAGAAACATTATCTGCTGTTGAAGAAGCACATAAAAAAGGTAGTGCTATTGTTGGTGTGTGTTCTGGCGGAGACTTAGAAAGTTTCTGTAATTCATGGAGCTACGATTGTATTTTGGTGCCCGGAGGTAACCCACCACGGACAGCTTTAGCTTTTTCAATTGTGCAGTTAATGCATATTTTTGGTGAATTAAATTTAACTAATAAAACAAAATTAAAAGAATTTGTAATAGCTAAGGAGTTGATTGTGTCTAATATTGGGGTAATTCATAAAGAAGCCAAACAATTAGCTGATTTTATAAATGGCAAAGAATTAATTATTTATAGTGAATCGAAAGATGAAGGCGTGGCTATTCGTGCTAGACAGCAATTCAATGAAAATTGCAAAATATTGTGTAATCATCACACTATTCCAGAAATGAATCATAACGAAATGGTCGGTTGGTATGGTGGGGCAAATCGCTATGCCGTTTTACTCCTAAAAACGAATGATTGGCACCTGCAAAATAATAAAAGATTGACTTTTTCTATTGAAAGAATTAAAGCTAAAACAAATCACATATTATCCTTATCAGCAAAAGGAAATTCTATGCTTGAACGCTCTTTATATTTAATCCACATCATTGATTGGGCGTCTTTATATTTAGCACAAAAAAATAATATTGATTCAGTATATATTGAAGTAATTGACAGTTTAAAAGCTTCATTACAGAACTAAATAAAATTAAGAAATGATTACAAAAGAAAGATTAACCCATTTAAAACAGCTTGAAGCTGAGTCAATTCACATACTACGTGAAGTGGCTGCAGAGTTTAGTAATCCTGTTATGATGTATTCTGTAGGGAAAGACTCTTCAGTGATGCTTCACCTGGCTATAAAGGCTTTTGCGCCGTCAAAGCCTCCATTTCCAATGTTACACGTTGATACGAAATGGAAGTTTCATGAAATGATTAAATTTAGAGATCAACGTGCAGTTGATCTTGGTTTTGATTTAGTAGTTCATTCAAATCAGAAAGGAATTGATATGAACATTTCTCCATTTGAGCATGGTTCAAAAGTACACACTGATGTAATGAAAACTGAAGGTTTAAAACAAGCTTTGAATAAAGGAGGATATGATGCCATTATTGGTGGTGCAAGACGAGATGAAGAAAAATCTCGTGCCAAGGAGCGTATATTCTCTTTCCGTGATAAAAATCACAGATGGGACCCTAAGAATCAACGTCCTGAGCTTTGGAATGTTTATAACACGGCTATACAGAAAGGTGAGAGTGTACGTGTATTTCCAATTTCAAATTGGACAGAATTAGACATTTGGCAATATATTTACCTAGAGAATATAAAAATCCCTTCTCTTTATTTTTCTAAAGAAAGAGAAGTGGTAGAGTATGAAGGTGCAAAAATTCTTGTTGATGATGATAGAATGCCTGAAGAATTAAGGAAAACAGCAAAAAAAGAAATGGTACGTTTTAGAACATTAGGATGTTACCCTTTAACTGGAGCAATAAATTCTACAGCGACAACATTACCAGAAATAATAAAAGAAATGCTTCTTTCTACGAGTTCAGAACGAGAAGGTAGATTGATCGACAAAGATTCTGAGGGAGCAATGGAACAAAAGAAAATAGAAGGATACTTTTAATATGGAGACTCAAAATATAAAAATTGCAAAAGATATAGAAGGATATCTTAAAGAACATGAAAACAAGGATATGCTCCGTTTTCTAACCTGTGGATCTGTAGATGACGGTAAGAGTACACTTATCGGTCGAATGTTGTATGATGCTAAAATGATTTTTGATGATCAACTAGCAGCTGTAGAAGGAGAAAGTAAAAAATATGGAACGACTGGAGAAAAAATTGACATGGCATTGTTGGTTGATGGACTTCAGAGTGAAAGAGAACAAGGGATTACAATTGATGTTGCTTACAGATTTTTCGCTACAGAAAATAGAAAATTCATTATAGCAGATACGCCAGGACATGAACAGTATACTAGAAATATGGTTACTGGAGCATCAACTGCTGATGTAGCTATTATTCTAATTGATGCTAGAAAAGGTATTCTTACACAAACAAGAAGACATAGCTTTATAGTAAGTCTGTTAGGAATTGAACATGTAGTTGTTGCTATTAATAAAATGGATTTAGTAGATTTTAGTGAAGCTGTTTTTAATGAGATTTCTAAATCTTATGACGAATTAGCTACTGAACTAGGGATTAAAAATACATATCATATTCCAGTATCAGCATTGGACGGAGATAATGTTGTAGATGAGAGTGGGAATACGCCTTGGTATAAGGGTAAACCTATGCTTAGTCTTTTAGACACAATGGATATTACCAAAGAACAGAAAGATGAAGATTTTAGATTTCCTGTTCAATATGTAAACAGACCTAATCTTGATTTTAGAGGGTTTTGTGGAACAATTGTAGCTGGTAAAGTTTCTGTTGGTGATGAGATTACTGTACTACCATCTGGTAAAACTACAAAAGTTAAAAGTATAATTAATGCTGGAGATATTTCGGAGGCTGATTTTCATGTGACGTGTGAAAGTGCTTATACGTCAATGGCTATTACACTTACGACTGAAGATGAAGTGGATATTTCTCGTGGAGACATGATTGTGCATTCGGAAAGTGTACCAAGAGTTTCTAATTCATTGAAAGTCATGTTGGTTTGGATGGATGAACAATCTATGGATTTAAACCAGAATTATGATATTAAAAGGGGGACGTCTGTTGTGACTGGCTCTTTTGAACATATCAATTATAAAGTTGACGTGAATACGTTTGAAAGAGACCAAGTGCATACACTTGGTGTTAATGATATAGCATCTTGTAAAATGGTATTGAATCAGCCTATTGCAGCCGATTCATATGAAACAAATCGTTTTACAGGTTCGTTTATTGTGGTGGATAGAATTACCAACAATACGGTAGGAGCTGGAATGATTTTAGGCGTAAGTAGAAGGGAAGAAGATTTAAATAAAATTCAATCCAAAGACTATAAAGATTCTGAAAAAGCGCTGAATTTGTTTATACGCGAAAACTTCCCTGAATGGGAATGTAAAACTATATAGAATGTATCAAGATACTAATATACGTTCTATTGTAAAAGGTATTAGCTGGCGAATAATAGCTGCTGTTGTTACCATGACCATTGTGTACGTGTTTTTTGGTCGATTGGACTTAGCTATTGCTACAGGCTTAGTTGAAACGTGCTTTAAGCTTGCATTGTATTGGATACATGAACGTGCCTGGATTAAGATCCGTTGGGGGAGAAAAAAAATTGAGCCATTTAACTTATGGTTTACAGGCTTACCTCTTTCTGGAAAAACAACAATTGCAGATTTAGTGTATGCAGAATTGGAAAAATTACATGTTCCTATTGAACGTATTGATTCAACTAATATACGTGACCTTGTTCCAAATATTGGGTTTAGCAGAGCAGATCGTAATCGTCACATGCATAGAATTGGTTATTTAATACAGAAACTTCAAAAAAATTCAGTCTCAACGGTAGTATCCTTTGTTTCTCCATATACAGAATCTAGAAAAACCATACGAGAAATGGTAAAGCAGAATATTGTTGTTTATGTTAAAGCAGATATAGAAACATGTAAGGCAAGAGATTACAAAGGGGTATATAAAAAGGCCATGTCTGGTGAATTACAAAATTTTACGGGTATTAATGATGTTTATGAGGAACCTAAACATGCAGAAATAACGATTGATACAGATAAAATGAGTGCAGAGGAAGCTGCAAAACAAATTGTGAAATACATAAAGAAAAAGTATGTCAAATAAAAATATTGTTTGGCATGAGCATCATGTCACAAAAAAAGAACGTTCTGAAATTAAAAATCAGAAACCTTGCGTATTGTGGTTTACTGGGCTTAGTGGTTCTGGAAAATCTACCGTAGCAAATGCTGTAGAATTAAAATTGAACGAAATAAATAAGCATACATACTTATTAGATGGAGATAATATTCGATTAGGTCTGAATAAAGGATTAACTTTTTCTGATAACGATCGTGTAGAAAATGTTAGACGAATAGGAGAGGTTTCAAAATTGTTTGTGGATGCAGGCGTAATTGTGTTGACTGCATTTATTTCTCCTTTCAAAAAAGACCGTTCACAAGTACGTGAATTAATGAATTCTGGCGAATTTATTGAAGTCTTTATTGATACTCCTCTTGAAATATGTGAAGCAAGAGACCCTAAAGGGCTTTATAAAAAAGCGCGTACAGGAGAGATTCCAAATTTTACTGGAATTTCATCACCCTATGAATCACCTGATAAGGCTGAGATTCATATTAAGGCAGGAGAACTCACTTTAGAGCAATCTGTTGAACAAATAATAAATTACTTGAGCTTAAATGACTATTTAAATGGGTAAAGAAGAATTACTACAGATTGCAATTAAAGCTAGTTTAAAAGCTGGAGAAGCAATACTAAAAATATACAACTCGGATGACTTTGGAGTGGAACTTAAAGGTGATGATTCACCCTTGACTAAAGCTGATTTGGCTGCGGATAAAATTATTCAAGGTTATTTGACTGAAACGGGGATTCCTATTCTTTCAGAAGAAGGGAAAAATATACCTTACGAAGACAGAAAAGACTGGGGACAGCTTTGGATTGTGGATCCCATTGATGGAACAAAAGAATTTATCAAAAAAAATGGAGAGTTTACTGTAAACATTGCTTTAATTGAAAATCAGGAAACTGTGCTTGGTGTTGTTTATGCACCTGTGTTAAATGACTTGTATTTTTCTTCAAAGGAAAAAGGGGCATTTAAAATTGCGAATGGAGAAAAGCTTGATGTTTCAACTATCATTTCATCAGCGAGCTCTCTTCCATTAAAATCAAATAGAACAACATATACTGTGGTGGCTAGTCGATCACATATGTCTCCAGAAACTGAAGCGTATGTTGCAGAAATGAAAAAGGAGCATGGAGCCGTTGAATTGATTTCTAAAGGAAGTTCTTTAAAAATAGTGATGGTAGCAGAAGGTGCAGCCGATTGCTATCCAAGATTCGCGCCTACAATGGAATGGGATACAGCTGCTGGTCAGGCTATATGTGAACATGCTGGTTTTGAAGTGATGGATTGGAAAACAAAAAAAACAATGAAGTATAATAGAGAACAGTTATTGAATAATTGGTTCTTAGTTAAATAATATTTGAATAATAAATTAATATGACACAAAAAGTAGCATTTATTACAGGAGTAACAGGTCAAGATGGCGCTTATTTAAGTGAGTTTCTTTTAAAAAAAGGATATATTGTTCACGGTTTAAAAAGACGTTCGTCTTTATTTAATACGGATAGAATAGATCATTTATATCAAGATCCGCACATTGAAAATCGTAATTTCATTCTTCATTATGGGGATATGACTGATAGTACGAATTTGATTCGTTTAATTAAAGAAATTCAGCCAGATGAAATTTATAATTTGGCAGCTATGAGTCATGTTCATGTGTCTTTTGAGATTCCTGAATATACTGGTAATGCAGATGGTTTAGGTACACTTAGAATTTTAGATGCAGTACGTTTGTTAGGTTTAGAAAAGAAAACTCGTATCTACCAAGCATCCACTTCTGAATTGTATGGTAAAGTACAAGAGGTTCCTCAATCAGAAACCACTCCATTTTACCCAAGAAGTCCTTATGCGGTTGCAAAAATGTATGCGTTTTGGATTACAGTGAACTATAGAGAAGCGTATGACATGTATGCGTGTAATGGTATTTTATTCAATCATGAATCACCATTGAGAGGGGAAACGTTTGTGACACGTAAAATTACTCGTGCGGCTTCTAGAATTGCTTTGGGACTTCAAGATAAGTTTTACTTAGGGAATATGGATGCGCAACGTGATTGGGGACATGCGAAAGATTATGTACGTATGATGTGGATGATTCTTCAAGCGGACAAAGCGGAGGATTGGGTGATTGCAACTGGTAAAACGACTCCTGTTAGAGAGTTTGTACGTATGGCATTTAATGAAGTTGGAATTCAGTTAGAGTTTAAAGGGGAAGGCGTGAGTGAAACGGCTACTGTTGCGAAATGTAATAATCCTGAATTCCAAATAGAAATTGGAAAGGAAGTTTTAGCGGTCGATCCAAAATACTTTAGACCAACGGAAGTTGAATTATTGATAGGTGATCCAACTAAAGCAAAAGAAAAATTAGGATGGGAATGTCAATATGACCTTCCAGACCTTGTTAAAGATATGATGCAAAGTGATGTTAAACTGATGCAAAAAGACCAGTATTTAAAAGATGGTGGGTATGATACTTTGAATTATTTTGAGTAAATACATTTTTCGCACCTCAAAATAAGGTACTAGACCGCTGAGCTTTTAGATACTAGATTCAAGACTGACGAATTTTGTTTGATATAGAAAAAGTAAAGGACGTCAGTTCGAGTATTTATGATATAAAAGCGTTAGCTTTTATATCATAAATGTATCGAGAACAGTGTAGGTACAAATTAAAATAAAGACGCATTACCAAAAAACAAATGAACAAAAACATTAAAATATACATTGCAGGCCATAGAGGTATGGTTGGTTCTGCTATTTGGAGAAATTTAGAAGCAAAAGGATATTCAAATTTGATTGGGCGTAAGTCTTCAGAACTAGATTTACGAAATCAAGCTGCTGTGACTGAATTTTATCAAACCGAAAAACCAGAAGTGGTGATTGATGCTGCTGCAAGAGTAGGAGGGATATTAGCTAACAGTGAGTACCCTTACCAATTCTTAATGGAAAACATGCAAATTCAGAATAACTTAATTGATGGAGCGCATCAAAACGGTGTTGAGAAGTTTATCTTTTTAGGGAGTTCTTGTATTTATCCTAAATTAGCCCCACAACCCTTAGAAGAAGATAGTTTATTAACGTCTTCATTAGAACCAACTAATGAATGGTATGCTATAGCCAAAATATCAGGTTTAAAAGCTTGTGAAGCTATAAATAAACAATTTGGAAAAGACTTTGTGAGTCTAATGCCTACCAATTTATATGGAACTCATGATAATTTTAATCTAAAATCTTCACATGTGTTACCAGCCATGATTCGAAAGTTTCATGAAGCAAAGTTAAATAATAATGCACCTGTTACTTTGTGGGGAAGTGGAACGCCAATGCGTGAGTTTTTATTTGTAGACGATATGGCTGATGCTGTTGTTTTCTCTTTCGAAAATAAATTACCAAATAGTCTATATAATATAGGGACGGGTCTTGATTTGACAATAAAATCACTGGCTCTTAAAATACAGAAAATTGTAGGTCATTTGGGTGAGATAATTTGGGACTCAGATAAACCGGATGGAACACCACGTAAATTAATGGATGTGTCTAAAATGGAACTTGCCGGTTGGACTGCCTCTACGAACATTGATGAAGGTATTATAAGAACTTATAATTGGTTTTTAAAGAATGAAGATACTATTGATATTAAATTATAATCCAATCTATTTGGTCAGGTCAATCTTAAGATGAAAGATAATATTTTTGTAAAATTTAAAAGCAGTCTTGTATTTGAGAGTTTTGTTGCTTTTTTTTTCCAGTTTTCTGGAATGGGAATTCTCTATTTACTTATAATTTTCATTACAAAAAGAATAGGTGTTTCTGAATATGGAGAGTTTGTTATTTTTCTTTTAGTAAGTAAAGGGTTATCAATTTTATTTACATTTGGTCTTGATGGTTTTGGTGTTAATCGTTTCATTGAACTATCTATTAATAACGAAAGAAGCTTTTTATTTGCTAAAAAAGGGGTAGAATTAATATTACTTATAATAACAATTACTTCTGGTATAGTCGTAATTCTTTATTACTTTAACTTAACAGTTAAGGGGATTGATTTCTCTACAATACTTTATTCAATATTATATGCAATACCATTTAGTATTATTAAGTTTTTGATTCAATTTATTAGAGCAAAAAAGAAAACAGGGAAGTATTCTTTTTTTGAACATTTTTTTATACCATTTATTTCAATATTGATTATTGTTTTCATGCACTTTTTTCTAGGTATGTCAATTAGCATTGCTGAGATACAAATAATATTAATTTCAGTTGCGTTTTTAGAGTTGATTTTAGTGTTCAGAATATTTCGTAAATTAGATATATTCAAAGAGCAAAATGAAATGGAAAGTGTTAAAGTTATAGTCAGTAATTCTTTACCTTTTTTTGTTCCAGCGATTTTAATATTCGCGTCAATAAACTTAAATTCACTTTTTATTAATTTTCAACTTTCTAAAACAGAAGTTGCTGTTTATGATATAGCATTTAAAATTACGCAACTCCTAGGTTTACCATTAATGGCTTTGAATGTTGTTATAGCTCCTAAATTCAGTCAGTTATATATATCTGGAAAGAAGAATGAATTATTTAAATTATGGAGTAAGACTGTTGTTATAGGTACTTGTGGATTTCTTCCATTTTTTATTATATTTATGATTTATCCTGAGTTGCCGATTAAGCTATTTATTAATGACACAGTAATTGGAGAACCTGTACTTAAAATATTATTAGTCGGGCAATTGATTAATGTTATTTCTGGATCTGTTGGAATGCTACTGCAAATGACATCAAATGAAAAAATTTTTCTTAAAATCACTTTTATTTCAGTTGTGCTAAATATTTTATTAAATATAACTTTAATACCCAAATTTGGTTTGATTGGATCAGCATATTCAAATTTATTAAGTTTTTCTTTAATCAACATACTTTCTATTATTTTCATGATCATAATAAATAAAAAATGGCAACAATCATAGCTTTTGTACATATTGAAAAGGCAGCAGGAACAACGGTGACTGAATTAATTCGAAAATCTTTGGGGTCAAGACATGTTGATGTTTTTGCTTCATTAAATAAAACTTCATTTAATCAAGATGATTTGGATTTGACAAAGAAAGTTTATCCTGACGTAATTAGTATTGCAGGACACAGAGTTAAGCCTTTTATTAATTTTACTGATGATGTGTTGTTTTATACTATATTAAGAGATCCCATTAAAAGATGTATATCACATTATCAATATCTTGTTGAAACTTCATTAGTTAAGGTTCCTTCTTTTAAAGAATGGATAAATAAAGAGGAAAATCAGAATTTTCAAACAAAAAAAATTGCTGGTGAGGATTCATTTGAAAAAGCAATTAATATTATTAATGATAAATTTGCTTTTGTTGGATTATTAGAGGAGTTTGAAAATTCTATGAAATCAATATTTGAGCGTCTTCCATACAAGATTAAATATATGGAGTATAATACAAAAAATATCGCGAAAAATAATACTATTAAAAATAACATACTGAATACTCCAGAACTCTACAATCTTCTAATTCATCACAATAAAAGTGATATTGAACTTTATGACTATATTAAGGGATCTAAACATAAAATTCGTGAAAGAGTTAACGAACAAACATTGTTTAAAAAGACGACTTTCAAATGGATAAGTGGTACCTTAAAAAGAAATCTTATTTTTAAACCAATAATACGACTATCAAATTTCAAAAAAGTAAAGAGTATTAAAATCGACTTTCAAATGGTCGGTCTCGAAAGGTCGTTCTTTGGACATTTTTATCCAAGCGTCCAAATAAAGTTATTTAAAGTTATTTTTTATAAAAGAAAAAAAATAAATGGTCTTGACTACTAATAATAAAAATCGTAATTTTATTTTCTTTATATTTAGTTGTTTTGTTTTAAGTGCGTTTTTTCCTTATATTCAAATTTTACCTTTTCCAACTGATCTTCAACCAAACACTATGTTAATTGGTTTAGGGTTAATTATGTTATTACTAAATCAACCGTCAAATCATAAGATACCTGTCAAAATTGTTTATCTAATAATACCAATTTTAGTTTCGTTTTTGTTAATAATTTCTTACGGTATAACAGGGAATAGCATAAGAAGTTTCGGTGCGTATATTAGTGTATTTATAATTAGTCTTTCTACTTTTTTAGTATTTAGACAAGGTTATGAATTCAAGCTTAAAAAACTGTATTATATAATTTTTATTTGGGGAGCTGTTGGAGCAATTCAATTTTTGGTTAATAAGGGGTTTTTATCTTTTTTGGTTAGCAGGTTTGCTTTCTATGATTCTCAGGGTTATGGAGAAAGAGGGGTGTCGGCACTTTCAAATGAGCCGTCTTTTTATGGCTCAATTTGTTTTTTTTTATGGCTCTTTTTTTTATTGCATAAAGATTTTAATAATGTAGCTAAAAATACTAAAATTGCTGTATTTGTAGCTTTAATTGGGCAAACTATTTTATTTGCTTCTTCTTCGGTTTCTTTAATTTACTTTGTAATACTTGGATTCGTTTATTTCATCATTCATGTGAATAAAATATTGTTATCTGTTTTACTACTTCTACTTTTTGTGTCAAAAACAACTGGATTAGATGAGAATCTACTTGGTTTAGTTGAAGTTGTTATTGGAAAAAATAGAATTTATTCTATTTTAGAAATAGTAATTGAATCGAAAGAGCAATTAATATTTCTTGACCCAAGTATAAATGAACGATTTTTCAATATATATATATCTGTACTCGGATCGATTGAAAGTTTTTTAATACCCAACGGCTTTGACTCTTTTGCTGGGTATAAACAAGATCTAATGAATTCAGAATTGTCCAGTTTGTATTGGTGGACTACAGAAAAGCACACTAGAATTCAGAGTGGTTATGGTGCTATATTATATGAACTAGGTGTTTTTGGTGTCATGATACCTGCCGTATTTAATTATTTTCTTTATCACTATTTCTGTTTCAATAAGAAAAAATTTTGGACAATTGCAATTTCAGTTAACATTGTAATGTTTTCTACTATTCCAATATCTTTCCCTCTTTATTCATTTTTTATTGGATATCTTGCATATTATGGAGGAAACAAATATTACCAATCAAAAGAATTGAAAAGTTGAGATCTTCTGATTTGATAAGGAATAAGTGTTATTTTAAATTATATAATATATGAATTCATTAGTAGAATTAAATAATTTTGATCCATCCTTAGGATTAAATAGAGGAGCTAGTAGGTCAAAAGAGTTAATATGGTATTTGTTTAAAATGTTATTTTTCTTAACTGCTGTTCCTTTTCCATCAAGATTTAAGGTTGTTATTTTAAAGATGTTTGGAGCAAAAATTGGATCAAATGTTGTTATTAAGCCTAGAGTTAATATTCACTTCCCATGGAAACTTGTATTAGGAAATAATGTGTGGATTGGTGAAGAAACTTTTATGTTGAATTTTGAAGACCTTAAGATTGGTAACAATGTTTGTGTGAGTCAAAGGGCTTTTCTTTGTGGTGGTAATCATGATTATAAAAGCCCATCAATGCCATATAGAAACGGTTCTATATATTTATCTGACGGCTGTTGGATAGGTGCTTGTGTCTTTGTTGGAGCGGACGTTGTTATAGGTGTAGATTCTGTGATATTTGCATCATCAGTTGTAACGAAATCGGTAGATTCAAACGGAGTATATGGAGGTAATCCTCTAGTATTAATAAAAAAACGTTGGTAAAATTATGAAAGTATCTATAATTACAGTATGTTATAATCGTTGTAAAACAATTGAGGATTCAATTCAAAGTGTACTTTCTCAAGATTATAATAATATTGAATATATCATTATTGATGGAAATTCTAATGATGGTACCCAAGAAATAATTCAAAGCTATGCTGGTAAAGTCACTAAATTTATTTCAGAGTCAGACAAAGGTATGTATGATGCTATCAATAAAGGTTTAAGACTTGCTACAGGTGATATTATTGGCTTAATGCATTCAGATGATGAGTTTTATGATGAGAATGTAATTTCTAAAATTGTTGATAAATTTATTGTATTAAACGATATAGAAGCTGTTTATGGAAATGGAGTTTACATTACGAATGATGTTTATAGAAAAATAGTTCGAAATAGAATTGGTGGGAAATTTTCATTAAAACGTATTAAAAATGGTTGGTTACCACTTCATCCTACAGTTTACATTAGACGCTCGAGTATAGAAAAATATGGTTTATATAATTTGGATTTCAAAATAGCTTCCGATACAGAATTTCTTCTCCGATACTTGTATAAGTACAAAATTAAAACTACTTATATTAATCAATATATTGTTAAAATGAAAATGGGTGGACTTAGTACGTCAAAATCTAGAGCGATTCAAGTTTTAAAGGAAGACTTTAAAATATACAAATTTCATGGATTGTTTGCCTTAAAGTCGGTTACTTTTAAGAAGCTGAGAGCTATCAAAGAGTATATTAATAAGTAATTCATATCTGAATCTTAATATTTAGACTAATTTTTGATGTATTGTATTACAATATTAGTATTTTTGCCTCAATTATAATTAATATTATTTAAAGTTTATATGCTAAAATTATTAGCTTCAAATCGTTTTTCTCGATACATAAAAACTATCTTTTTGTTATGGGATGTTATTTTATTGAGTACATCATATGTGCTATCTTGTTACCTTCGTGATAACAATTTGAGTTGTTTAAATAGCAAAGATGATCAAACTGTTTTTTTATTGGCAATTTTGGTATGGATTGTATTGGTGTTTTCAAAAGATGCTTATAAAATTATTCGTATTGAAAAAATTTATAAGACGTTAAGTCGTACCATTAAACTCGTTTTGATTCATCTTGGTGCGGTAGCCTTGATTATTATGATCTTAAATTTTGATCATGTGTCGCGCTTACGTCTATTCTATTTTTATATTTTATTTTTTTTCTTGGTGATCTTATTTCGAGTTATCTTTTTAAAAGTATTAAAACATGCACGCTCGCAAGGCTATAATTATAGAAACGTTATTGTTATCGGTGCCAATGAAATGGGAAAGCGTATACATCAAGTTTTACATAATGAGCTTTCGTTTGGTTATAAGGTATTAGGGGTGTTTAGTACTACTCCAAATCCTATAGTTATCCCTGGGGTTCCAAATCTAGGCGAACTGAGTGATATTGAATCTTATTTGGAAGCTAATACGGTGGATGAAATGTTTATTGCAATTGATTATAAAGGAACGGATCAAATTCCAGACTTAATTCAATTATGTGAGCGCTATATGGTTCGGTTAAAAATTATCCCTAATTTTCAGAAGTACACAAAAATGCGCAGAGTGAGTATTGATTTTTATGAAAATATCCCTGTATTAATGTTAAGTAAAGAGCCACAGGAGTTTGTTGGTAATCGTTTGATAAAAAAAATATTTGACCTTTTATTTTCTTCATTTGTTATCCTATTTATTTTTAGTTGGTTGTTCCCTATTTTAATAGTGTTAGTTAAGCTAAGTTCAAAAGGACCTGCTTTTTTTAAGCAAAAACGATCGGGTGAAAACAATGAACCCTTTACTTGCTTGAAATTCCGAACCATGCGAGTAAATGCCTTATCGGATGAATTACAATCACAGAAAGGGGATCCACGAATCACAAAGATTGGTGCGTTAATGCGTAAAACAAATTTAGATGAATTGCCACAATTTTTTAACGTATTTATGGGTCAAATGTCAGTTGTAGGGCCACGACCACATATGTTGAAACATACTGAACAATATTCTGAGTTGATTAACAACTACTTGGTGAGGCATTTTGTGAAGCCTGGTATTACAGGTTGGGCACAGGTAAAAGGGTATAGAGGAGAAACCAAAGAATTGATTGATATGAAAAACAGGGTCGAATATGATATTTGGTACATTGAAAACTGGACATTTTTACTTGATATTAAAATTATTTGGATGACCGTGACCAATATGTTACAAGGTGAAGAAAATGCAAATTGACATGATTCAACTCTTATAACATTGTTATCCATACCATAAACTACAAAACTTAATTATTTTATTTTGACAGAAACACAACACCCTATGCAGCAAGATTCAGAAGAGCAAATTAATATTCGTGAATTAATTTTTAAATACTTTTCGTATTGGAAGTGGATTGCTTTGAGTTCGTTTATATTCTTGGCACTTGCTGTTTTATATTTGAGATATACACAACCCATTTATAGTTCTAAAGCTACTGTTCTTATTAAAGATGATGATGGAGGAGGGAGTTTGCCTGGTATGCAAATATTTGAGGATTTCGGTTTGTCTGGTGGGTCTAGTAATTTGGATAATGAGATTCAAATTTTTAAATCTAGAAAGTTGACGGAATCGGTTATCAAAAAGTTACAATTAAATAAGAGTTATATTGCTCGTGGTGTACGAAGTGGGTTGATTTCGGGTGAAATGTATATGGAAAGTCCTATTCAAATAAATCATGCTTCACACGATAGCTTGTTATATACGGAGGAGATTAGCTTTGATTTAACAATTCGAGATGAAGTTTCTTTTGAATTATCAGAGTTAGATGGAGAAGAATTTGGAATTATTAAATTTGGAGAAGAAATTAAGACATCAATTGGTTCTGTTATAATTAATAAGACGGTAATATTTGATGAAAATTATTTTGGTTTAGACTATGTGATTTTAATTACACCATTAAATGAATCAATAACTGAGCTTCAAGAAGTTTTAAAGATTGATAGGATTAATAAGGATGCTGATATTTTGTCAATTAGTATGAAAGGTTCAGTTATCCAAAAAAACAATGACATTATTAATGAATTGATTTTCCAACATGAATTGGAGGGGATAAAAGTTAAAAATGAGGTCACAGAAAATACACGTGATTTTATAAAAGAGCGAATGCTGTTTATCAGTAGAGAATTATCTCAAGTGGACAGTGCTAGTGCGAATTTTAAGATTAAAAATAGCTTAATTGATGTTAACGTGAATGCTCAATTTTTACTTGGAAAAGAAAGTGAATTAGAAAAAACTATTATTGAGACTAACATTCAATTAGAATTAGTTCGCTTTATGAATGAATTAATTGATAATGATAAAGGTATTGATAATTTATTGCCGAGCAATTTAGGGTTTGAAGATCATTCGGTAGCTAATATGATTTTAAGCTATAACACTATGGTGTTAGAACGTAATCGTTTGTTACAAGGATCGTCTAGTCGAAATCCAAATGTTTTAAAATTGGAGGGACATTTGGTAAACATGAAAAGAAGTTTACAAAGTAGTTTGATGAATATTGTATCTACGGCAAATATGAAGTTGGATGCATTGAATGCTAAAGCGCGAGAGTATGATTCAGAATTGGCGTCCGTACCAGATTATGAAAAAGAATATCGCGATATTTTTAGACAACAGCAGATAAAGGAAACGTTGTACTTATACTTACTGGAAAAACGAGAAGAAAATGAGATGGCTTTAGTTGTTACCGTGGCTAATTCTGAAGTAATTGATAATGCGTATAGTGATGGTGAGCCCGTTTCTCCAAATAAAGGGATTGTTTTATTGGGAGCACTCCTTTTAGGTTTTATATTGCCTATTGGTATTATTTACATAACTGATTTATTAGATAACAAAGTGCATTCTACAGATGATTTGAATACGTATAGATTGCCTCATGTTGCTATTGTACCATTGAGCAAGGATAACATTAAGCTAGTGGCATTGGATAATCCACGTTCTGTACTATCAGAAGCTTTTCGAATTTTGAGGACTAATGTGTCGTTTTTGTTTACTGAGCAGAAAGCCAAGGGTAATACAATTTTGATTACGTCTACAATTGCGGCAGAGGGGAAAACCTCTGTTTCATTGAACTTAGCACATTCATTGGCGCTAACCGGGAAAAAAACGATTATTATTGGATTAGATTTGAGGGCACCTAAGTTATTGGAGTATTTAGATTTACCAAAAGGGGGGAAAGGGGTTTCAGATTTCATTGTAAACCCTAATATTTCAGCGGCTGATATTTCTTTCCCAATAGAAGGAACAGAGAACTTATTTATGATTGGTTCTGGTACTACCCCTCCAAATCCAAGTGAATTGTTAATGAAACCACGTTTAGAGGAGCTAATCGAGCAAGTTAAAAAGGAGTATGATTATGTTATAGTGGATACTGCACCAGTTGGATTAGTTACGGATACGTTGGTTGTAGCTGATATCGCTGATGTTACATTATATATTGTTAGGGCTAATAAATTGGAAAAAGAGATGTTGAAATTACCATCCCGTTTATATGCAGAAAAGAAATTGAATAATATGTCCGTTGTATTGAATGGAGTAGGAGGTCAAAAAGGTTCGACTTACGGTTTTGAATATGGATATGGGTACGGAGATGATTTTGAAAATGACAATAAAAAATGGTGGAAAAAAGGGAAGTAATTCCTTTTTAAAAACAAATATAAATTAAATAGAAAAAGTGTTTCAATTAGTTTGAAACACTTTTTTTATGCTGTATTAATTATATTTTCAAGTTAAGTCGGCAAACCAAAATGAAGAATCCCATTCTTTATTTTCTGTTGATTTGTACTCTTTTTTCACAATGTTACTGACAGTAACTGGAATAGGGGTTTTAAAAATAGGCCCATCATACACAAAGCTGTGAAACTCACCATTTTCACCACATACGTCCACATCTTTTGGTAAATCATCAATAAAGGATTGGTCTAGTTCTCTACCCGCAAATGACTTATCTAAAAGGTTTGCATTTATTGAAACTACTTTAGCTTTAAACCCTAAATCAAAAAACTCCTGAATTATTTTTGAAGTTGGCCTTTCCCATAAAGGGAAATGCGCTTTTATTCCAACAGTGTCTAATTGATTTTCACGGTAGGTTTTTAAATCTTGTAAAAAGATATCTCCAAACACACAATTTGTTATGCCTTGTTTTGTAAAAAAGTTCATTTTTTCAGAAACCAATTTATTGTAATCTTCCATGGAAGCATCTTTCACAATTTTCATGGTTTCAAGTGGAATTCTTAATGATTCTGCTTGTAATTTAAGTAAATCAAAACTGACCCCATGCATGGAAATTCTATTGTGTTCCGCGCTTAAATTCGTTAACAAATAATTTATTGAAAGCGATTTGTTTTTTAGAATATGATATAAGGCGAGTGAAGAGTCTTTGCCTCCACTCCAGTTCATAAATGCTTTTTTCATAGTTATATTGAATCTGTTTCCCATTTAACAATGATTTTTCCAATTGATTTTCTATTTTCTAAAAAATCGTGAGCATCCGCAATGTTGCTAGCTAAAAATTCACCACCAACATGGGGGGTTAATTTTCCATCCTTGATCAATTGAGTCACTTCAGTTAGACATTTTTTAAGCAGTTTAGGTTTGTTATCACCAATTTTTAACATGTTTATACCGATTACACTTTTTGATCGCATCATTAAGCCGATAGGTAACATTAATCCCATTTTTTTCACAAAATTAAGACTTGATAATAGTCCCCATCTCTTTCCTGATAATTCAGAACCACCAAACAACATGAGTTTACCACCAGAACCAATTAAAGAGAAATCTTTTTTAAATGTAGAACCTGCAATAGGATTAAATGTGTAATCTAATCGTTCTTCTTTTAAGTGAGTATTTATTTCAGTTTCATAATCTGTAGTTCGATAATTTATAGCGTAGTCAGCACCATGACTTTTAATATAGTCTAACTTTTCAGGTGAGCCCGCATTTGCAAAAACAATACATCCTTTCAATTTACATAATTGAATTAAAGCTGTACCAACTCCTCCTGCTCCGGCATGAATCATGACTTTATCACCTTCAAATAAATTTGTAGCAATATGTGTCATGTAATAAGCTGTAACGTATTGTGTTGCTATGCATAATGCTGTTCCAGCATCCATATCATCTATCACAACACAACCAAAGTTTTTTGATATAGCGTATTGGGCATAACCACCAAATCGAGTGAAACACACAACACGTTTACCAATTAGTGCCGTGTTACAGTCAGTACCTACTTCTTCCACCGTTCCAACGACTTCATACCCTAAAATAGAAGGCATTTTTGGAGCTTCTCTATAAAGCCCATTTCTAGCCATAACATCAGCATAATTTAATCCAAACCCTTCAACCTTTATCAGAATATCATCTGATAGGGTGATTTTAGGTTTTTCTGTTTCCTTGATGTCGAATGCTTGATGAGCATTTCCTTTTTTTGTTAAAAATATTGCTTTCATAAAATGAATTAGTAAATACAAAGATATGAAAGCCTTTCGTCTTTATGTATTTCTACATATTGATTAATCAATAGTGTCCTAAATAAAATTTGACTTATATATTCTTTTCAACTTTTGTCACTTTTTTCTTGATAAAAAAGTAACGAAAAAATCAAGTTCCGCACTTTCATTTTTATGTTTAGTAGCAAAACATTTCACTATGTCAATAAAACTCGGAAACGCCATCTCTGATTTTTTAAAAAAATCAATGGCTGACCTCAAACAGTATTGACATTTAACGTTACACTTTTTTGATAAACACTAAAAATTAAACTGATGAACAATGACTCCTATACAATAGCTCACCTCCTTAACAGGAATAAACAATATCTTGACGAAAAAAAAATAAAACGTTTAGAACGGGATTGATTATTAATAATAGATTACCGTTTAATGAATCATTTGAGTATTATTATTTTTCATGTTAAGCTTTGTTAATAAAAGAATTAAAAGCGTTAATTAGCGTTAAAAATTATAGGTATTACCGAAAAATCTATGCAAATTTGTGAATCTGAAAAATTATGAGTTTAAAAGACAAATTAAATAGCGATAATATTCCAAAACACGTAGCCATCATTATGGATGGGAACGGTCGTTGGGCAAAGCAAAGAGGGCAAGAAAGATTGTTCGGTCATGCTATGGGCGTGGAGTCTGTTCGTGAAGCTTTAAAAGCGGCAACGACATGTGGTGTTGAGTATTTAACATTGTATGCGTTTTCAACTGAAAATTGGAATAGACCTCAATCAGAAGTTGATGGGTTGATGACTATTTTAGTAGATACGATTACAAAAGAAATAGAATCATTACATAAAAACAATGTGGTGGTTAAAACAATTGGTGATTTAGATGGTTTACCTGGAGAGTGTGGCTTAGAATTAAAAAAAGCGACTGAAGTAACTACAGGAAATACAGGAACTACTTTAATTTTAGCACTTAATTATAGTGCTAAAACTGAAATGATGTCTGCGATTAAGTCTATTGCAAATCAATATAAAAATGGTGATATTAATGAGTCTGATTTTAATACCGGATTAGTTGATGAAAATTTATATACGGCTGGTATTCCAGATCCTGAATTACTGATCAGAACAAGTGGTGAATTAAGAATTAGTAACTTCCTACTTTGGCAAATAGCGTACAGTGAATTATATTTTACTGAAAAATTATGGCCAGATTTTAAGAAAGAAGACTTTTACCAAGCGATTTTTGATTATCAGAATAGAGAAAGAAGATTTGGTTTAGTAAGTGAACAAATTAATAAATAAGAATGAAAATTAAATTTATCATATTCAGTATTGTTTTACTTCTAGTAAGTGGAAATAGTATGGCACAAAAAACTATTGGTGGAAGCTCTAGTTTTGATTTTTTAAGTCCAAAAACTTATACTATTGCGGCTACAAAGATATCAGGTGTACCTCAATATGACCATGATGCCATTAGAGTAATATCTGGATTAACCCCCGGTAAAGAAATTAAAGTACCTGGAGATGATGTTTCGAAAGCAATTAAAAACTTATGGGGACAAGATTTATTTTCTAATGTTGAAATAGTTGCGGATAAAGTAATTGGAGATGAAATATTTCTGAATATTATTTTAACTGGTCGATCTAAATTATCTAAGTTTAAAATCAATGGGGTTAGAAAAGGTGAAGCTGATAAAATTAGAGAAATAATTAATTTATATTCTGGTAAAACAATTACGGAACAATTAGCCACTAACACTGAGAATTTGGTTAGAGGATTCTTTCAAGAAAAAGGGTTCTTGAATACTAAAGTTTCAGTGGTTCAAGTTTCCGATACAGCATCTTTTAATGCTAACATTTTTATCATAAATGTTACGAAAAGTGAAAGAGTTAAAATACAATCTATTAATATTTATGGTAATGAAGATGTAGATTTAAGTCAATATGATTCAAAGTTTAAAAGAACGAGAAAAGGAATGACTGTTTCTGATGGTGGAATTAGACGTGGTATGAAAGATACTAAACAACAAGGTATCATGAGAATATTTTCTCGTTCAAAGTATAATCAAACGGCATATAAAAGAGATAAGGCCACAATAATAGAGCGATTTAATGCAGTTGGTTTAAGAGACGCTGAAATAATTAATGACAGTGTATATTCAATTGATGAGAAACATTTGGCAATTGATATTTTCATAGAAAAAGGGGAGAAGTATTATTTTGGAGATGTGACATGGGTTGGAAATTCAAAATATTCATCAGGAATGTTAGATACACTATTAGGTATTAAAAATGGTGATGTTTTTGATAAAATGTTGTTAGACCAAAGATTATTCATGAGCCCAGATAGTAGAGATGTGACTTCTTTATATATGGATAGAGGGTACTTATTTTTCAATGTAAAACCGGTGGAAATTAACATTGATGAAAACAATCATATTAATTATGAATTACGAATTAGTGAAGGTAAAGAAGCTAGAATTGGTGAAATTAGAATTTTTGGTAATACTAAAACAAATGACCACGTAATTAGACGTGAAATTAGAACAAAGCCAGGAGATTTATTTAGTAGAGCGGATATTATTAGAACACAAAGAGAGTTATCTCAATTGGGTTATTTTGATAATGAACAATTTCAAATCAATCCAATTCCAAATCCAGTGGATGGAACTGTAGATATTGAATATACGGTGGTTGAAAAATCATCAGATCAAATTGAATTGTCAGGTGGTTACGGTGGTGGTCGTTTGATTGGTACCTTAGGTTTAACTTTTACTAATTTCTCAACTAAGAATATGTTTAAGAAAGGTGCATGGGCGCCTCTTCCTTCTGGTGACGGTCAAAGATTGTCTATAAGAGGGCAAACGTATGGAGCTGGATATCAATCTTACAATTTATCATTTACTGAACCTTGGTTAGGTGGTAAAAAACCAACATCATTAACATCTTATATCAACCACGCTTTAATTTCTAATGGTTTAGATTTTGATAATCCGTTAAGAAGTCAAACGTCAATTACTACTTTAGGTCTTGGATTAGGGTCAAGGTTAAAATGGCCAGATGATTACTTTTCTACGTATACTGAACTTAGTTATTCGTATTATGATTTGAAAAATGCGCAAAGTACGTTTGTGTTTGGGGATGGTTTCTCTAATGATATTTCGTTAAAAATGGTGCTCTCAAGAAATTCTGTTGATAATCCTATTTATCCAAGAGGTGGGTCTAAGTTTACATTAACCGGAAAAAGTTCATTACCTTATTCGTTATTTGATGGTGTTGAAAATTATTCTGATTATACAGCACAGGAGTTGTACAAATTTGCTGAGTATTATAAAATTAAGTTGACAGGTGAGTGGTATATGCCTATTTCAAAAAATAAAAAGTTAATTGCGGTTCCTAAATTCGGTTATGGATTTATGGGAGCTTATTCTGCGAGTAAAGGTCAAACTCCATTTCAGCGTTTTTACTTAGGAGGTTCTGGTCTTAGTGGTAACTTTAGTCAAGATGGAAGAGAACAAATTACGTTAAGAGGATATGACGTACAGAATGGATTATCGCCATCTGGCGGGAGTGCTTTAATCGCAAAGTATTCAATGGAGTTAAGATATCCATTATCATTAAATCCTAGTGCGACCATTTATGGATTGATGTTCGCTGAAGCAGGAAATGTATATAGTGACTTTAGTGATTTTGATCCATTTGATGTGAAAAGATCTGCTGGTGTTGGAGTAAGAGTGTTTTTACCAATGTTTGGTATGTTAGGTGTTGATTTTGCTTGGGGATTTGACCAGATTGGAATTGATGGAATAGGGGCAGGACAAATTAATGGTGATATAAAAAATAAAGGCTATACATTTGGTTTCTTTCCTATTATCGGAATGTCATTGGGTGATTTATAATTTATTGACTTTTTAAACGTTAAACTATTTAAATTAATTATTATGAATACTTTTTTAACTTCAAAATTAAATAGAAACATCTTAGTGTTATGTGTTGCTATATTAGGCTTTTCATCACTATCGTCAGCACAAAGATATTGTTATGTAGATACGCAATACATATTGGATGCAATTCCTGAGTATGCAAATTCACAATTAGAAATTGATAGACTTTCTGTGGAATGGCAAACTCAAATTGAAGCGAAATTTGCTTTGGTGGATAAGAAAAGAAAAGATTATGAAGCGGAGGCTATTTTATTACCTGCTGAAATAAAAAAGCAAAGAGAAAAGGAAATAAATGACCTTGATGAAAAGGCAAGAGAATTGCAAAAAAGATATTTCGGTGTTGGCGGTGAATTATTTACTAAACGTGAAGAGTTAATACAACCCATACAAGACGAAATTTTTAAGGCTATAAAAGATGTGTCTTCAGAAAAGAAATATGCATTTGTTTTTGATAAAGCGAATCAATCAAATTTACTTTTTGCCAATCCTAAATATAATATTAGTGATTTGGTTTTAAGAAAGATGGATATTGTTGTTAAGAAAAAATAAATTTAGGCACGTAATTTGAATGTAGTAGAGAGAACCATAAAAGGAATTTAAAAATGAAAAATCAATCAATAAATAAACAAGTAAACAAAATGAGTAAAAGATTATTAATTATCGCTATCGCCATATTTGGATTTGGTGTATTCAATTCACAAGCACAAAATGCAAAAATTGGTCATGTTGACTATGCTAAAGTATTAGATAGTTTACCAACTAAAATTCAAGCGGATTCAGATTTACAAGCTTTTTTAGCTGATGGTCAGAAAACTGTTGCAGATATGCAGGCACAATTAGAAAAAGATTATCAGGTATACATGGCAGAACAAGCTGAATTATCTCCATTAATTAAAGAGATGAAAGAAAAAGCTTTACAGGAACAACAACAATTGTTACAATACAAACAAGAGTCTTTAGAGGCTGATTTAAAAGTGTTAAATCAACGTTTATATCAACCTTTAGAAGAAAACTTAACTAAGGCGGTAAAAACTGTGGCTGACAAAAATAAATTAAACTATATTTTAGAAGCAAGTGGTTTACTATATGTTAATGGAGGTTTAGATTTGACGAAAGAAGTTAAAGCTGAATTAAGAAAATTGGAGGCAGCGAGAGTTGCTAAATAATACTAAAATATTCATAAAATTAAAAGGTGTTGGTTTTTAACTAGCACCTTTTTTTGTACCTTTATAAAAATGAATAAACCTATTGGCATATTTGATTCTGGAATCGGTGGTTTGACAGTGGCTCATACCATAACTAAGCTATTACCTAATGAACAAATAGTTTATTTTGGAGATACAGCTCATTTACCTTATGGAGATAAATCTCCGGAGCTTATTCATGGCTTTGTTAAGAATATTAGTCAATTTTTATTGAAGGAGGAAAGTTGCAAATCTGTGATTATTGCTTGTAACACTGCATCAGCTACGTCTTATGAATTCTTAAGAGACAGGCATGAGGGGTCTTTTCCTATCATTAATGTAATTGATCCAATTATAGAAGCCATAGTTAAAGATGATTCCTTAAATAATGTGGGATTGATAGCAACTAAAACGACTATTGAGTCAGGAGTCTATCAAGAAAAAATGGCGCGCCGTAAGCCAAACATTGAAATGAATGTGTTACCGACTCCATTATTGGCACCAATGATTGAAGAAGGATTTAGTCGTGATAAAATTAGTAGCACTATTATTCAAAATTATTTGAGTCATCCAAAATTCAAAAATATTGATGCGCTTATATTGGGGTGCACGCATTATGTACTCATAAAGGATGAAATTAACGACTTTTTCAATGGATCCGTTAAACTGTTTGATTCAACTGATTTGTTGGCCTTAAAGCTTAAAAAAATTCTAGATAAAGAAGAATTATTATCTGGAACTAAAGGGAGTACGAACAAATTTTATGTATCTGATTTAACGGCTGGGTTTCAAGAGTCAGCGGCGAGATTTTATGATGATGAAGTGAAATTAGTTTTGAAAACGTTATAACCTAGTCTCACATATGTATATTAAGTGATTAGCTGTAAAAAGGTTTAATCATAAAATAAACAATAGGCCCTGTAAGTGATACATATAACCAAATTGGGAATGTGTATTTGGCTAGTTTTTTGTGAGATTCTATATTATTAGCCCAACCTTTAAGATATGTTAATAGCACCATAGGTATAACAGCTATGCTCAATACAATATGTGAAATTAATATAATGTAGTATATTAGAGCATTTGTTCCTAATTGGCCTCTTTCAATTACACTTAATTGGCCGTCATGGTTGATGTCACCATATTTAGTATCTCCACTTGTGGCATGATATAATATATAGCCTATTAGAAATAAAATGGAACCCAAAATAGCAAATCTAATGAGTAATCTGTGGCGTTTTTTATTTCCGTTTTTAATAGAAATAACAGCTAACACTAATAATACTGAGATACTAAGATTAATAGCTGAATATATGGGAGGTAATAGGCTAAAATCGTAACCTTCAATTTTAATTCCAAATAATGCAGCTACGGCTAATGGAATGATAATCGCTAATGCAATAATCCATTTCTTGTACTTAGTTTCTATTGTATTATTCTCCATATTCTTTTTCAATCAATAGTCTGATGTCTGTTTCTAATTTTGATACTTGAGTTGGATTGGTTCCGTCATAAGCACCTCTAATTCTTCCTTCTCTATCAATTAACATAAAGTATTCAGAATGTAAGAAGCCGCCTTCAGCTTTTTCGTCCACGTCAGCATTTACTTTGTAACCGTGTTTACCAATATCGTATGTATAATCTTGTGAGGCGTATAAAAAGAACCAATCATCTCTAGTATTGACTTCTTGTTCTGTAATATAAGCATTAAGGCGGGCTAAAGTGTCTCTTCCTGGATCAATGGTATGTGACAGGATTATTAGCTCGTCAATGTCTTTAGTGCTCTCATGTAATACCTTCATGTTTCCTGTCATTATTGGACAAATGGAAGGGCAGTTGGTAAAGAAAAAATCAGCTACATAAACCTTACCTTTTACAGTTTCATTGGTGACAATTGAACTGTCGTGCGCTGTAAAGTAAAACGGAGGAACTGTATGGTAAAGTGTGTCAGTAATATTCCCTTCTACATCATAATCGAAATCTTGTTCACCAATGAATGGTAATACGTATTTGGATTGAATTGGCACTATGTCAGCAGCTGAATCAGAAGAACAAGTGGAACAAGAGTGTAAATTACAAATCATGAATGATAAAAATACCAACTGTAATGATATGGCAAATAGGCCAGTGTATTTCTTCATAATAGTCATTTATCTTACGCCTCTTTTTTCATCAAAATCAACTTTTTTAAGCACTTTTAAAATGTCGAAATAATTACTAACATCAGAATAGCTTCTAGCTCCAGTAAACCCTCTCACATGTCCTTTCTTGTCAATTAAAACCATACTATTGATAAAAGCTTTAGTTCCTACTTCATTATTATCTGGAGTAGATGGCAATTCATAAAAGTGCTTGTTCGCATAATTAAAGTCGAACAATGGTTTTGGATCCCCTTTGGTTATCATCCATAAATTTGGATCATAACCTTTAATTTGTTGTACTTCTTCCATTAACTTATCAGAAATAGAATCCACGGGATTTCCATCATGATCTGTTAAAATGGTAAGGATAACAACGTCATCATAACTATCTGTGTTTTTCGATAGTTTAGAATAAAAAATTTCATCAAAATGTAAAAAATACATTCCACAGTTATCAGGGCAAGAATTTTGTATTGTGGTCACCACAATGAATTTGTCCTTAAATGTATTACGCGTAATAGATTTACCTTCAACTGTTGTTAAGTTAAAGTTTGGAATGGAATATAATGTAGAATCCTTAACTGCACCATTTGAATCGTATTCGAACTGGTGAGTACCTAAATAGGGTAGGTCTACAAATTTATTTTCAACGTTTTTGGCTAAAAAATAAATTAAAGAGCCCGGACCAAAAAGTACGAGAATCATTAATCCTAGCCTTTTTAATCCGGGCATAATATAAGTGTTTTAGTATTTATACTCTAAACTCGTTCCAAGTAGCTCCAACATATGCAGCTTCATTTAGTAAATGGAATATTAGATATAAAATAAAAATAATATAAGGTACTAGTACCATCATTCTGAAAGATTTTCTTTCATCACCTAAGTGCATAAATACCATTACAATATAAGCTGCTTTTATCACAGTTAAAATAATGTAACCCCATTTGATGAATTCCCAAGCAGCGCCTGCATCATCTTTTGGCCAAAGTACACCAACAATTACCTCAATAGCAGTGATAATTGAAAGTATAGCAGTAACTTTCCAAATTGCTTTTCTTTTTTTCTTTCCTTCTTCTTCAGTGTGGTGTGCATCTAAAGAATATTCAATAATATCATCTCTTAACATAATGTACGTTTTTTAAAATATGATTTAATAACTTAAACTAAATAGTAGAATGTAAATACAAATACCCACACTAAATC
>Ga0209291_1000579_pt1 | contig 34472 bp, 27 predicted proteins | sample GOMGulsemesocosm_FD_184633 | JGI IMG/M metagenome (GOLD analysis project Ga0209291, IMG submission 184633) | Methane-oxidizing microbial communities from mesocosms in the Gulf of Mexico - GOM9B Gulf of Mexico (SPAdes) (version 2) | ecosystem: Environmental > Aquatic > Marine > Cold seeps...
GTAGAGCGCTACAGCGTTTAAGAGTGATGTTTAATGATCAACTACTCGTAAAAAATGGAGAAGGCTACCGGTTGTCTTCTCGTGCGGAAAAAATATCCACACAGTTATCGGGAATGTTGCAAGAAATGGCTCGCTTAATTAAAGAACCTGTCTTCGATCCAAGCAGTGTCAAAGCCACTATCCGTTTCGGGGGAATCGACTTAGAAAGCTGGATCGACATGCCAAAATTAGTCGCACAGGTTTTGAAAGAGGCACCCAATATACAAATAGAAATTTCCTCTGCGCCCGCTGATTATTTCGAATTAATCGCCAAAGGGCATATTGATTACATGGTGACAGGCATTGGGCCAAGTCGTCATTTAGAGGGGTTTCACAGTTGCGTGGTGGGAGAGTCTGAGCTAGCAGTTGTGATGGGAGATAGCAATCCGCTAGCGAAACAGGAGTTAACCTTAGAGAAATATTTAAATGCAGTCCATGGCTATATTTCAATGACGGGTAAAGGGCCGACACATACCGATAAGTATCTTGAATCCGTTGGCATGAAGCGTAAAGTAATGTTAAAAATATCGGATTTTCGTGCAGCGCTGGATTACACCGAGCAAACAGATATTTTGTTTAGATTACCGCTGGAACTGATCAGGCCTTTAATGAAAGGAAGGAAGGTAACGATTAAATCTTTACCGATAGAATTGGAAATGCCAAAAGTAAACTTCCACTTGTATTGGCATACCCGCTTCCATCAAGATCCACTGCATGCCTGGATGAAGCAAAAGATACTCAATGTTAGGCGGGTATCAGGTTGAATTGGTCGTCTTATATATTAGCCAGAATACTCCGCCCAATAACCGGCGCTCTAACTTGCTTCTTGTTTTTACAGGCTCTTCTTTCTCAATCGACCGTACAGATCAGTACGGCACTCAATCGAAAAAAAGCCTGTAAAAGTAATTAGCGGCGTTATCATCACGGTATTGTATGCAATATCCTAGCTAGTTGAAAAAACTGGCATTTAATTTGTAAAACTTTTTGCAAAATAGTTACAGCTTGGTATACTGCGCGCTCTCAATTGAGAACAGGCGGTCTCGCCGAGCTATGGTAGCTCTGTCGGTCCTCCCGCAACGATAAGTCGTTAACCTGGTCAGGCCTGGAAGGGAGCAGCCACAGCGACCTCTTCGTGTGCCGGGATGTGGCTGGCAGAGTTGCTTCCAATCTTCCTATCTTGTTGTTACTTATAGTTTTTCTCAAAGAATCAACCTATGTCAGCTCAACTTAGACACAAGGTTGGACACATGGCATTACTTCCTAGTTACATCGAAACCTCAAAACACCATACTTATTACTTTCGTATCCGTACGCCTAAAAGTTTGCTTAGCGTGCTTGGTCGCTCATACATCCGTCGATCATTGCAGACTAAGTGTAAGCAAGAAGCTGTTATTCGTAGCGCTAAGCTATTGGAGAAGACACAGCGTCTCTTTATGTCTGCTAGCGCTGGCGATGGCTTTGACTTCAACGTATTATCTTGGGAGTCGACCAAAGTGTCTAAGCCTGACGCTGAGTCTAAGAATTGTACTAAGCCACAAATCTGTAATGCAGCGCCAAAGCTGTCGGCTGTCTTCGATCAGTACCTGAAGACACAGCGGCTCGATGGAGTAGGTGAGAAGACCTTAGGTGACAAACAGTCGGTGATTAACTTACTGATACGTATCGTTGATGACTTGCCTGTGAATGACTATCAACGTGCTCATGCAAACAAGTTCAAGGACACTGCGCTTCAGTTACCGACACAGGTTAACCGCAGGGGCGATGTATCCATTTAAGAGCTGATCGATAACGCGAAGTTCACCATCAGTACTACTACCTTCAATAACTATATAAAGAACATCACTACAGTGTTTGTCTATGCTGTGCGTGAAGGCGCTTATGTCTAACCAACCCCTTTGAAGGGTTGAAGATCAAGCAGCATATCAAGGTCAACGCCCAAAGGAGTAAGTTTTCAGAAAGAGACTTAAAGCATCTGTTTACCGCAGACATTTATACGGGTAAGAAAGCTTACAAGGACTATCAATACTGGTTGCCTCTGCTAGGTGTATACACTGGCGCAAGGATGAATGAGATATGTCAACTTTACCTCGGCGACCTTAAGTCGGTGAACGGTATCGATTGCATCCACATCCAAGCTAAGCATGAAGACCAGAACCTTAAGACACCTAGTTCTGAACGTTTAATACCCATTCATTCTAAGCTGAGAGAGTTAGGCTTTATGGAGTATGTCGCCCACCAGGGCTCCATTGGTCACACAAGGCTTTTCTCTGAGTTAGTGCGTCACAGCAAGCATAGTTATGCGGCAACACCTTCTAAGTGGTTCGCTAATTTACGCACAAAGCTTGGCTTTACAGGTGGTGATGAGAAGAAGGACTTCCACAGCTTCAGGCATACAGTCGCTGATCACTTAAAGCAGCTTGGTGTGGCTGAGAGTGTGATAGGCGGGATACTTGGGCATCAGACGGGCGGTATTACCTTTAATCGCTACGGCAAGGATTATAAGCCAGAGATGTTAGCTGCTTCGGTAGAGATGCTTGGGTTTGACTTCACTGTTACACTCTTTACTTAGTATAGAAGGGGGTGTAAAGGGTGGAGCGAGGGTCACTGATCAAACAAATATACTTTTTCCTATAAGAATAGTATAGCCATGAAGGAGTGAAAAGTATTGAGATCATTAATTATCTAAAAAAATTACAGAAAGGCTATCATGTCTCTTGTTGGCCGATTTCAGCCATAGCTTATATGGTTGGGTTTGACACAAAGCGGCCATTTTTAATTTATAGAATACCAATGATACGCCCAAACCCCACCAACTAGGCTTTGGACTCAAAAAGAAAAGCAAATAATCTATGGCTGTCCAATAGTGTTTCTATTTTATCCAAAGAGAAAAATATTTTCTTGGCGTAGGCCGTCCTAAAATTATTGTGTTGAACTGTCATCCGAGTAATTGAGGTAGTCAGTAAAATCATTATCTCATATTGATAACTTAATCGCAGTTCCCCTAAGCCAGCGGCTGATTGTACATGTCACCGTTATCGCTTATTTAAGCCTTAAGTTATCGATAACGGTTTTTTATAAACTACTTGAGGTTTCTATCTGTAATTCATCACAGCATAATTAACTCATCGCAAACATTATCCAGTAAAGGTTTGTCATGGCTTACCACCATCATGGCAACATCTTTGTATTTTACTATATTGACTAAAGCTTCAATTACAGTTTTCTGCGTTAGCATATCAAGACGTGAGGTAGGTTCATCAGAAAAAATAAACGTCGGCTCTAATAGCATCACACGGGCAATGGCTAAACGCTGTAATTCGCCACCAGAAACTTGATCAGGATAGCGATCAATCAGTTGCGCATCTAATTCAAGCTCAGCAAGTAACCCTAATAATTTATCTTCACTAATAGAGTATTTGTGCATTAAATCGTTAAAGCTTGCTTTTATAGTCACATGAGCTGAAAACACATCCGTAGGATCTTGAAATAACTTCTGTACTTTGTGCTTTTCGCTCTGTTGATTACTCCATTCAATGCTACCGCTGTCACTTGATAACAGGCCTAGCAGCATGTCGCCTAAAGTGCTTTTTCCACAGCCGCTATCGCCGCTTACACCAATTATTTGGCCCGGTCGCAAGCTGAATGATAAATCGCTAAAGAGCTGCTTGTCTCCTCGGCTTTTACTCACATTCTTAACAGTGACAATGGGGGAGTGAAGGTTATCTTTAGATGCTTTTTTCTTCCAGCGGCGCGGATCTGCATTAATCAGTGTTTGTGTGTAGACATGCAGTGGCTTATTGAGTACTTGTTGATAATCTCCCGTTTCGATAACCTCTCCTTTACGCATAATCATGACGCGCCCACCGAGCTGGTGAGCAACATAAATATCGTGAGTGATAGTGAAAACACCCTCATTATTGTCGGCTAATGCGCGCAGTTGTTTCGCAATGTCATCACGTTTATTGGCATCTAATCCTTTAGTCGGCTCATCGGCTACAGTGAAAGTTGCACCACCTGAGCGCGAAGCTAAAAACGCTACTCTTTGCGCCATACCACCCGATAATTCAAAGGGGTACTTATTTGTAGCGTGGGATAGTTGAACCGCCTCAAAATCACTTAATGTCTGTTTTTTTGCTTCGCTAGCGCTAAGCCCTTTAACAATTTGATAGCCTTCTTTTACCTGACGAATAGCATGCATAGTTGGATCTAAGGAGCGGGTTGGCTCCTGCGGTAAAACACAGATAGTTTTACCCCATAAAGCATTGCGCTCTTGAGTTGATAAAGAGTGAACAGCTTGGCCATGCAAATAGATTTCGCCTTCTGCTATTAGCCCATCTGGTAAGTTATTAACAATAGCTTGTGCAAGTAATGTTTTACCTGAACCTGTTTCACCTACTATAGTGAGGGCTTCTCCTGCGATTAGTTTAAATGATACAGGGTTAACGATAACGTTCCCATCGCGTGTTTTTACGCTGAGGTTTTTTACATTTAACATTATTTTTTCTTCCCAATCATTAAATTCAATCCTAGAACCAATATAAATAACGCAACAATTGGCTGTAATATCACCCAAGGTGCCTCATAGTAATAGGGCATCAGCTCAATCATCATCAAACCTAATTCAGCGCGAGGTGGTTTAACACCGACGTTGATAAAACCAAGGGAAGCGACTGATAAAACTGTCGTTGCTATTGTAAAGGCCGCTAGACGTAAGATAATAGGGCGCAGTTCTGGGAAGTAGTGTCTGCGTAATAAATACCATGCATTAAATCCTAGTAACTTAGAGGCAAATATCGCATCTTTGTTAGCAATAATCATCGATTGCGCACGCACCACCCGGTACATCTCAATACTGGCGATCAACGCGACCCCCAAAAATAATGGCCATAGCTGTCCGGGTGCAATGGTTGCGAATAACAAGATAAAGAGTAACCCTGGAACGGCTAAAAAGAGGTTTGCCGTTAAGTTTAATAGCTTATCAGCGGTTTTTGGATATTGCGCTGAAAGTACACCCAAAAAAGTACCTAAGGCTGTCGCTATCAGTGTACTAATTAAAGCAATCCCTAGAGATACCTGCAGTGCAGAGGATAAACGCAACCACATATCTCGCCCAAGATGATCTGTACCAAACCAGTGTTGCGCACTAGGTGCTTGTAGTGCGTTCATTAAAGATTGATCGTGAGGGCTACCTGAGACCAGTATAGGTGCCAAAAAAGTAAACAGACAAGGGATAGTAAACAGGACAACCCCGAACTTTTGTTTAAAAGAAAGTGATGAGTAAAATACACGAATATTCATTATGAGTGCTCCCCTTTACGTGGGTCGAGTAACAACACTGCGATATCAACTAGCGCATTCATCGCCACAAAAATTAGCCCCATAGCAACAGCGGCGCCTTGTACAATTGGAACGTCGCGAGCAAAAATAGCATGTACCAAACTATGACCAATGCCGGGCCAAGCAAATAAAGTTTCAATAATCACCACGCCTTCAACAATAGTAATAAATTGGATCCCTAAAAACGCGACTACTGGTACGAGTAAATTACGCCAGCCGTGACGAGTAAAAGACTGTGCATCCGGTAAACCCTTAATGCGTGAAAAGAGAAAATAAGTGGAGTTTCTTACCGTTAAAGTGCTTTCCCGAACAACCTGAACGGATACAGCAGCAAGGCCTAATGCCAGAGTCAAAGTGGGTAAAATTAAATACTGGAAGCCTCCATGTCCAGCTGCAGGTAGTAATTTTAACTGCACTGCAAATAACATCACGAGCAAGATGCCAATCACAAAGTTAGGCACTGATTTTAGCGATACGCTAACCAGTAACAATAGTTTATCAAACCATGAATTGGGGGCCTTTGCTGCTAGCACGCCCAAAGGCACGGCAATAAAAATTGATAGTACAATGCTTGAACTGGCCAGTGTCAGTGAATGACCTAATGTATGCCAAATTTCTTTAATCACAGGAGTGCCGCTCACTAAAGAATTACCAAAATTGAACGTTATGCTATCGCCTAACCATTCAATTAATCGTACCCAAAGGCTACGATCCAGCCCTAATTCACGAGCTACCAGATCGGCGGTAGATGCATCCATTAAATCGATACCGTAGCGTCCGCCAGCAATACGATAAGCCATGTTTCCACCTAAGCCTTGTGCAGCGAAGAAACATAAAACACCAACAAATAAAGCGACAAACAAAGCTTGGATAGAGCGCCAGGCTAAAATATTACAAAGGGTTTTTAGGGTTTGCTTTTTCATTATTACCTGAATCCGTGACTTCAAAATCAGTACACTGTGCAATAGAAAACTGGCAGCCAAAACTTTTTATAGGTAATAGCTTCAACAGACCAGTTTATTGTGAAACGCAGCATTATTATATTTAGCAATAATGCTGAGGGTTTTTAATTGATAACAGCTTTGTTATTTAGCCAACTCAATTTCATTTAGGCGATAAGTTGTATCAAATGGATCAAGCGATAGACCTTTTATATTTTTTGATACCACTACAGATTGTTTGTACCAAATAACCGGAATGACCGGCAGTTCTTCTTGAATGGCACGAGTCACCAAAGCACGGTTTGCATCGGAAGCAGCATCTGCATTATCCAATTTTAGAGCTTCTAATGCTTTGGCAACGCGATCGTTTTTCCAGTTCATAGCACCCCAGTCTGCGCCACCTGGGCCAAAGTCATTGGCGATATTGTTCAATGGTGATTGAACAGTTGCATAGTTACGTGACATTAAGGCAATATCAAGAGTACCGTCTTGGTGGCCACCAGGAACTTCGGTGTAACTGCCAATAGATATGTCCATCTTGATGCCAATCTTTTTAAACTGATCTTGAATTGCACTGGCGATTAAAGGTAATTCAGGACGATCCGAGTATGTACGCATTGTGATGGCAAACACTTTTCCATTCTTTTGCGCGTAACCCCCATCATTAAAACTAAATCCAGCTTTAGTCAATAGTGCTTTGGCGCTTGTTGCGTCATATTTGAAAGGTTGTAATTCTTGGTTATGCCACTGTGAAAGACTTGGCGGTAATAATTGTGTTGTTTTAATCTCAGGTGAGCGCATGAGTGATGCAGCAATGCCATTACGATCAATCGCTTGGCTCATCGCTTGGCGTACATTAACGTCTTGCATGAATGGATGGGCATTGTTTACTTTGATGGTAATAACGCGAGGTAACATAATGCTCATTACATCGAGTTTAGGGTTGCGCTTTAAACGCTCGATACTGGCAGCATCTAAACTGTATGCGATGACCGAAGGTTTACTTTCAGCCATTAACGCGCGCGTCACGCTCTTTGAAGCAGCAATATACTCAATTTCATCAATTTTTGATTTCTCACCCCAGTAGTCGTCTTTTTTAATAATACTTAAGCGCTGTGGTGGCAAAAATTCCTTGATATTAAATGGACCAGTACCAACCACTTCGGTGACATCACCAGCTTTAGAATAAACTTTAGGCGATAGAATCATTGTTGTGTGATGACCTAATACAGCAGGTAGCAAGGTATAAGGTTTATCTAAGATAATCACCACTGCGTTATCTATATTATCGATTGACTTGATAGGTACTTTCTTCAAAGGACCTGGTTTTCTTTTGGCCGTATTTAATGAATTAATAACCGAATCAGCAGTAAGAGGCTCTCCATCACTGAATTTAACGTCTTTACGTAGCGTGAAAGTCCAAACCTTTTTGTCATCACTCACTGACCATTGGGTAGAAAGTTGTGACTTTAGTTCTCCAGTTTTGTTAATACCGATGAGGGTTTCTGTTACTCCCATACGGGTAAATGCATAACCTCCAATAGTGGGATCTTTTGATTTGAGTTCCCAAGGAGAGGTAATAGTGATGGTTTGAGCCTGAATGGATAGAGCAGCACTTGCCATGGCGGCGATTACCAAGGATTTTTTTAAATATTTCATAGGAGTTTTCGCTTAATATACTTAGAAAACGATATGTTATAATATAACAATATAAAGATAAAATTAAGGAAAAAACTTGCATAACATATGTTTTTATTAAAAATTTGAGACTTACAGTGATTGAAAGTGGCCCGGATTAGGGTGGGGTTAATTGTTTTTCCCTCAGAGAATACCCGAAAGCTATTGAGTATATTGAACAAGCTTTGGCCAGCGATTTTATGACCTAGGGGGAAGATCACCCACAAATTGCTAAATATTATAACGAATCTCGGATTCGTTCATAAAGATCTTGACGATTATTCAAAGCCATCGAGAACTTTGGACAGGCGTACAAAATTTGGAAAACTGTTTTTGGCGGGAGTCACCCTGAGGTGATTAGAGAGAAAGGCAATTTAGAAAGCGTATTAATTAAGAATAAAAAAAGTTCCAGCCCTCATTCCTTAAGTGTCCAGAAGAGGTACTGATTGCTGTTTTAGCCTAATAACCGCGAGGCCTTTTTAGTATCAAGAGTGGGTATTGGATAGTTTTTTCTTTACCATAAAGCGCCGCGCCTTTGAAGTGTTGCCGCAGGTTTTCATATCACACCAACAGCGACGCCCTGCTTTTGAGCTATCTAAAAACAGCCATGAGCAATTTGCACCTTTGCATATACGGAGTCTATTCGTTGGAAATTGACAGGCTAGCTCTACAGCAAGATAGGTTATCTGTTTTAGTTAAAATAATTTCAGGGGGAAATAGCTTAGGCATACTATCCTACTTTGGTGAATGTGTAGGCGTACTCACTCACATGGCTATAATCATTTTAGGGTACTCAGCGATTTTAATGACATCTACTCTTTCTTTACCGTCATTAAGTACCTTGGTGTTGGCTCTTTACTCTACCTGAGCTATCAAGCATTTTGTTCCTATGACAAGCAATATACAGTCAATGTAAATGGTAAGGTAATGAAATCTAGGTACTGTAATGGTCAATTAAAATTGACCACTGATTTGTATTCTAGTCAGTATCTGTTTTCTGACTCACAGGGTGCTAAACCAACGTTATGGTTGTGAGGTGGAACTGGCTGCAATGTTCAAAAATATAAATAACAACGACTTGCGCTAAAAGCCTAAACACAACATGTTTGGAATGCCGCACGACTCAACTATTCTTGTTAATGCCTTAAGGATAACACTGTTAGTGTTTAGAGCTATATTGGGTTCTCAATGTGCTTGTTATCAGAAGGCTGGGTTACATTCTTTTGTATCTACACTTTATCGTTATTTAACGCTGCTTATCGCTCAATACTTTGCTTGCAATTCATAAAAAAGAAACAGTCTAAGTATTTTAAAGGTATTATCCTCATGAATTCAAATTAGAAGATAGCAAAACCATGCACCGTGAAACAGATCTGTATCGTCAAATGAGTGCATTGCATGCCGGAAATTTTAATCGCTGCTTTTACTGCGGTTGTATTGCCACCGAATACGACTTAGTGCCTCCCATAAAATATGCGCAGTTTTATCTAAAAACCCGCGAAGAAGCTGACTTTTACAAAGTGCCATCTTGCAGGGAGTGCTTTTATTTATTAAAGAATGATAAGAGTGCGTTGTTAGGACAGCGCGTAGATGTGGCTAAAAAGCAACTAACGCGTAAATATAAACGCGCTATTCGCATTTATGAAGTGTGGAGTTCAGATGAAGTTGAAGATTTGGATTACCATTTAAAAAGCAGTGTGATTGCCGGGATGGTTTTGGGGGAAGAGTCTTGTCAGCGTGTAAAGTACAGGGGTTTTGATTTTGAGGCTGATGGTTTAAAGCACAGCGCACATTTTATCGAAAATGAAGTTTTCCTAATATTCGCAGAGAAGTTCGATAGCTTTCGCGATGCGCTAGAACACGCTCACAAGGCCTATAGAATACCTAAAGCTAAGCTTATAGAATTATTTACAGAGCATAACCATTGCTTTGATCTCGCGATTAATAGCTTCCATGAAAAGCAGGCGCGTATAATCTTCGATAAAAAGTTAAAAGCGCAATGCACTGATTTTGCAGTAAAATATAAGCAGAATACTAAATTCGTAATGCGCACTGTGGAACTTTATTGCACGAAAGATGAAAGCCTAACGACTGAAATGGCACTCGCTAAACTGTATCAAGAAATTATTGCAGTATAGGATGCAGAAGCACTTAAGTTTGGGGTTGAGGCTGCAATAGATAGGGCTTTTAGAACAATGGGCTGTTTGTTTATTCCGGCTCAGTCCTTCTGGCGAACTGTTCAGGCCGACTATCGTTAAAGGTGGATGCTAAGCTGTTGTTAGTCAGCCTTTGTATTCTAGGGGAAGGCTAACTTGAGTTGTTTTGACTTGTTCGATAGATTAGCCTGTTTAAAATAGGTACCTGATCCAGCAAAAAACTAAGTGTTTCTATCGTATTGATAATTATATAAGCAATTTAATTTTAACGATATTATGTCGAGATTGCTCACGAAAGAAGCAGTAGATTTAGAATATCATGCGACATTAAAGGTTGAAGATTTCCAACTTTATTCGAGCAAGATGCCATTGAAAATAGAGCAACGTGCAAGCGTTAAAGTCTTACTTAGATCAAAGCTATGGGGCGGCAAAAAATGAAACTGTAGATGTCTTTCCATCTAAATAACCCGATTCGCTTATTAAAGTGCTTTGCAGCGCATAATGTTTGCGAGCAACGAGGATAAAGTTAAAACAATCTGCCTTTGAGTGAGGCGTATTTATAAAAAAGAGGAGTTTTGAGTTGATCATAAAAGTAATAATTCTATTGTTAGCTGTATTAAATGGTGGCTGGATGATTTTTGATGGCTGTCATGTGATTAAAAAGGGGAAATATTTTGGCCCTCCTACTCCCGGTCCATGGAGTAAAATTATCGTTAGTCTTGGAATAAACCCGTTCTCTATCGGTCCAGTTTTTGTTGTTTTAGGTCTTTTATGGTTTATAGCCTCAATGGGTGTTGTCACTGGTATGTCTTGGGGCTGGCTAGCTTTACTGTCAACCTCAATAGCAACACTTTGGTACATTAAAATTGGTACCGCAATATCAATAATTACCTTGATTTTACTCGTTATTTTCAAAACAAATTTAGGTTATGTATGACAAGAAATAAATACTTAGTATGCTCCTCGTTTTCCTAGTGCATATTTATCTCTCAAAAGTCTTTAGTCAACTGACCTGATGCGGGAAAACGCACAGCACTCAATCTTTTAAAGAATAGCTATTTTTTACAATTCGATTAAGCCGTTTGTATCAAAGTAGAGGTACTCTACTGGCTTATCGTTTAAAGGAGTGAATACTCATCGTTAATGCGTAAGAGTAGGTGGCTTATTTCTTTGGGTGATAGCACTTTAGCTGCGGCGCCTTTATCGATAGCGGTTTGTGGCATTATATCCACTTGTGCTGATGCCGGAGATTGAGCAATCGTTAAGCCACCATGCTTTTTAATATTGAGTAGTCCTTCAGCGCCATCTCCATTGGCGCCGCTTAACAAAATTGCAATACAGTGATTTTTGAAAACCTCAGCCGCTGAAGTAAACAGCACATCAATTGAGGGGCGGCTGAAATGTATTTTTTTATCGATCGAGAGCGAGAAGTGCTTTTTATTTTCGACATACAAGTGATAACCACCAGGGGCAACATGGACAGTATTAGACTTAAAATGCCCTTTATCACTGATTTCAATAACCGTTAAAGGACAGTTATTGGCGATCACATCTGTCACAGTGCTTTTGCTGTCTTAATTGGAGTGGATGACTAACGTAATGCTCGGACTAAAGTTGGCGGGTAGCCTTGATAAAATAGAAATTAATGGTGCAATAGAGCCCGCTGAACCGCCAATAAACACGCTAAAATCAGACATTTTCTAGATTTTTTCGTTGGTATATCTTTGCCGACTCATCTATAGTTTTAAGTAATCGACAAAACGGGGTATTTATTAGGCTTTCTTTTTCGCCGATAACTAAGTATCCATTTTGCACCAGAGAGTTATTAAATAGTGTTAAAGCGTGACACTGTGTTTCTATATCAAAATAAATCATGACGTTGCGACAAAGAACCAGCTGAGCTGAGCAAAAAACCTGGTCTTGTAAAATGTTGTGATGACTAAAGCTAATGTGATCTAACAAAAATTGAGAGAGTTTGTTTTTGTTATAGGCTGTCGAAAAGTATTTACTTAGGCTTGCCGTTCCACCACTGGCTTGATAACGCGCGGCGTCTCCTTTATTGAGAGCTTTAGATAAAACGCCTGTTTGGGCCTTTTTTAAAACGTCTGTATTGATATCGGTGGCATGTATTTGCGTATTTTTTAAAAGGCCAACTTCCTCCAGTAATATAGCCATTGAATAAGCTTCTTCGCCTGTTGAGCAACCGGCAATCCAAATGTCTCGACGCGGGAAACTTGCCAGATAGGGAAGTACACTCTCTCTAAGTTGTAAAAAGGATTGGGGGTGTCTGAACAACTCAGAAACGTTTACCGTTAGACTATTAATGAAGTGAGATTCGCTTTGGGGAGAATGGAGTAATTTAGCAATAAGGTCAGAAATATGCCCTACGTTTTCATCGACAACTAATTGCTTAATACGCCTTTTAATCGATGCCTGTGCATATCCGCTTAAGTCATAGCCGGTTTTTTCCTTGATGGCAGTTATCAATAATTTTATCTCAAGGTTTTCGGTTTTTAATGTAAGCCGAGTATCCTGCTCATCCAAAATTGTGGTTTCTCCTTGGCGGGTTATAACCACAATTTCATCATGGTCAATAACTGGCCGACATCGATGGGTTTTGACATATAGTCATTGGCCCCGGCACTTATACATTTTTCTTTGTCACCTGGCATAGCATTAGCAGTAACTGCGATAATTGCTAGTTCTTTCAAGTTTGGCTGTGCTCTTATTTTTTCCATTGTTTGATAGCCATCCATTCCCGGCATCATAATATCCATTAATACTAGCTCAATATTCGGATTATCAATGAGCATATCGAGGCACTGCTGGCCACTAGAGGCTATTTTAACCTTTAGCTTTTCTTTGCGAAGTACTTTGGCGAGTGCGAAAGTGTTTCGCATGTCATCGTCAACGAGTAATATATTTCGATCCAAAAAATCTATGTTAGATGCCTGTTCAGGCGCAGTGGGTGTTAGAGTATCTGTATAACTGGCTGCTACCGCGTCTTTATCGTCGGGGATACTTGCGATCTGGTTAGCAAACAAATGAATTTCATCGAGTAATCGCTCTGGTGACCTCGCCGATTTAACAATAACTTTACCAGTAAAGGGAGATAAACGTGATAAATCTTCTTCCGAGAGATCACGCCCTGAATAAATAAAGACCGTAGGGAGGGATGTTTTGGGGGCGGATGAAGCTAACTCTAAAAATTCAAAACCTGAAATTTCTGGTAAATCAAGGTCTAAAATGATGGCATCAAAGCTATTGTTTTGTAATAAAGTTAACGCTTTCTGAGCGTTATCGACGCCAAAAATCGTGACATTTTCTTTAGAAAATAACTCATTCATCGCATACAAAGCGTTTTTGTCATTTTCAATAACGAGAATGTTAAGGGCGCTTCGCTCTTCAGAGAAAGATTCAATTATTTCAATCAAGCGGTGATGCGCAATCGGTTTTGTTGACTTATCATTAATGCCCGCAATATTCATTGTATCTATATTGTCTAAGGCACTGACTAAGTGAATTTGTAGGTGTTTCAGGTTTGGATCAGTGCGTATGTACTTTGCTACTTCACTACCGTCTAGCTTCGCTAACATGTAGTCAAGAACAATACCATCAACGGGATATTTATTTGCTAAAGCTAGACCGCTTTCGCCGTCAGTGGCCACGATTGCCTGACAGTGCTGTTGATGGCAAGCACGAAAAACAATACGTGCAAAAGGTACGTCATCTTCTATTATCAGGATTAATTTTTTAGTTTTATCTAGGTTGTTTCTATCATCCTCAAAAGGAGCAGGTAAGCAAACAAAGTGTTGTTTGCCGTTAGCTACCTCAAGTTCAATAGCAGCTGTTTGAACATCAACTTGTTTCGTGGCAAGGTAAGGTAGATTTAAAGAGAAACGACTGCCTACGCCTACTTCACTTTCTAACTTGATTTCTGCACCCAGTAATTTCGCAAAGCTTAAAGCAATAGATAAACCTAAGCCAGTCCCACCGTATGCTCTGCTGGTCGTGCCATCGGCTTGTTGAAAGGCTTCAAATACCGCTTTGTGTTTTTCTTTTGCAATACCTATGCCCGTGTCAGATACACAAAAAATAAGTTGCTGATTTTGCTTAGACTGGTCTGAACTTTGTTGCTGATATGATATCTCTAGCTCAACATGGCCTTGCTCAGTAAATTTTAAGGCATTACTGATGAAATTAGAGATGATTTGATTGAGCTTAGCGCCATCAACCATGCAAGATATTGGTAAATTACTTGCCAAGTTTATATTGAAACGCAGGTTTTTATCGTCCGCCATGTGTGTGAAACGACGTTTCAGCGTGCTCACAAAATCATCAATAAGCAGAGTATCTGATATGACATTCATTTGGCCTGCCTCAACTTTAGATAAATCTAAAATGTCATTAATCAGTTCCAATAAACTACGGCCGCTCTCTTGGATAATCGTAGCTGATTCTACTTCGTCAGCGGATAAGTTATTATCATCGTTTTGTGCAAGTGAGCGAGACAGTATCAGTAAGCTGTTTAAAGGCGTCCTTAATTCGTGAGACATGTTGGCTAAAAACTCACTTTTATATTTACTTGACTCTTCAAGTGCCAGCGCCTTTTCGGCGATTTTTCGATTGGTATTTTCCAAGGCTATTTGCTGGTTTTTGATGGCCGCTGATTGATCAGATAGCGCTTCGTTTGTCACGCGTAACTCTTCTTGTTGAGTTTGCAGTTCTTCGGATTGAACTTGGCTTTCTTTTAACATGGTCAAAACACTTTCATTTTGATTAATGTTAATAAAAGACACCGCTAAAACTTCGCTGACCATTTCTAAGAAGGTTATCACTTTATTAGGAGTGTTTTCTAGCCAAGCTAATTCAATAATAGCAATGGTTTCTTTGTTATAAATCACCGGGAAAATGATAAGGGATTGCGGTTTTACTGTGCCAAAACTACTGCTAATATCATAATAATTGTTAGGAATAGTAACGAGTTTTAACGGTTTTTTATCAATGGATACTTGACCAACTAATCCTTCGCCTGCTGAAATTACTTTTAACTTTGTTAATTGCTTTTCTAGTGCGTAAGTTGCGTAAGGTATTAGTTTATTATTTTCCTGCCAATAGAGGGCACCAAGATGTGCATCTAGATAGTGAACGATATAGGTGAGTAACTTATCTGATGTTTGCGTTTTATCTTGCGACTTTCGAATAATGTTATTTATTTCAGAAATACCATTTTCTAACCATTCTCTCGCTTGTGTTGTATGCCTATTGTCATTGAGGCTCTGCAACATCTGATTATAGCCTTGAGCTAATTGACCGATTTCATCCCTCGGGACTTCTATTAATTTTTGATTTAAACTCCCTTTACTTGCAGCGATATCTTGCAGAGCGTCATGCACTCTTTCTAAGCGCGAAGAAACTAACTTTCTGAACAATATAAATAACAATAAAACAGTGGAGGATACAGCAGCGAGAAGAATGAGAGTAATTTCGATATTGAGTGATGTAGTGTTGCTTAGCTGTTCCTCAATAGGTACCTGTACTTCCAAAACACCTCTAATATCATGAAGTTTCCAGCCGGTTTTTGGTGTCTTTGGGTGATTGTTATGGCAATTTACACAAGATTGTTGCGTCATAGTATCGGCAATTGCTACCCGGACAACCTCTTTTCCATCGATGTTATCAATTTGTGAAAAAGTCTGAATGGCATTGTTATTTAATTCATCCCAAGCCCTATTAGCAAAACTATCGAGCGTTCTATTTTGTCTATTGGGAAAAGGGTAAGGGCTATATAATTTTAGAGCAATAATACCTTGTTTTGAAAACTCTTCACTGATCTCGTGAATAAAAGTCGCAGGCAATGGAATAACTTTGTCTTTGTTTTTGTAATCATAACTGGCGGTCACATTAGAAGTGTTAAGTACTTTTTGAATGATGTTTTTGGTGTAGTAACCTCTAATCGCTTTATATTGATTAACAGTATTTTCTGCTGTAGAAACTGCAGCGTTGATAGTGTGATTTTTTGTGACTGAGGGTAGATAAGTGACTAGAATGATAATGACAAATATGAAGATAACGATTAGAGGAGTAAATAAACGAGTGCTTATTTTTTTAAAGAATTTTATTTCATTTTTTGATGGCATCACTCACTCTCTTCAAAAAAACGTTTTAAATAATTTTAGTTCAGAATGTTTGTTTTATCTAATCAATAAGTGTCTTTTTCAATAGAGTTTTTCTGTTATTAATCATGTTTTAATTAATATGCGTTCTTCAATAGTTTGCTCGATTTTACTGGTTTTAAATTAATTTTTTGTGTGTTTGGAATAATACATGGGGGGGTATTTAAAAAGGTTAATAGTATTTAGAGTGTTAAATTATGTAAATATTCTATTATTTTTGGTAAACGTTAAATTAGAGTTTTTCTGGGGATGCTGAAAGGCGCCTTAATAATCCCAAAGAGTACGCATGATAAATTGATAGTACTGCGTTAACGATGCATGATTATTTAATGCTAGCTCAGAGCTTGAAATATTGATTATAAGTGAATAGTTATACCATATTAAACTGTTTCTCCAACCACATCTCAAGCTCTAGTGGAGGTAGAGGTTTACTAAAAAAATACCCTTGCGCAAAATCGCAATTTTCAGATTTCAAGAAATCCCATTGCTCTTGTGTTTCTATTCCCTCTGCGATGACTACCAACCCTAAGCCATGTGCCATCGCAATGATTGCGTGTATTAGTACCATGTCTTCTTTATCGTGGGGAATGCCATTTATAAAGCTTTTATCAATTTTTACGGTATTTATTGGGCAGCGCTTTAAGTAGCTCAATGCTGAGTAACCTGTACCAAAATCATCAACTGACAAATTAATACCTAATGCTCTAATGTCTGATAGTTGGTTATTAATTTCAGACGAATCTTCGAGCAATAGGCCTTCTGTAATTTCAATCTCTATATCTTCAGGTGCTATCTTCTTGGTTTTTATAGCTTTCTGTATGGTTTTAAACCAAAGAGAATTCTTGAATTGTAATGTTGAAGCATTAATGGCAACTTTTAAAGTGAGAGGTAAAAAAGGAAGCCGAATGTTAATGGCACTAATTTTCTCGATTGATTGCTCAAAAACCCACGCACCCAGTTCATGAATTAAGCCGGTCGATTCAGCAATGGGAATGAAACATTCCGGAGAAACACTGCCTAACTCGGCATTAGTCCAACGCAAAAGTGCTTCGACGCCAACAGGTTTTCCTGTGCCACAATTTACAACGGGCTGAAAGAAAACAGTGAACTCATTCCTTTTCCTGGCATGACGTAACTGTTTTTCTATGGCTAAACGTCGGTGAGCTGCTTGATCCATATCTCTAGAAAAAAAGCTGAAGGTGTTTTTTCCTAGCTCTTTCGATTTATACATAGCGATATCGGCATAATCAACCAACTTATCGGGGTCATCTATCTGATTAGGGTAAAGACAAACGCCTATACTGGCGCTGAGAATTACTTCTTCACTCTCAATGAGAATAGGTTGTCTAGTGATGTCTAAGACTTCAATTATCCGACTAATTAGAAACTGAGAATCTCTAATATCGGTTAATAAAATGACAAATTCGTCGCCACCAAAGCGTGCCACCGTATCGGTTTTTCTGACTAACTCTGTAAAACGGTTGGCAATTTTAATCAGTACAGCATCGCCAATTTTGTGGCCCAGTGTGTCGTTAACTAATTTGAAACCGTCAAGATCGATAAATAATAAGGCGAATTCATGCCCATCCCGATCTGAGCGCGCGGTAGCGCGCTCTATTTCGAAAAATAGCCGCCGTCTATTAGGTAGACCTGTTAGTACGTCATGATCAGCAAGAAAGCGGTTTTTATCTTCTAATTTATTGCGGTTAACAATTTCTTGTTCCAAACCGTATCTTAGTCGCCATAGCTCCATGAATAGCGAAATTTTTGCTGCTAAAATATTTGGTTGGATGGGTTTGGTTATATAGTCAATGGCGCCAGAGGAATAACCTTTTAATATATGTTGTTCGTCTCGGTGAACTGCTGTGACAAATATGATGGGGATGTGCAGAGTTTGTTCTTCTTCTCTGAGTAATTCAGCCGTCTCGTAACCGTTCATTATAGGCATTTGTACATCGAGCAAGATCAGCGCTAAATTATTTAATTCTATGGCTTTTAGCAGTGCTTCTTCACCGGATGAGGCCTCGATAAGATCGGCGTCTATCGCTTTGAGCAGTTGGCGTAATGCAAAGCGATTTGCAGCAACGTCGTCAACAATTAAGAGGGTAGGTTTAAACTTATCGTCGACTATCTTACTCATAAAACGGTAGTCCTAATTTTCAGGGGTACAATTGCGACTTGACACTAGAGATCAACTGCCAGCGAAAGATAGAGCCGTGATTGGTTAGTGCACATTAGAATATGTCATGTATTAAAATGTAACTTATTGAAAAATAACTTAGATTTGTAATGTAAATATTATGGTTGGTTGATTTTTTTAGCCACTCGCAATTAAGTATAGTAGAAATAAACGATTGTTTTAATTCTAAATCGACTAATCTAATTAATAATACTAAGTCTTAGTTTTGCAGTTAAGTGTATGATTTGTAGCTCAGTAATTTGAACGGTTGGAAAGATAGATAATGGTTATCTTTACAATACGCATATGTTTACATAAATCTTAAAAATACCTAGCAGTTATACGAAGGAAGCAGCGTATAAGTCTCTAGGGAGCCAGTGACTCGTTCGCTGCTTTCTTCATGAAAACGCCTAATTGCTGATTGTATTAGGGCGCTGAACAATGACCCATAAAGTGTATTGGTTGGAGGGCACTGCGCTTTAATGACTATTTAATTTGCATGTTCGGTATTTTCTAGTATGTTTCTTGCTTGCTTGACCTGTGTGTAACACCCATGTTTTAACATGCATGTAAATCGATACTAAGAGTAAATAAATATGAAAGTGGGTGAGCTTGCGAAACTGGCTGGAGTAACTGGGGATACTGTTAGGCATTACACAAGAATAGGGCTGCTTAGACCTAAACGTAATCTTGATAATGGTTACCAATATTACGATGATATAGCGTTAAAACATTTGCGGTTTGCCCAAAAAGCTAGGCTATTAGGCTTTAGCTTGAATGATATACAAACCATTGTTCACCATGAGCATAATAGTGCTTCTCCCTGCTCCATGGTCAGAGACCTTATGGGTAATCAATTTACAAAAGTTGTTAAGCAGATTAAAGAGTTGGAGGAACAGTTGGCCCGCATGGAAAGTGCCATGAATGCTTGGAAAGAAATGCCAGATGCAACGCCAGGAGATCATTCTATCTGTCCATTAATTGAACATTGGAACAATCAGGAAGGGTCAAAAGATGAAAGGTAAGCAGCCAGAATCTGTTCATTTGTTTGTTATAGAGGCTATGAGTTGCTCTAAGTGCGAAGAAAAAATAGCGCAAGCATTGTTAGCATTAGATCCTGATTTAGCACTGAGTATTGACTTAGAAAATAAAACAGCTGAAGTTGTTTCATTTCTAACATCACAAACAATTATCTCAACCATTGACTCAATCGGTTATCAGGCGCGCACTTTAACATCACAAATGCTGCATTTTAAGACGAAGGGCATTAAATGTAATGGCTGCTTAAAAACGATAACTGCAGCATTACTTAAATGGGATGCAAATGTCAAAATTGAAGCGGACATTCAAGCGCAGCGCATGAGCGTTACAAGTTTAATGGCGGCATCAGAATTAATTAAAATCATAGCAAACCTTGGATATCGATTAGAGCTCTGCAAAAAAGCAGCAGAGGCTCCTGAAATTAATAATCTAGCAGATAGCACAATAGCCGTTGTTGGGCCTAGTGAGGTTAAAGAAGTCGACGAGGTTATTTTAATAGAGGAAGAGTCTACACAAGTACCGAAAATTCACCTTGCGCTTGACGGTGTCACTTGTGCTTCTTGTGTGAAGAGCATAGATGAAGCGTTGACAGCTGTTCGCGGTGTGACTTGGGTTAATGTCAATTTTGGTAGTCGCAGTGCTTTGATATCAGGGGATGATGTCAGTGTTGAAAGCGTTGTGAAAGCAGTCGTTGATGCTGGATATGGCGCGAGTGAAATACTAGATCCAGAACTTGCCGACCTCAGTAGAGAGCGTAATGAAACTATTGAATATAAAAGAAAGATTAGGAACACCGTTATTGGTTTAGGTTTTGGCATACCTCTAATGCTTATAGGTCTAGTACATGAGATGAGCATAGCGTCATTGGCAGAACGAGTACTTTGGGGCATGGTAGGACTGCTAACTTTAGCTGTTATTTTGAGCGCTGGACGTCACTTTTATCTAAGTGCTTGGCGCGCATTTCAACATCATAATGCCAATATGGATACGCTTATCTCTATCGGAACCGGTGCTGCATGGGGCTATTCAATGATTGTAGTGCTTTTTCCCGAAATTTTTCCTGAAGCCTCTAGAGGGTTGTATTTTGAAGCAGCGGCGATGATTATCGGTTTGATAAATTTGGGTCAAGCATTAGAACTCAAAGCGCGTGGCCAAACGAGCCAAGCGATTAAAAGGTTACTCGGTCTTAAGGCAAAAAGTGCGCGAGTTTATCGTGATGGGGCATTTTATGATTTGCCTATTGATCAAGTAAAGCAAGGAGACGTGATTCAAGTCAGACCGGGAGAGCAAGTTCCGGTTGATGGTGAAGTGATACAAGGGCAAAGCACTGTCGATGAATCAATGTTAACAGGGGAGCCGTTGCCCGTTAAAAAAGCGGCGGGTGATGAGTTATCGGCGGGAACCATTAACAGTAAAGGGTCATTAACTTTTAGGGCGACACGTGTAGGGAAATCGACGGTACTGGCGCAAATTATTCAGATGGTTCGCACTGCACAAGATACTCAACCGCCAATAAGTCATCTAGCAGATCAGATTTCAGCTATCTTTGTACCGGTCGTTTTGTTGATCTCGGTATTTACAGCTTTGGTTTGGTTTAACTTTGGGCCAGAGCCACAAATTGTGTATATGTTAGTGGCGGCGACCACAGTACTCATTATTGCCTGTCCATGCGCCCTAGGTTTGGCGACGCCTATTTCCACTATGATTGGCGTGGGCAAAGCGGCTGAAAATGGCATTTTGATTCGCAATGGCGAAGCCCTGCAAAAAGCCAGTCGCATTACTCAAGTCGTCGTGGATAAAACAGGTACCCTTACTGAAGGACGACCGAGCGTGACAGATGCGCATTTTTTTGAGAAAGCTAACCATGAGCGTACAAAGTCATTTATTCATACACTGGAAAGTCATTCAGAGCACCCTTTAGCAGAGGCAATTTTAAATTTTATACCACCTGCCAATGTTGAATATAAAGTAACAGACTTTCAATCATTTACAGGCATGGGCATTCAGGGCGTTATAGATGGCTATACCATTACTATTGGAAACCCTCGTTTTTTATTGCAACAAAATGTCGTTATCAATCAGGCACAAGCACTGGCGGATAGCTGGCAGAACCAAGCACGAACCGTTATTTATGTCGCTATAGATAATCGTCTACATGCGTTACTTGGCATTGCTGATCCAATTAGGACAGATGCAGTAGCGGCGATAGCACGCCTACAACTTAGCGGTGTGAAAGTGATGATGTTAACGGGAGATAACGATTCAACCGCTGCATCTGTCGCTAAAGCTACCGGTATTGAGAGTTATCGAGCGCAGTTGCTTCCTGAAGATAAGCTTGCTGAAATAAGAAATTTACAGCAGCGCGGAGAAATTGTGGCAATGGTTGGAGATGGTATCAATGATGCGCCAGCTCTGGCCCAAGCTGATGTCGGGTTTGCAATAGGGTCGGGAACAGACGTCGCTATAGAAAGCGCGGATATCACTTTAATGCGTGCATCTTTACATGGAATATCTGATGCAATCGAATTAAGTCGGGTGACATTGAATAATATTAAACAAAACCTGTGGGGAGCATTTGCCTACAATACGTTAGGGATTCCCATTGCTGCCGGGGTCTTATTCCCATTGACGGGGGTACTTTTAAGCCCAATTATTGCTGGTATTGCGATGTCTCTATCATCAATAACAGTCGTTACTAATGCTAATAGGTTGCGATTCTTTAAACCGAGCAAGCACAGTATTGATGAAAAAGTGTAATCAATTGAATAGACAATAGCAGGAATTAAAATGGCAGTATTGATAGTGAATGTATTTGGATTAAGTTTAATGGCAGCAATTATTTGGTGGTTTCGGCTATCTCCTGGCAAGCTAATGATAAAATCAGTAGCGACGGCAAAAAGCCATTCAGCCCAGACAAAAGCAGCTAAAAAAATTAGGAAGTATTGAGTTTGTAAGCATTTCAAATGAGTTAAGCATTATTTAACTCACCTCTATTGGGCTGGTTTTGAGTCCCTATTGTTGGGCGCGTAGTTTTGCGACATCTTATGAAACTGAATATTTTAGATTTAGGTACTGTTGCAAAGCTACGGCCCAAGGAGCGCGGAATTACACCTATGAGAATTTAGGCATTTCCTTTAAAGCATTTTTGTTGCTACTTCCTCGCTATCATCTGTAACTCCTAATTTCTCTTCAATCTTTTCTTTGATCATTTCTTCAATCTTCATTCGTTCTTCAAAGGGCATTTCTTGCAAAGCCTCTTCTGTCAGTCCCATTTGCGATAATATTTGATAGCGCATAAGCTCAGCAGGACTCATTGCTAGTATGCGACTCAGTTCATCTTGAGCACTTGTTTTAGTGGTTTTTTCAGAGCTGGATGATGGATCATCGAGAACGTTTGGTTGTTGGTTTTTTTCAGGTTCTGCCGTTCTGGCAAACTGTTCAGCCAGAATTTCGCTAAAGGAGGATGCTACGCTGTTGTTAGTGGTACGCACGGTACTTGTATTGTTGTTCATCGGCTGAGTCGCTGAATTGATGTCAATCATGTTGAGCTCCTAGTAATTTGATTTATATACGTTAGCAATTATCAGACCGCATTCATCGGCACCTAAAAAGACCGGAAGGTTGGAAGGTGACCTGTGTCGCAGATACTTGCTCAAAGAGCAGTAATCGCCTGTAACTTTTGGAAGTAGCGAATAAGTCCCCAGTTGTTCTTTGTGGATAACTAAGCGGCTAAATCCGCGGAAGAATGCGAAATGAATGGCTAGTTCCTTTATAAGTATTCAGACAAAGGAACTAGATAAAACAAGATTTCATCTCTGATGGTCGCTTAGCTTTCTTTTGAAACGTAAGCCCCTTCGGGGCGTACAGGATAGTTCCTGCTCTTTGATAATGGTTTTCGCCGGGCACAGACTTTTCGCTCCATGCAAAGTCTAAGCACCAACATCTATGTTGGCAACCAGCCCGCTTTAACCATTGCCTCAATCACCAACAATCCTGTACGTCAGGAGCGTCTGGGACTTGTTCGCTGCTCCCTTAGCCTAAGGTGAAATTCTTAGCCGCTAAACATTAAGTACAACTATCATTCTAAGTGGGAAGGCATACGATGTTTTACGGACTTAATCAGGTTGCGCTACTTATAAGCGGCAATAAATCTGTAATTAATTGATTTTTAGGCAGCCCTTTGCCGCTAGCAGACGAATTCATAGCCTATATCATCGGATCAATAATGAAGGCATCTTGATTGGTGATAGAGAATGATTCTCAATTAATAAATGTCTAGTTTAGCGTCTCAGATTCAGGACTATGTTATAGTGAGAGGCTGTTGCGCTATAGAGTTCAAGCTTTTGATTTAACAGTAGTTTGAAGCTTTTTGTTTAGCCTTTGGTTAAGCTAAGATTTTTCAGTTATTGTTAATACTAATATTTAGCACTGCATATTCACTTTGAAGTCACAGGTGTAATCTAAATTCGGTAGTTAGGCATCATTTTAGGCGCAGAAAAATCGTATTGTAACTAGGCATGATTAGTTAATACCCATTGATGATTTAGTCCCTAATTCATCTTTAGTAAATGGTTATTCCCTTTACAACTTTTCCCTAAAACGTAAGCAAAACGACGTTCCAGTACGATCTGGCAAGTCAAAGGGATGTAATGTATTCGCTTGCTGATAGAGTCCACCGATCACTATGAAACTAAAGAAAAACAATAAATTGCTTTAAGTTCGAATCGGTTAACTGTCGATTTTAGATTTAAGAGGGGGTAGAAGAGAAAGTTAAAGTTTCAGCAGCTTAATGCGTTTAAAGCAGTCTATGAATTAGGCACGATGACAGCTGCTGCTGAAAATATCCATATTACTCAACCGGCCATTAGTCGTTTAATCGCAAATCTTGAGCATCGACTGGAGTTTGAGTTGTTTGTGCGAGTAAAGGGAAAATTGATTCCCAGCGATCAGGGAATTGCCTTTTATGCACAGCTAAAAAAAGCCTTTTCAGCGTTAGAAACCTTAGAAGATAGTGCCAGAGATATTAAGGTTCAACATTACGGGCATCTGCACATCAATGTTTTCCCGATGTTATCAAACAGTTTTTTGCCAAGTGTTTTTGCAGACTTTATTCAGGAAGGCCTAAACTTCAAGCTTCACTCATGAGTTACCGCTCAGAAGAGGTCTTAAGGCGAACAGAGATTCAAGCGTGTGACGTTGGTTTTTCTCAAGAGAATGCCAAAAACCCCAATATCAAATCAATGATTTTCAGCGGACAGTGTGCCTAAAGACAGCGCGCTTGCGACTAAAACTGCCATTACTCCGCAGGATTTAGAAGGATTGCCGTTTATTCGCTATGAGAGTGAAGATGCTACTCAGCAAGAGTTAGATGAGGCGTTTGGTCGCGCGGGGGTCACCCGCAATGACATTTTGGAAGTCTTTTTTGCCAATGTAGCGACAACGTTAGTAAGCAAAGGGCTGGGGGCTGCTATTGTCGATCCTTTTACCGGGCTACAAGCACAACAAAAGGAACATAACATCGTCATTATTCCCTTTGTACCGACCATTAGTTATCAGTTTTATATATTGTATCCAGCGTTGCGACCCGTCTCGACGCTTACCAAAGAATTTGTCGAGTTCTTTTTAGATCAAACAGCAGCGGTAGGAATTGTGCTAATCCGAGACTGAAGCCTGCTGACTAAGTGTTTAATAACAATTTAGATTGCAGCAATCACTGAAATTTCAACCAGTAGTGCTTTGTCAGCCATACCTGCTTCTATACAAGCTCTTGCCGGTGGGTGAGTCGCTACCCAGTCCTCCCAAACTTGGTTCATTACCTTGAAATCGGCCATTGTTTTTAAATAGATAGTCGCCGATAAAATCTTAGCGCGCTCACTGCCAATACTCTCTAGTAAATCGTCGACTTTGGTTAAGGAAGTAGCGAATAAGCCCCAGATCTTCCTACGGATAGCTAAGAGATCATATCCGCGAAAGGAAACGCAGTGAATGGCCAGTCCTTTATAAGTTTTTGACAAAGGAGGGGATCTCTTAGATATCCACCCTACGGGGCGCATAGGATACTTCGTGCTCTTCGTTAATGCTTTTCGCCGGGCAACCAGTCCGCCTATAAACATTGCCACAATCACGAAAAAGCCTGTGTGCAAGGGGCCTTTGGTGCTTGTTCGCTACTTCCTGAACATAGCGGTGGTTTGCCCACGAATGTCAGCGCTATCAGCAAGTGCAACTTGTCCACACAGATAAGCAACATTATTAGGGGGGACAATAGGGCTCATTCTCAGGGTGCTTTAGTGGTGTTGTATTTTCACTTTCTTTACTCTCTTATCGCAAGTTTATAGATGAAAACTAATGAGTCTCAGGTGCGCATTAAGCGTTGCCTATCACTGCGTGGATTGATGTAAGCAGGCAAGTTCAGCTAACGTCACGGGCTTAATTGGAGCGCGAATGCGGTAGCAGCCCGTTTCCTCTACGCTCTGCTCGGTTCAGTTGGCGGTTAATTCACTGATAGTTAATCCACATTGACGCCCCTGGCAGCTACCCATACCTGCGCGGGTAAAGCTTTTCAACTGGTTGGGTCCCATACAGCCATGACTAATCGCCTGCTCAATATCACTCACTTTAACTTCTTTACAACGACACACCTTTTAATACTTTATTTGTGCCAAGCTTTTTATGTAAGTCGCGAACTTCTATGGCGGGTGTGGTTTGTGTGGCGTGCATCTCGACCTCTAAAATAATGTTTTCGGACAGTAATAGTGGTCCGTATATACAAGTGCATATTCATCTAAATTGACTATACGAAGTTCATCTACACGAAACCAATGCCATTATTAAGAGGGGGTATGTCAATATGTTATAGCTGAAGCCGTGGCTTTAAAGTGAGAATGGCGTGTAAGATTTTGGCTATAGAACAGAATTGAAAAATGTCGGTTAAGCGAGTGTTTTTAAACCTCAGTAGGATCAAAACTTGCGCTGTATAGTCTAAGGTGTAGTGGCGCAATAAATTTGTGCCGAGTGAGAGTGGAGAGTTTAATTATACTGAAGTGGTCAATAGCGCGGAGGGTATCCTAGAATGAAAATTCAGGTGAAAATATTTCTTACTAGAAGGAAAGAATCTGTAGGCGATAGTGAGATAGATAGAAGCTTTCTAAATCATTCATATTATGCAGATGATCGCTCTTTGATATGCGTTTGATAAAGAAAGGCCCTAAAAAACAGCTTACATCCAGCAAGCAGTCGTTAGTCAGGTGCGTAACGAGCCATTAATAATGATATAAAAGATTGTGTGATCAAAGATGGCGATGCTGAGTGAGACTGTACTACTGCGTAACCCCAAGTCACCTTCGGCAGGAAAGGCTTGATGACGACTTCAATGTCTTGGCTATCTGTAATAAATGGATCCAAAATTGCTACTCCCACGCCACTTTTAACAAACTCATAAGCGGTATGTTGGGTGCGGGTCTCTATCGCAAAAGAACGTGCTATGTCTTCACGCGCAAATATCTCATCGAGCTTGGCGCGAAAGGGGCTACCCCGTGATAGCGATACGAATGACTCATTGCGTAGATCTTGTGCATGAATGGCTGGTTTATCACAAAGAGCGTGCCCTGCGGGCAATACACACACTGCTTCCTGTTGACAAAAACTCTGCACTTGCAAACCTACATTTTCACGCGCAGTAAGAGAGACTATTCCCAAATCTAATCTTTGGGTGCGTACCAAGTTCAGTGCCTGAGTTCTTGGAGCTGATTCGATCTCAATATTAATTTTAGGATGAAGTTTCAAAAAATCGGCAATTAAAGAAGGTAAAAAGCTATCTACACAGACTGGCATCGCCACGATTCGCAAGCTACCTTGCTGTTTATTGGCAATACTATCAGCAAATAAGCGTATTTCTTCCAGCCCCAAAAAAGACCGGTCGACTTCGCGAAATAGTGCTTGTGCCTCTAATGTCGGTTCTAACCTATTGGGTTTTCGTATGAAAAGTTTGAGTTTACTTTGGTATTCAAGATCAGCAATCAGACGGCTAACCGCAGGTTGAGTAATGAACAGCATTCTTGCAGCCTCGGTGCCGGATCCGGTCACCATGACTGCTCTAAAAGCCTCTAATTGCCTGAAATTCATAAATATTCCTAACTAAATTAAGCACGATATTTTTCAGTTTATTAGCATAACATTTATTTATGCTGGCTGATATTTTTTTGAATTGAATTAATACCCTCCCGAGCAGACAATACGCTTATTAAAAATACATGCCGGAGAATGATGATGGATTGGGTGTTACTCGTAATGGTGACTTTTTTAGCGGCGACAGTGCAGTCGGCTACAGGCTTTGGATTTGGCTTGATCGCAGTATCAGCCTTTTTGATAGTACTTAACTCAATAGCCGCTATCCAATTAGTAATGATCATAATTTTGGTGATGTCCTGCGTACATTGGTCAAAATTGCGCGGCATTGCCCCTGGCTACCTTCTAAAATGGCTATCAATCGGCTGCATGCTAGGTTTTCCGCTTGGCATGCTTATTTATCATCAGTTAGATCTGGACACCATAAAAGCAATAGTCGCGTTATTGATTATTTTGATCAGTGTCCAAAACGGCTGGTACCTGTTCAATAAAGTAAAGATCAATACAAGTCAAAGCTCGCAGCCTTATCGACGTAATACTGTGGTGGGGGTTGGCATTGCCTCTGGGATAATGGCCAGCAGTATGGCAATGCCAGGCCCAGCTGTCATGCTTTACTTGTCTAGAAGTGTACTGAGCAAAGATGAAATTCGCGCCACAATTTTAACCTTCTTCCTATTTTCCTATGGCGGTGCGCTGCTACTGCAGGCAACTTTAATAGGCATAGAAAGCCAAACTTGGTTTTTAGCCGCAGCACTTACCCCTTCAGCGCTAGTGGGAATGGTTGTGGGTCACCTGTTATCAAAAAGAATCAATCAGCAAGTATTTAAGGGCTTAGTGTTAGTCATACTGCTACTGACCGGCTTGTTCATGTTGCTCAACTTGTAGCAAATTAATCATCGCATCATTTTAAACGATCAACGAAGATCAAAGAGAGATTAAATGTTAACCGACAAATACCCCCGAGTAGATCTATCTCATACCCCCACTCCGCTAGAGGCTCTCAATAACCTCAGTAAAAAACTCCAAGGTCCGCGTATTTGGGCCAAGCGGGATGACTGTACTGGCCTTGCTATGGGCGGCAATAAAGCCCGTCAGCTGGAGTTTTATGTCGGTGATGCTCTCTCTAAAGGAGCCGACATATTACTTACTACCGGCGCGGTGCAATCCAATCACGTGCGCATGACGATTGCCGCTGCCAGAAAACTTGGACTTGAAGTTGAAGTACAGTTGGAAAAGCGCGTTGATGGCCGCCAGCAAGCGTATTACGACTCTGGAAATCCCTTTTTAATGAAAATGATGGGAACCAAAATTCATCATTATCCCGTCGGTGAAGATGAAAACGGTGCTGATAATGCGATGTATGCGCGCGCTGAAGAGATCCGCAAAGAAGGTGGAAACCCCTATGTTATTCCGCTGTCGGGAGATCATATTCCCTACGGGGCATTAGGCTACGTGAAATGCGCAGAAGAATTAATGCTGCAGTTTAAGCAGCGCTCCCTAAATATTGACGCGATTATGCTGGCTTCAGGCAGCGCAACCACCCACTCAGGGCTGTTAGCCGGACTGCGAGCACTGGGTAGTGATATCCCCGTGTATGGTTTTTGTGTGCGCCGCGATCAAACTTCTCAAGCAGAGCGCGTGTTAAGCAAAGCGAGCAAAGTCGCTGAAATGATTAACTGCCCAGGCGTTGTTACTGAGAAAGATATTTGGGTCGACGACAGCATGCTACGTCCAGGTTATGGCCAGCTGAATGAAGATCTCTTAGAGGCGATGCGCATAACGGCACTCTGTGAAGGTTTGCTTCTAGACCCAACTTATACCGGCAAGGCGATGGCGGGGTTAATTCACTTAGTGACTAGCGGCCATTTTCATAAAGACCAGAACATCATGTTTCTACACACCGGTGGCACACCAGCCCTTTTCGGTTATCCAGAAATTTTGCAAGACCAAACAGTCTAGCCAACTAACAGGAGTAATAATGCGTTTAACAATTGAAACACGTTTGCAGCAGCTTGGTATCGAACTGCCCGAAGCAACAGTCCCTGTGGCTAACTATGTGTCGTACGTGCGCACTGGGAATCAGCTATTTGTCTCTGGCCAATTACCCTTCCACAACGGCGAGATACTGCACCGCGGACAAGTGGGAGCTGAAGTCTCTGTAGCCCAGGCAATAGATGCAGCCAGACAGTGCGTGCTTAATTTGCTAGCCCAAGTGAAGGCTGCTTGCGATGGGGATTTAGAAAAAGTTCGTCAAGTCGTCAAGCTGGGCGGTTTTGTCAATTCCTCGGCGGGTTTTACCAAACACGCGCAAGTTATTAACGGTGCCTCAGATCTAATCAGTGAATTATTTGCTGAGAAAGGCCGGCATGCACGCGCGGCAGTAGGTTGCTCATCACTGCCCATGGGAGCTGCTGTTGAAATTGAAGCGATCTTTGAGCTAGCTGCTAATGAATAGCAAAACCCAATAACTGCGCTAAAAATAAAAACCTTGAGGCTCGCAGAATAACTGCGAGTCATAAAATATGCACGACAACATTACTTATGAAACATAGGTAAGCAGGAGAGAACATGTTAAAAAATAAAAATAATTTACTGGGATTAACCTTGGTTGGAATGATGACAGCGGGCTTTACAGCCCCTGTCTTTGCTGCAACCAAAACTCACGTGTCTATCGGCACGGGTGGGCAGACAGGCGTTTATTATGTTGTTGGGCAATCCATATGTAAGATGGTAAACCGCACCAGTAAAGGTCATGGACTGCGTTGCTCCGCTCCTTCGACAGGGGGCTCTATTGCCAATTTAAACTCCATCCGTGATGGCGGTCAGGATATGGGAGTCGCGCAGTCTGATTGGCAATATCATTCGTACAACGGTACCTCTAAGTTCGAATCTAAAGGTGCTTATAAAGCACTGCGTTCAGTCTTTTCGGTACATGCAGAGCCTTTTACCATTATCGCCCGCGCAGACTCAGACATATCCCATTTTGATGATTTGTTAGATAAGCGCGTCAATATAGGCAATCCAGGTTCCGGGCAGCGTGGCACTATGGAGGTGATGATGGAGCTAAAGGAGTGGACAAAATCCAGCTTTAAACTGACCTCTGAGCTAAAATCAAGCGAGCACTCCCAAGCGCTTTGCGATAACAAAATTGACGCCTTCGTTCATACCGCTGGCCATCCAGTAGCAAACATCAAAGAAGCAGCCTCCAGTTGTGATGTTCGAGTAATTCCGGTTACGGGTGATTACGTTGACGAGTTAGTTAACCAAAACCCTTACTACTCAACAGCCCAAATTCCTGGCGGAATGTATCAGGGAACCGACAAAGACATCAATACTTTCGGTGTTGCAGCGACCTTTGTATCTTCTGAGAGTGTACCTAGCGAGACCATTTACCAAATGGTGAAGGCTGTCTTTGAAAATTTTGATCGCTTCAAGCGCTTGCACCCTGCTTTTGCGAACTTAAAGCCTGAGGATATGATCAAAAATGGCTTGTCTGCTCCTTTACATGACGGAGCTGTACGTTACTACAAAGAACGCGGTTGGATCTGATTCTAATACTTTAAGAATAGATCTATGTGAGGCTTTGAAAGGCCTCATCTTTACATTGCACTCTGTCGTTTTGCAGTGCTGAGAAAAGTGCAGGCACCGTACTCTATTTGAAGTTCGCGTATTTTTCTCCAACGCTTTCTGCCTGACCTTTAGATCCAATAGCCTAGGTAAGCCTTATGAGCACGAATAACAATTTAGAACTATCTAACTCCAATAACTTTGATGAATTGGCCTCAGTGGTAGATACCGGGGGGCGCAAGTCGTCAGGTTTTACTCACAAAATAATATTGTCAGTCGCTCTATCTTGGTCTCTTTTCCAAATATGGATTGCATCGCCTCTGCCCTATATGGTCGATATCGAATGGTTTAGGTTTAACGGCAATCAAGCGCGGTCAATCCATTTGGCTTTTGCTATATTTCTGGTGTTTCTTAGCTTTCCACGCTCAGCCAGTTCTTCCCGTAATTATGTGCCTGCCACCGATTGGCTGATGGCGATTGTAGCAACATTCTCTGCTGCCTATTATTTCCTAGATTACGAGGCGATCTCAGACCGAGTGGGAGCGCCTTCAATTCAGGATATCGTGGTGGCCTGTTTGGGCGTTCCCCTATTACTGGAAGCTGCGCGTCGTAGTCTCGGCCCCGCTTTAATGATAATTGCTTCAATCTTTCTACTGTATAGCTTTTTTGGTAACTATGCCCCTGAACTGATTGAGCACAAAGGCTACTCTCTATCACAAGTGGTTAATCATCAATGGGTCACTACCGAGGGTGTGTTTGGTGTTGCTTTAGGAGTCTCTACAGATTTTGTATTCCTATTTGTACTGTTCGGTGCCTTATTAGAAAAGGCAGGCGCAGGTAACTATTTTATCAAGCTGGCTTTTTCTCTATTAGGTCACTTTAAGGGAGGACCCGCAAAAGCAGCAGTAGTCGCCTCTGGGCTTACCGGTGTGATTTCTGGCTCTTCAATTGCGAATGTTGTCACCACCGGCACATTTACCATGCCAATGATGAAACGTGTCGGATTTTCTGCTGAAAAAGCGGGTGCCGTTGAAGTGGCCTCATCGGTCAATGGGCAGATAATGCCCCCGGTGATGGGAGCCGCTGCTTTTTTAATGGTTGAATACGTCGGTATCAGTTATTTTGAGGTAATTACCCACGCTTTCTTACCGGCACTGATTTCATATATTGCACTCGTCTATATTGTTCACTTAGAAGCACTAAAGTACAACATGACAGGACTGCCTAAACGTCCTATTAATCGCACGCTGATTAGCCGTATTTCAGGTTTCTTGTTGGGATTCATGGGACTATCTGCGTTGGTGATGGTTGTTTATTATGGTATTGGCTGGATAAAGCCTTTAGCCGGTGATTATAGTGGTTGGATCATCTCCCTTCTCGTGAGTGCCTGCTATGTCTATTTGGTACGTTACAGTACCCGCTTTGCAAAAATTGAAATGGATGACCCAAACGAAAAGATAAAAGAGTTACCTGCACCTGGCCCTATTTTTAAAGCGGGATTGCATTTTTTGCTTCCGGTAGCGGTGTTGATTTGGTCGTTAATGGTGGAGCGGTTATCCCCAGGTTTGAGTGCATTTTGGGGCTCTTTGCTGCTGATGTTTATCATTATCACGCAACGGCCATTAGATGCTTTTTTCCGCCATCAAGGTGATATTGTTGAAGAGGCCGGCAAAGGCTTTAAAGATTTGCGCGACGGCCTGATCACCGGAGCACGCAACATGGCTAGTATCTCAATTGCTACTGCGGTTGCAGGTATTATCGTTGGCGCTGTTTCGCTAACGAGCGTAGGAGCAGTATTGGCAGATGTGGTCGAAATCCTATCTTTTGGCAATATAGCCCTAATGTTAGTCCTTGTTGCTGTACTGTGTCTTATCCTTGGCATGGGTCTACCTACCACAGCAAACTATATTGTGGTTTCATCATTGCTAGCGACAGTCATGGTAGAGCTAGGTGCTCAAAATGGTCTGATAGTTCCTCTAATTGCAGTGCATCTATTTGTTTTTTATTTTGGATTAATGGCTGATGTTACTCCTCCTGTAGGGCTAGCCTCTTTCGCTGCAGCAGCAATATCAGGCGGCAGCCCAATCAAGACCGGTATAATAGCTTTTGGCTATTCTATGCGTACCGCTGTACTACCCTTTCTCTTTATCTACAACACTGATCTATTGTTGATTGATGTAACTTGGTTGGAGGGGATATTAATCTTCATTGTGGCAACGGTAGCAATGCTCATTTTTACCGCGGGTACTCAGGGCTACTTTGTTATTCGCTCCAGAAAATTGGAGTCTGTACTGTTGATAGTGGCTGCTTTTAGCCTGTTCCGCCCAGATTTTTGGATCAACCAGATTGTCGACCCCTATATTCAAATTCCTGCAAGCTCGCTAGAGTCCGCAGTTAACGCAACGGCTGCTGGTGAACTGATCCGATTACGTATCAGTGGTGAAGATGATGTTGGTGACCCGATGCGCTTCATGGCGGTGCTTAATCTGCCGGCAGGAGAAAGTGCCACTGAACGCCTCGCTAAAACTGGTCTTACATTGCTTTACACTGATCAAAAGGTCGAGGTAGATGCTACCCAAATTGGTAGTGCCGCAGCGCAAGCTGGACTCGACGTATTTCAAATTATTGAAAGCTTGGAAGTAATCAACCCGCAACCGCCAAAGCAACTAGTGTATATCCCGGCAGCGTTAATAATACTACTCGTTGTTGTATTACAAAGAAGACGAAGAGGACGACAAGCTAATGGGAAAGTACCTATTTTAGATCAGCTATAAAGTACCAGAAAGAGTGATGTGAACCGTTACTCTCTTTTTTAGTTCTACCTAAATAGAGTAACTCAGACGCTATCGTTAGGATGGGGTAGGCGTTACTTCATATATTTCACTATTTATTTCGCTCGATCGACGATTCCAGAATCGTGGAGGAAAAATAGAGCAGTTAAATAACTGCTCTATTGAAGTGAATTCATCCTCGCATATTTGAAAACATGCTGATGAAATCACATTTGTAAAACACTGTATCGTTTTATCAATGCATCAGTGATTGATTATCTTGCGGTAATAATTTGATATTGCTCAGGGGTTAATTCGGGTAGTTTTTTTAAAAATGCGACCATTGCCCAGATACGCTCATCGTCGTGTGTAGGGCCAAACGCAGCCATACCTGAAGCCATAATGCCGTGCTTTATCACCCAAAATTGTTGCTTTGAAGAACCATCAGGGTTTTCATGAGCATG
>Ga0209291_1000581_pt1 | contig 34414 bp, 33 predicted proteins | sample GOMGulsemesocosm_FD_184633 | JGI IMG/M metagenome (GOLD analysis project Ga0209291, IMG submission 184633) | Methane-oxidizing microbial communities from mesocosms in the Gulf of Mexico - GOM9B Gulf of Mexico (SPAdes) (version 2) | ecosystem: Environmental > Aquatic > Marine > Cold seeps...
CGTAAATGTGTGGTGTTTTGTATAAAAAATATTTAAAAAAGAATCCATTTTCATTCATCTGAAAGATTAGAAAAAGGAAAATGTAAATAACATAAAATATATAACTTCTGTCTTTTATAGAAAAGTAAATAAACAGGTTGTAAAAAATCATGATAAGGAATACTCCTATATATAAACCATTGAATAACTCTTCATCAAATAGTTTGTGGAACATTTGTTCTTTGGAGCTTATTTTTACGGGAAATGTAACACTCCAAGTACTTTTAAACTTTATAAAAATTGTTCGAGAGGTGTTTTTAGGGATGTTTAGGTTAAATAAAAACAGTCTCCCACTGTATTTCTTTTTGTTGAGTGATAAAGTTTGTTGAGTGAACTTTGTACTCGTGTCCCTTTCTTTGTAAAATAGCTTTAATTCCTGGATTGCAACTTTATTAAATTCTAAAATAAAATCTTGGTAATCGCTATTGTTTTCAAAGTTGAATTTAGCCCAAAAAGTACTCCCGGATAATCCAAAACTAGGAATAGTTTTATGGTAGTTTTTAAAGGTGTTTAGTTTACTAACTTGATCAATGGTTAAATCATTGTTTTTGTCCTCGTAAACCTCTAGGTATGCACCTACGCGTATTATTTTAGAATAGTTATTGTAATTAATGGACTCACTTGTTTGTGCCTTAACAGTAAAGGATAGTATTCCTATGGCATAAATGAAAAGAAATTTAAAATTCAAAGTTAAGCATGAGTTGTTTATTTAAAGATACAAAAAAAGCTATTTAATTCATACCCCCTTAAAACCATGATTTTAAGGGGGTATGAATTAAGAGTGTTAATAGGGTTGCTTGTGGTGTTTTATTTAATTTTAGTCACTATGCCTCTGCTGGTTCGTCTTTGGGGGTCATTAATAATTTTAGATTCAAAAGTATACGTGTTCCCTTTTGTGCTTAGTATTTTTATATGAATGGCTTTTTTTTGCGCCATAGTTTTAGGGTTAATTGTTTTAAGAATGTATTCACAGTCATTTATCCATCTGACATTAATAGAGTCAATGTTTTTTCCATTATAGTCTATTTCCAAAGTTTCTGATCTGGTAAATAAAGCTTTAATTTTTTGACCATCAATTTCGTATTCGTATTTAAAACTACCAGTTTTAAAGTCTGCGCAATTGCGTTCTAAATTAGTACAGGAAGTAAGTATAATTAAAAGTAGAAGGTAGGTGTTTTTCATATTGAGATGATGCTTGAGATGATGCTTGTGATGTTGGTAGGTAACAAAGTAACGAAATTAATGAGTTAATAGTAGTTTAATTCTGAAAAGCTTCAAAACTTCCGTCAGAATATAAAACAATGATTTTGGCAATTTCTTTATCCTCATTTTTTTCAGAAGTCAATTCCGAGATCGTAGGAGGGATTGCTGTTTCAATTTCCCTTTTTTGAGTTTGACTTGGAGTTGTTTTTTCTTCAGGTTTTTGAATTGGAGTAGGAGTGATTTCTGATTTTGGAAACGATCCTTTTCCATCAATTAACCATTCAATTGAAACCTCAGTAAAGTGATGTAATAATTTCATTACAAAATCTAAGCTTGGTTTGTTTCTTCCTGAAAGTACATGTGAAATACTTGAACGCTGAACGCCAATTGCAGTTGCGAACCCAGAGGCTGACAAGTCATAATATTCGAGTAACTTTTGTAAACGATTTGTAAATGCAGTGCTGTCTTTCATAAGGGTTTTAACTTGTTTACAAAGGTATACAATTTAGAGGTGGTACAAGGATAAATAGTAGAAACCTTCAAGAAGCTGGGTAAACTATATCTTTAGGTTATGGTCGCTAATTAACTGAAATAAAGTGATTTAAAGTTGATTTATTTGTTTGAAACGCAATAAAAGATGGAGATTAGCTATTGGCTTGTATTGGCGTGTACAATTGTAAACATACCAAGTGTGTCGACATGTTTACAATTGTAATACTTAGATTGTTTACATTTGTAGAAACAAAAAAACAATGGCAGAATATAATTCATTTAAAGAGTATAAGTTACGTGGGAGGTATATTACAAATGCTCATATAAAAACATTAAATGAACAACATAAGAATATAATTCAAATACAAAAAGTAGGTTTGTCTGTTGAAAAAAAAGCAATCAATTCTTATGTGTTTGGAGTGGGGAAAAAACGAATTTTGGTTTGGTCACAAATGCATGGAAATGAAAGTACGACTACTAAAGCTTTATTCGATTTTTTTAATCGATTACATGTAGAAGATGAGTTAACGAATCAATTACTTTCAGAGTGTACATTTTGTGTTATTCCAATATTAAATCCTGATGGCGCTGCAAATTATACTCGCTTAAATGCGAATAGTGTTGATCTTAATCGAGATGCGCAACTACTAAGTCAGCCAGAAAGTAAAGTGTTAAGAGGTGTTTATGATTCTTTTTCCCCAGATTATTGTTTTAATTTACATGGGCAGCGAACTATTTTTAGTGCAGGTTTTTCTTCTAATTCCTCAGTATTATCGTTTTTGTCACCTGCAGAAGATGTTCAGCGTGCGGTAACTAAAACACGTAAGGTTGCAATGGAAGTTATTGTGGCCATTGATCAAGCGTTAAAAAATATAATTCCTGATCAAATTTCAAGATATGATGATGGTTTTAATCATAATTGCGTAGGGGATTCTTTTCAAGCTTTAAAAACACCTACAGTGTTGTTTGAAGCGGGTCATTTTCCGGGTGACTATAATCGTGAAAAAACACGAGAGTTTGTTTATAAGGCTCTGATTGCTGCGTTTACAGTTGTTTCGGATAAGGATTTAAATGGGAGCACTTATCAGGGGTATTTCAATTTACCTGAAAATCAAAAGCTTTTTTTCGATGTAATTATCAGAAACGTCGTAAATAACGATGGTGAATTATTTGATGTTGCTATTCAGTATCAAGAGGTCTTGAAGGAGGGGGAGTTGTTGTTTGTTCCTAAAGTGGCCAAGGTGGGGGATTTAACGGAGTATTTTGGGCATCATGAAATTGAAGGTGAGCAAAATTCAATATTGATAAATAATTCACAGATAACAACTGATTTGTTAAAGATAATTAACAAAATATCTATAAACGGGGTAGATATCGCAGAAAAAATAGCAGTTTCTTAACAAAAGAATTATATTTGTATTCCAAATTAGATATAAATAAAGAAATGGCTAAATTTAAATTAGACGAGATAGATCATCAAATATTGGATATGCTTATTCGTAATACGAGAGTACCATTCACTGATATCGCAAAAAAATTATTGATTTCTGCAGGAACAGTTCATGTTCGTGTTAAGAAAATGGAGGAAGCAGGTATTATTACAGGGTCTTCTTTAAGTGTAGATTATGAAAAGCTAGGCTATTCTTTTATTGCTTATGTAGGGATATTTTTGCAAAAAACATCAATGACAAAATTTGTTTTAGAGCGAATTAACGAAATCCCTTTTGTAACTGTAGCGCATATTACTACTGGTAAATTTAATATCTTTTGTAAAATAAGAGCTAAAGATACCCAGCATGCTAAAGATGTTATTTTTATGATAGATGATATTGATGGAGTGTATAGAACGGAAACAATGATTTCTCTTGAAGAGAGTATCAATGATAAAAAGCGATTAATGAGTACTATTTTTAAGGAAATTTAAAAAGCGTATATTACTAATAAGAACCCTCTTTTGTTTTTTTCAATGGAGGTTTTTTTTGTTTAAAAAAATAATAGTAAATGGATATTTCAATACTTAATGTTAACGAATATGTGTCGTACCAGAAACTATATTTGGATTTGGTACCAAATAAACCTTTCATAAGCGCATTAGAAGATGCTTTACAAGAGTTTGTTACTTTTTTTAAAGGAGTAGATGCGGAAAGTTAAACTATTCATATCAAGAAGGGAAATGGACTATTAAAGAGTTGATGCTTCATGTGATTGATACAGAACGTATATTTCAATATAGAGCACTTCGATTTGCTAGGGCAGATAAAACAGACTTAGCGGGTTTCTCTGAAAATGATTTTGTATCTAATTCTGATGCAAATGAAAGGAGCTTAGTTTCGTTACTGAATGAGTTCACAACGTTGAGAAAATCAACGATTAGTTTATTTGAATCTTTTAATGAGGATACGCTGTTGAGGATAGGGGGGGCAGGAGGAAATACTATGAGTGTCAGGGCTGCTGGGTATTTAATAGTTGGGCACCAAAAACACCATGTTAATGTTGTGAAACAGCGTTATTTAGCTTAGTTGTTGTAATATTCAAATGATTCAAGGATAAGTTTGTTAGGGACTATGCAGTCAATTACAGTAGCTCCTATGTCGCTTAGTAGTACAAAATTAATGTTACCGTGAGAATTTTTCTTGTCAAATTTCATTAATTCAATAATGGGTGTTAAGTCTTCTGTTTCAAAAGAAACTTTATCATAGGTGTTTAGAATAGCTTCTTTAATATCATCACACTTCTTTCTGTCAAAGTTTGTCAATTCAGTGGATATATAGCAAGCTAATATCATTCCTATAGCTATAGCTTCACCATGAAGTAATGTTGTTTTGTTTTCGTTTTCTAAATAGTACGATTCTATAGCGTGTCCCAGTGTATGTCCAAAATTAAGTGTTTTTCGTAACCCTTGTTCTGTAGGGTCTTGGGTAACTACGTTATTCTTTATAATTACAGATTCATAAATTAAATTGTCTAAATCAGAAGTTGTTAATTGGGACAGGTTATTCATTTTGTTCCAATACAATTCATTTTGTATGAGTCCGTGTTTTAGCATTTCTGCTAATCCTGAACGCATTTCATTTTGAGGAAGTGTTTTAAGAAAGTTGGTGTCAATCAATACCATTTCTGAAGTATTTATAACTCCAATCTGATTTTTTAAATTGCCTAAGTCAACTCCAGTTTTTCCGCCTACAGAGGCGTCAACCATTGCTAGTAAGCTTGTCGGGACGTTAATATAGTTCACTCCTCGTTTGTATGTAGAAGCTACAAATCCTCCTAAATCAGTTACAACTCCACCTCCGATGTTAATAATTAAGCATTTTCTGTCAGCGTTTAATTCGGATAAAGCATTCCACACACCAGAACAGGTTTCAATATTCTTGTTTTCTTCACCAGGAGTTATTTGAATGACTTCAATTTCAAGAGATGTTTCAATTTTACTGCAAAAACTTGGATAACAATGCTCCAGTGTATTCTCATCAGCGATAAGGAATAATTTTGAATAGTTATTTGTTGCTAAATGCTTGTTTATAGCTAAGTAACATTCCTCATTGAAGTATACGGTTGAATCTTGTGATGTAATAGCCTTCATAGTACTTAAATTGATAATCGAAAAACTTGATTTTATAAAACGGTGTAAAGAAACAAGATTTTTTTAATACAAGTATTGAAAAGTTAGTGTAATAATTAAAAAAAATATAGTTTTGTTTATATATAAGTATAAGCTGATACATTATTATCAATGATTTTTTTAAAACAACGATATTAATTTAATTAGCAATTCATAGATGATAATTTATTAAACATGAACAAATTATTTAACAATACAGAAGTAGCTTTTTCTCTTAAGAAAGATTCAGAGCTAGAACGCGCTTATTTTTTATTTAAAATGATAGCAAATGAGCCCTTGGTACGTATTGGTACTGCAATGACAAATTTTGCTATAAAGGCTAAACTGCCAGTAGAGGGGTTGATTAGGGCTACTGTGTTTGATCATTTTTGTGGAGGAGTATCAGAAGATGACTGTATGCCGGTTATTGATAAGATGTATGTTAAAAAGGTAAGTAGTGTATTGGATTACTCAGTGGAAGGGAAGGAAGATGAGGAGCAATTTGATACTGCTTTTGATATGACTATAAAGTTATTGGATTTCGTAAAAGAAAAAGAAGCTATTCCTTTTGCGGTATTTAAGCCTACTGGTTTTGGTAGGATTGAATTGTATGAGAAAGTAGGTGATAAAGCTAATTTGACGGTTGATGAAGCTGAAGAATGGGATAGGGTAGCTGCTCGTTATGACAAAGTCTGTGCATTAGCAAAAGAAAAAGATGTAAAACTGCTAATTGATGCAGAAGAAAGTTGGATGCAAGATGCAGCCGATGACTTAGTAACGGATATGATGCGTAAATACAATACAGAAAAAGCAATAGTATTTAATACTTTGCAAATGTATCGTTGGGATAGGTTGGATTATTTGAAGCAATTACATGCAGAGGCAAAAGCTAAAGGCTTTTATGTTGGTATGAAGCTGGTACGTGGTGCTTACATGGAAAAAGAAAATGAGCGTGCAATTGCAAATAGTTATACTTCTCCTATATGTGAAAGTAAATCCGCTACGGATAGGAATTTTGATGCGGGGGTGTCTTATATGGTTGAAAACATTAGTACGTTGTCTTTGTTTGCCGGCACTCATAATGAAGATAGTTCTTATTTGGTTATGCAGTTAATGCAGGAGCAAAATGTACCTGTAAATTCTGATGCTATTTGGTTTGGGCAATTGTATGGTATGAGTGATCATATTAGTTATAATCTTTCAGAAGCAGGTTATAATGTGGCAAAGTACCTGCCTTTTGGTCCTGTTAGAGATGTTATGCCTTATTTAATACGCAGAGCTGAGGAAAATACTTCTGTAGCAGGTCAAACAACAAGGGAATTGAATTTATTAAAAGAAGAAAGAAAAAGAAGGAAGTTATAAGGCTATTATTTACAGCGTTTAAAAAAAAACTCCTTAAGCAAAATTTGTTTAAGGAGTTTTTTTTAGGGTTATCATTTAAAAGTTACACAGGGGATTTATTATTAACACTGGCAATTGTTAAGCATCCGAGTTCATCCCAATTTTTGGTTTCTTTTTGAAAAAAAACAACCGTTGAATTATATTCACTTCCGCTAACTCCTATTTGACAAACTTCTGGAATATCAGTAAATTCTTTTTTAGCAACCTCGTAATAGCTTATGTGGTGGTGATTTAATAGATTATGTGCAGCAGAAAGTACGATACCTCTTGGGTCTTCATTTTCTGGAGCAAGAAATTTTAGTAAAGCATGTTCTTCAAATAATGATCTAGCGTCTAATTCACTCTCAGTATTCGCTTTAGATGATATGATGTCTTCAGGCATTTTAGGGATACCATATAATTCACATATGCGGTTAAATGCTATTTCGGCTTGTTGAATAGGAGTTTTGTCTGTTGATTGAACTTCTATAATCAAGTTGTATAGGTTGTTGTCTTGGTTAATCCATTCTTGTATTTGGTTTGCCATGAGCTTATAATGTTATTTAATTACCACGTTTTTAATCATGGCAATACTATCGCAGTTTTCTACTAAAAACTCATAAGTTTTTTGGTTGTAATCGCTTTCAATTATGTAGGTTTTACAGCTTTTAAGTTTAGTGTTGCTTTTTGAAAAATCGATATTTCCGTTTAAATAGGCATTAGTAATTGCTGCTGTGTCTAACTCTTTATTGTTTACTAATGTTTGTACTGATGGAGCAAAAGCTCTTTTTTTTATACGAATATCTTTTAAAGCTCTACAGTTTGGTAAGTAACAGAAAGTAGTGTTCTTTTTTCCCCAGATAAAATATACTATTATACTTCCAAGAATTCCTCCTACAAGGAAATAAGCAAATCGATGAATAAAACTCATGTGATAAATTAAAATGTTTGTTAAATGATGTAAAATTACAATTCTAATTCTCGGTGAAGAGGTGTTAACTCATTAATTGAGTTAGAATATTAATAAATTCGCATCGTTGTATGGTAGTCCAAACCAATCCGAAACGGATTTGCTGGTTAGAACTCCGTGGTAAAAATACAAACCATTTTTCAAACCTCTATCAAAACGGATAGCATTTTCTATACCGCCATCTTCTGCAATTTTAGAAAGGTAGGGAGTGAAGATGTTACTTATGGCCTTAGATGCTGTTCTTGAGTATCTTGAAGGGATGTTTGGTACGCAATAATGAATTACATCGTATTTATTAAATGTTGGTTTATCGTGGGTTGTAACTTCTGAAGATTCAAAACATCCTCCCATATCAATACTAACATCCATAATTACTGATCCAGGTTTCATTTGCTCTACCATTTCTTCCGAAACAATTATTGGAGATCTGTTTTTGCCTCTTATGGCACCAATAGCTATATCACAACGTAAAAGAGCTTTTAGTAGATTTTTTGGTTGTAATGTTGAGGTGTAAACTGGTCTGCCTAAATTTGCTTGGATACAACGTAATTTTGTCAAAGAGTTGTCAAAAACTTTAACATTTGCACCAAGTCCAATTGCTGATCGAGCTGCAAATTCACCAACGGTTCCAGCACCAATAATAACGACTTCAGTAGGAGGTACGCCACTAATGTTTCCTAGTAATAAGCCATTTCCTTCGTTTGTGTTTGCTAACAACTCGGAAGCAATTAAGACAGAGGCGGTTCCAGCTATTTCACTTAGCGCTCTAACGGCAGGGAAAGTGCCATCGTCGTCTTTAATGAATTCAAAAGCTAAAGCTGTAATTCTTTTTGATGCTAATGCTTCAAAATATTTTTTATTTTGTGTTTTTAACTGTAACGCCGATATTAATAATGTTTGTGGGTTTATAAGCTCAATTTCGGCTAAAGATGGCGGTTCTACTTTTAATATAGTTGGGCAAGAAAAAACCTTTTTGGTATCATTAGTTATTTCAGCACCCGCTTCACTGTAGTCAGTGTCTTTGTATCCTGAAGCATTTCCTGCTTTAGATTCAATCAAAATACGGTGCCCTTGTGAAACTAATGCCGCAACCGCATCTGGAGTCAAGCAAACTCTTTTTTCTTGATATGAAGTTTCTTTTGGTAAGCCAATAAAAAGGTCTCCTTTTTTACGTATAAGTTCTAGTGTTTCTTCTTGCGGAAGTAGCTGTTGTTTCGAAAAAGGTGATAATACTTGACTCATTTGGTGTAGTTGGTTTACCAAATTACAATTATTTTTTTAATTATTGCTTTCTGACGTTGTAATTTCTATAGATCTACTTCCATCTAAATTTTCATTTAATTGAATAAAAATGGCATCCTGTGGAATTAAATTTGGGATTTTATTTGGCCATTCTACTAGGCACCATGCGTTTTGGTAAAAATAGTCTTCAATTCCAATATCGTATACCTCTTCTTCAGTTTCAATTCTGTAAAAATCAAAATGAAATACTTTTGAGTTGTTCCCTTGGTATTCGTTTACGAGGGAAAAAGTGGGGCTGGATGTTGCATCCGTTACCCCTAATTGTTTAGCTATTTCTTTAATTAAAGTTGTTTTTCCTACGCCCATGTCACCATAAAATAAAAGTGTTTTTGGTTTTACTATATAGGATATTATTGCCTCGGAAATTTGCTTTATATCTGCTAATTGATATGTTTGTTTCAAAGTATACTTAGTTTTAAATCTATTTTGGTTCCATCACTACAAAAGGAATTATCATTTCCTCTAAAGATACACCACCGTGTTGGTATGTGTTTTTAAAATAACTTACATAATGATTATAGTTGTTAGGGTAGGCAAAAAACAAATCGCCTTTTGCAAAAATAAAAGAACTACTCATATTTATACTCGGTAAATGAATAGTTTTTGGGTTTTTAGCAGCTAAAACATCCTTCTCTTCGTAAGTTAAGCTTTTCCCTGTTTTGTAACGTAAATTTAAACTTGTTCGTTTATCGCCAATTACTTTTGAAGGTGCTGTAACATTAATAGTTCCATGATCCGTGGTAATGATCAGTTTCATATTTAATGATTGTGCTTGAGTTATGATATCCAAAAGAGGGGAGTTTTTAAACCAGCTCTGAGTTAGTGAACGGTATGCTTTATCGTCTGATGCTAGCTCTTTTATAACCTGCATGTCGGTTTTTGAATGTGATAACATATCTACAAAATTATAAACTACAACAGTTAAGTCGTTTTTAGCACATTGTTTAAAGTTGTTTGCTAATTTTTTCCCAGCATTTAAGTTAGTTATTTTGTAGTATTCGTGTTTAATATCAATGTTTAAACGTTTTATTTGTGCTTTAAGAAAGTCGTTTTCATGCATGTTTTTTCCACCTTCATCTGTATCGTTTAGCCAGAATTCAGGATGTCTTTTTTCCATTTCTGAAGGCATTAAGCCTGAAAATATAGCATTTCTCGCATATTGTGTTGCAGTAGGTAAAATACTACAGAATGGTTTTTCTAGTGTTTTTTTATAATAGGTTGCTACTGTTGGTTCAAATGCTTTCCATTGGTCGTAACGTAAATTGTCAACAACTACTAATAGTGTTGGTTGTTCACCTAATTCAGGCGCAATCCAATTTTTGAAAAGATTATGAGATAAAGTGGGAGCATAATCGTTACCGCCAAACCAGTCAGGGTAGTTTTTATCTATAAATTTACAGAATTCATTATTAGCTTCCGTTTTTTGAGAAACTAATATTTCTTGCATTCCGTAATCTTCAATACTTTCTAGTTCAAGTTCCCAGTAAATTAGTTTTTGATATAATTCGGTCCATTCATCCCAAGAATTTACCATAGCTAAATCCATCGATATTTTCCTAAATTCTTGTTGGTAATTTGAGGTGGTTTTTTCAGATATTAATCTAGAGAAATCTAAGTTTTTCTTGATACTTAATAAAATCTGATTCGGATTAACAGGTTTGATTAAGTAGTCGGCTATTTTTGAACCAATAGCTTCTTCCATAATATATTCCTCTTCACTTTTGGTGATCATTACCACAGGAATATGTGCTTTCTTTTCTTTGATTTCTGAAAGCGTTTCAAGCCCTGTAAGTCCAGGCATATTTTCATCTAAAAAAATAATATCGAAATTGTTTTCTTCTATTATTTCTAAAGCTTCAGCGCCACTTAAACAGGTGGTGACTTCACAATTTTTCTTTTCAAGAAAAATAATGTGAGGTTTTAGTAAGTCTATTTCGTCATCTGCCCAAAGGATCTTGATATTGTTCATCTAAATAAAAATTTAATCAAAGGTTAAAATACTAAACAAATTGCTAAGTTTGTGTTTGTAAGCGTTAAAAAAGCATAACTTTTGAAGTCAAACAACAAACTTAAGATATTAAACGATCCAATTTACGGTTTTATTACAATTCCGAACGAACTTATTTTTGATGTCATCCAACATAAGTATTTTCAGCGCCTAAGAAGGGTTTCTCAAATGGGGTTAACTTATTTGGTTTATCCTGGAGCACATCATACACGTTTTCATCATGCCTTAGGATGTATGCATTTAATGACCAAGGCTATACAGGTATTGCGGTTTAAAAATGTTACTATTTCCGAAGAAGAATCTACAGCGTTATTATTAGCGATTTTGTTACATGATATTGGACATGGACCATTTTCTCATGCTATGGAACATAGTATTGTAGAAGGAATTACACATGAAGAAATTTCTTTAAAGTTTATGAACGCCTTAAATGAAGAGTTTGATGGAGGCTTGTCCTTAGCAATTAAAATTTTTAAGGGTGATTATCACAGAAATTTTTTCAACCAATTAATAAGTAGTCAGATTGATATGGATCGATCGGATTATTTAAAAAGAGATAGCTTTTATACTGGTGTAGCAGAAGGGAATGTAAATTCGGAACGCTTAATAACCATGTTGAATGTTGTTGATGAGGAATTGGTGATTGAAGAAAAAGGAATTTACTCAGTTGAGAAATTTTTATTAGCCAGACGCTTAATGTATTGGCAAGTGTATTTGCATAAAACCAGTTTAGTTGCCGAAAGTTTATTGGTTAAGGTGTTAAAAAGGGCAAAGGAGTTGGTGCAAAAAGGAATTATGGTTGATGCTAGTAGTCCATTTGATTACTTTTTACAAAACCAAATTAACGATACAAATTTTGGAGATAAGGAATTGGAAATATTTTCAAAATTAGATGACTATGATCTTGTTTCTGCAATGAAATCATGGATGGGTCATGACGATGTAGTGTTGTCAAATTTGTCTAAAATGATAATTGACAGAAATTTATTGAAAATTGAATTAACAAAAAACGAAATATCCTTAACAGATTTTAACTTAATACAATTAAAGACCAAGGAAAAATACAGTTTGTCTGATAATGAAGTAGCATACTTTGTTTTTAAGTCAACGGTAAGTAATCAGGCTTACGATAGTGATAAAGAGGGTATAAAAATACTGTTAAAAGGAGGTGATGTAGTTGATGCTACCGAGGCATCCGATCATCTAAATTTAAAAACCTTATCAATGCCTGTTAAAAAATACTTTGTCTGTTACCCTAAAGAGCTATAACTATTTTTTATATTTGCGAACAATGGAATTTACAGCAGAACAAATAGCAGGTATTTTAGAAGGGGAAATTCAAGGAAACCCTGAAGCTAAAGTATCAAAGCTAGCGAAGATAGAAGAAGGTGTTGATGGGGCATTGACCTTTTTGGCTAACCCAAAATACACACCACATATATATACTACACAAGCATCGGTTACTATTGTTAACAGAGACTTCGTTCCTGAGAAGGAAATAACAACTACTTTAATAAAAGTTGATGACGCCTATAAATCATTTTCTAAACTACTTGAATATTACAATCAAGTAAAAAACAATAAGGTAGGAATTGAAAGTCCGTCTTTTAAATCAGACACTGCTTCACATGGTGAAAATGTCTATTTAGGGGCTTTTTCTTATTTAGGAGAAAATGTAGTTTTAGGAGAAAATGTTAAAATATATCCTCATGCCTATATTGGTGACAATACTACCATAGGAAATGATGTAACTATATTTTCAGGCGCTAAAATTTATTCAGATACTGAGATCGGAAATAACTGTGTTATTAATAGTGGAGCAATAGTAGGAGTTGATGGTTTTGGATATGCGCCAGATGAAAACGGTGAATTTCAGAAGATACCACATATTGGAAATGTAATTTTAGAAGATAATGTTGAAGTAGGAGCTGCTGCAACTATTGATAGAGCAACTTTAGGTGCTACAATTATTCGTAGAGGTGTAAAGCTAGATAATCAAGTACATATAGCACATAATGTAGAGATTGGTTCACATACTGTAATTGCTGCTCAAACAGGAATTGCTGGTTCAACTAAAATTGGAGAATATTGTCTGTTTGGAGGTCAAGTAGGTGTTGCGGGACATATGACTATAGGGAACAAAGTTAGAGTTCAGGCACAAACAGGTATTGGTCATCGTGTAAAAGATGGAGAGAAACTTTATGGTTCTCCAGCTATAGATTACGGTAACTACGTAAAATCATATGTACATTTTAAGAACTTACCAAAAATAGTGAGTCAACTAAATAAATTAGAAAAAAAAATAAACAACAATGAGTAATACTGTTGTAAAACAAAGAACACTTCAAAGTGAAGTTACTTTAAAAGGAATTGGACTTCATACAGGAAAAGAAGTTACACTAACATTTAAGCCAGCAGCTGAAAATCATGGATATGCTTTTTCTAGAACTGATTTAGAGGGGAATCCGGTAATACAAGCAAAAGCAGAGTATGTTACCGAAACACAAAGAGGAACAAATCTTGAAAACAAAGGAATTCAAATAAATACTTCTGAGCATGTGTTAGCTGCTTTAGTTGGATTAGAGGTTGATAACTGTTTGATAGAAATGAATTCTCCTGAACCACCTATTATGGATGGTTCTTCAAAATATTTCGTTGAAGCAATAGAAAAAGCAGGTATTGTTGAACAAGATAAAGAAAGAGATGAGTATATCGTAAAAGATATTATTACCTATACTGATGAAGCTTCTGGTTGTGAGGTAATGATTATGCCTTCTGATGAGTATCAGGTGACTACAATGGTTGATTATGGTACTGAGGTATTAGGTACTCAAAACGCGAGTTTAAAAAAACTTTCTGATTTTAAAGCTGAAATTTCTGATTCAAGAACATTTAGTTTTTTACATGAAATAGAGGCTTTGTTAGATCACGGATTAATTAAAGGTGGTGATTTAAATAATGCAATTGTGTATGTAGATAAAGAAATATCTACTGTAACAATGGAGAAGTTAAAGAAAGCTTTTGATAAAACTGATGTAGCGGTTAAATCTAATGGTATTTTAGATAACTTAACTTTACATCATCCAAATGAAGCAGCTCGTCATAAATTATTAGATGTAATTGGTGATTTGGCTTTAATTGGAACTCGTATTAGAGGGAAGGTTATCGCTACAAAGCCAGGTCATTTTGTAAATACAGAATTCGCCAAAAAAATGGCGAAAATCATAAAAAAAGAACGCCGTAATGCTGTTCCTGTCTATGATATTAATCAGCCACCATTAATGGATATCCATAAAATTATGGATATGTTGCCTCACAGACCGCCTTTTTTATTAATCGACAGAATATTAGAACTTTCTGATACTCATGTTGTGGGAATGAAAAATGTAACGATGAACGAACCGTTCTTCGTGGGACATTTTCCTGATGCACCGGTAATGCCTGGAGTATTACAAGTAGAGGCAATGGCTCAAACAGGTGGAATACTAGTATTAAGTACTGTGCCAGATCCTGAAAATTACCTAACATTTTTTATGAAAATAGATAATGTTAAATTCAAACAAAAAGTTTTACCAGGTGACACTTTATTTTTTCACTGTAGCTTAATTTCCCCTATTCGTAGAGGGATATGTCATATGCAAGCCTATGCTTATGCAAATGGAAAAGTAGTTGCAGAAGCTGAAATGATGGCACAAATAGCAAAAAAATAATAACGATATGAATCAACCATTAGCATACGTACACCCAGGAGCTAAAATAGCAAGAAATGTTGTTATTGAGCCGTTTACTACTATTCATAATAATGTAATTATTGGAGAAGGAACTTGGATAGGATCTAACGTAACCATTATGGAAGGCGCTAGAATTGGTAAAAATTGTAGAATTTTTCCTGGAGCAGTAATTTCTGCTGTACCTCAAGATTTGAAATATAACGACGAAGACACTACTGCTGAAATTGGTGATAATGTAACTATTCGTGAATGTGTAACTATTAACAGAGGAACTACAGACAAAATGAAAACGGTTGTTGGTAATAACTGTTTGATAATGGCTTATTGTCATATTGCACATGATTGTATAGTTGGAGATAATTGTATCTTTTCTAACAATACTACTTTAGCAGGACATATAACTGTTGGTGATAATGTTATTTTAGCAGGAATGGTTGCTGTACATCAATTTTGTTCAATCGGAAATCATGCTTTCGTAACTGGAGGTACTTTAGTGCGTAAAGATGTTCCTCCGTATGTAAAAGCTGCAAGAGAGCCAATTTCTTATGTTGGAATTAACTCTGTAGGTTTACGTAGAAGAGGATATGAAATTGAAAAAATTAGAGAAATTCAAAACATATATAGAATCCTTTATCAAGGAAAACATAACAATACCCAAGCTGCATCTGTAATAGAAGCAGAAATGATAGCTTCTAAAGAGCGTGATGAAATTTTAATGTTTATTAAAAATTCAAAGCGTGGAATTATGAAAGGGTACTTTAAATCAAATTAAAAAAATCAAATTATGGCAACTACATCAGATATAAGAAACGGATTGTGTATTAGATATAATAATGATATCTATAAAATCATAGAATTCTTACATGTAAAACCAGGGAAAGGACCTGCTTTTGTACGTACAAAATTAAAGAGTGTAACTTCTGGAAAAGTAATTGATAATACTTTCCCTTCAGGAAGAAAATTAGATGATGTTCGTGTAGAAACGAAAAAATTTCAATTTTTATACCCAGAAGGAGATACATTCCATTTTATGAATATAGAAGATTATAACCAAATTACTTTAGAGAAAAAATCGTTAGATGCTCCGGGGTTATTAAAAGAAGGAGAAGTGGTTACAGTTTTAATTAATGCTGAAGATGAAATGCCTTTGTCTGTCGACATGCCAGCAACTGTTATTTTAGAAGTAACACATACTGAACCTGGTGTAAAAGGTAATACAGCTACAAATGCAACGAAGCCTGCAACAGTAGAATCTGGAGCAACTGTAAATGTGCCTTTATTTATTAATGAAGGTGATAAAATTAAAGTGGAAACAGAAAAAGGAACTTATAAAGAAAGAGTTAAGGAATAATGAAATTTCCTCAATCACATACTTTAAAACAAATAGCAACAATTATTAACGCAAATTATATTGGAGCTGATAATTTTCCTGTTCTGGGAATGAATGAAATCCATGTGGTAACTGCAGGGGATATTGTTTTTGTTGACCACCCTAAATATTATGATGCGGCATTAAATTCTGCAGCAACTGTTGTATTGATTAATAAAGAAGTTGCATGTCCTAAAGGGAAAGCATTATTGATTTCTGATGATCCTTTTCGTGATTTTAACAAGTTAACAAACTACTTTAAACCTTTTGAAGCGGCGGTTCAAGCTATTGCGCCTACAGCTAAAAAAGGAAAGAATACGATAGTTCAGCCTAATGTATTTTTAGGTAATAATGTTAGTATTGGCGATAATTGTTTAATTCATGCTAATGTGTCAATTTATGACAATACAGTAATAGGAAATAATGTAACCATACATTCAGGAACTGTTTTAGGAGGTGATGCTTTTTATTATAAAAGTAGACCAGAATTTAGAGACAAGTTAATTTCGGGTGGTAATGTAGTTATTCAGGATAATGTTGATATAGGAGCCCTATGTACTATTGATAGAGGGGTTACAGCTTCTACAACTATTGGTTCAGGAACAAAAATGGACAATCAAGTTCAAATTGGTCATGATACAATTATTGGTAAAAACTGTTTATTAGCTTCTCAAGTTGGGGTAGCAGGATGTGTTGTTGTTGAAGATGAGGTTATTCTTTGGGGACAAGTAGGTGTTAAAAGCGGAATTACTATTGCAAAAGGAACAGAAATTTTTGCACAGTCTGGTTTAGGGCACTCTACGGATGAAAATAAAAAATATTTTGGCTCTCCAGCTGTTGAGGCTAGAGAGCGTTTTAAAGAAATGGCATATATTAGAAAGTTGCCTGAGATAATTAAAAAAATGAAATAATTGTATGAATCCAAAAGAGCTAGTTCAATCATTTTATGAGTCAGATTTTTATAAAAATCCTGAGTTATTAAAAGAATTTATTCACACTGAATGTGAGCTGTATTGGAGTAGTAGTACAGGTTTCAGGAAATTTAACTATCAGGATATTCTCAATCATGGTGATAGAGTTTCAAAATCTTTTAAAGAATTAAGAATTGAAATTAGTCATTTAATTGCTGAGGATAACTTTGTAACAATTCGGTACACGTATTATGCGGTAACCTTAGAGAATCCTGAAGAAGAAATAAGCTTTGCTCATTTCATATCAATTTGGGAAATAAAAGATGGTAAATTATATAAATGCCATGAAATGAGTCAAATGGCTGATGAGATGGCAATTGATAGTAATGCTTATTTATCAATGAAATTTTCCAAGTAAAAAAGGAAAAAATTAGCTAGAAAAAATTACATTTGTAACAATAATAAAAAAATCAAAAAAATGAGTGTTTTAGTAAATAAAGATTCAAAAATTATAGTTCAAGGTTTCACAGGTAGTGAAGGAACATTCCATGCTGGTCAAATGATCGATTATGGAACAAATGTTGTTGGTGGAGTTACTCCAGGTAAAGGAGGACAAGAGCACCTTGGTAAACCAGTATTTAATACGGTTCAAGAAGCTGTTGAAAAAGTTGGAGCTGATACTACTATTATTTTTGTACCACCAGCATTTGCTGCTGATGCAATTATGGAAGCTACTGACGCAGGTATTAAAGTAATTATTACTATTACTGAAGGTATTCCTGTTGCTGATATGATCAAAGCTAATGCATATGTAAAAGCTAGTGACGCTCGTTTAATCGGACCTAACTGTCCAGGAGTTATTACTCCAGGTGAAGCAAAAGTTGGTATTATGCCAGGGTTTGTATTCAAAAAAGGAACAATAGGTATAGTATCTAAATCAGGTACTTTAACTTATGAGGCTGCTGATCAAGTTGTCCGTGAAGGTTTAGGAATTACTACTGCAATTGGTATTGGTGGAGATCCAATAATAGGAACTACTACTAAAGAAGCTGTAGAGATGTTAATCAATGATCCAGAAACTGAAGCTGTTGTTATGATAGGTGAAATTGGAGGTCAATTAGAAGCTGATGCTGCAAACTGGTATAAAGCTAGTGGAAGTAAAAAACCTGTTATAGGTTTTATAGCTGGTGAAACTGCTCCTGCTGGTAGAACAATGGGGCATGCTGGTGCTATTGTTGGTGGATCTGACGATACTGCTCAAGCTAAAAAAGCTATCATGAGAGAGTGTGGAATACACGTAGTAAATTCTCCTGCAGAAATTGGAGCTAAAGTTGCTGAAGTATTAGCTGTTAAAGCTTAATATTTATATAAAATTTAGTTAAAACGCTATCATTTTTATGATAGCGTTTTTTTTATGCCTATTTTTAAAACAACTATAATCAATTTTAAATGAGAAAATTAACTAGCCTCTTATTATTATGTCTTTTAGTAATAAGTTGTAAGAAATCTGACTCTTCAAAAGAAGTAAGTCAAGAAAAAACCTATGCTGTAAATCAGCAAAAAGATGCAAAAGGGTATGCATATGAAACTGTAGAAAATGACCCTACAGGATTACGTTTATATACCTTGGATAATGGTTTAAAAGTGTATTTAAGTAAAAATACGGATGAACCAAAAATACAAACTTACATAGCTGTTCGTGCAGGTTCTAACTATGATCCAAAAGAATCTACTGGTCTTGCTCACTACCTTGAGCACATGGTATTTAAAGGAACTCATGAAATCGGTACTGCTGACTGGGAAGAAGAAAAAGGACATTTAGAAAAAATTGCTGATTTATATGAGCAACACAGAGCTGAACAAGATCCAGCAAAAAAGTTAGCATTGTATAAGCAAATTGATGAGGCTTCATTAGAAGCATCTAATCATTCTATCGCAAATGAATATGATAAAATGATTAGTTCATTAGGAGCTGAAGGTACAAATGCACATACTTGGTTTGAAGAAACTGTATATAAAAATAAGATTCCAGCTAATGAGCTAGAAAAATGGTTAACTGTAGAAAGTGAGCGTTTTAGTGAATTAGTATTGCGTTTATTCCATACTGAGTTAGAAGCCGTATTTGAGGAGTTTAACAGAGGGCAAGACAATGACTTTAGAAAAAGTTATGCAGCAATGTTAAAGGATTTATTCCCTAATCATCCATATGGACAGCAGTCTACTATTGGAACTGCTGATCATTTAAAGAATCCTTCAATGATTGATATTCATAATTATTTTAACAAGTACTATGTGCCAAATAACATGGCTGTAGTTTTAGTTGGTGATTTTGACTTTGATGAAACTATCGGAATGGTTGATAACGCTTTTGGAAAAATGGAACGTAAAGAAGTTGTCCATCCAGAATTACCAAAAGAAGAACCAATTACAGCTCCAATATCAAATGAGGTATTTGGACCAACAGCTGAAAATGTTTCTGTAGCTTTCCGTTCTGGAGCAATTGGTTCTAAGGAAGAAAAATTATTGACTTTAGCTGATATGATTTTGGCAAATGGTAATGCTGGTTTGATTGATTTAAATTTAAATCAAAAACAAGCTGTACAGCGTGGTGGTTGTTCTCCAACATTTTTAAATGATTATGGATACCACCAGTTTACAGGATCACCTAAAGAAGGTCAGACATTAGATGAGGTTAAAGATTTGTTATTAGCACAGGTTGAAAAATTGAAGCAAGGTGAATTTGATGAATGGATGATTGAGGCTGTTATTAATGATATGAAATTATCTCAAACACGTCAATATGAAAACAATACGGCTTTAGCAAGTGCATATTACAATGCGTTTATACATCGTCAAGATTGGACTAATAAAGTTGCTTTTTTAGATGAATTAAAGAAAATTACTAAGGAAGAGCTAGTAACTTTTGCAAATTCATTTTATAAAAACAATTACGTAGTTACTTATAAGCGTAGAGGAGAAGATAAGAATATCACTAAGGTAAAAAACCCTGGTATTACTCCAATAAATTTAAATAGAGGGAAGCAATCAGAGTTTGTACAAAGTTTCCATAAAATTGATTCAAAAGATATTACTCCATTATTTATAGATTATAATAAGGAATTACAAAAAACTACTTTAGAAAATGGAGTAGAGGTTTCTTATGTTGAAAATAAAAATAATGATTTATTCGATTTGAATATTATTTTTGACATGGGTAAAGACAATGATAAAAAACTTGGTTTAGCAGTTGGATATCTTGATTATTTAGGTACTGATAAGTATACACCTGAGCAACTTAAAAAAGAGTTTTACAAATTAGGAATTAGCTATCATGTAAATACAGGTAATGATAAATCATATGTAGGAATTAGTGGTTTAAAAGAGAATTTAAATGCAGGTTTAGTTTTATTAGAGCACTTATGGGAAAATGCAGTTGCTAATCAAGATACCTACAATAAATATGTAGAAAAAATTGCTAAAGGTAGAGTAGATAATAAAACTCAAAAAGGAAATATTCTTTGGGGAGGTTTATATAACTATGGACAATATGGTGAAAATTCTCGTTTACGTAATATTTATCAATTAGATGAATTAGAAGCTATTAATCCTGAAGAATTAGTTTCTATAGTAAAGGACATGCGTAATTATAAACAACGTATTTTCTACTATGGTAAAGATGTTTCAGTGGCTGTAACAGCATTAAATAACAACCATAAAGTTTCAGGCGATTTAAAAGAATATCCAAAAGCTACGGAATATGTTCAGCAAGAAACTGGTGGTAATGTGTATTATGTTGATTATGATATGGTTCAAGCGGAGATGCTTTTATTAGCAAAAGGAGAACCTTTTAAAGCTGAGAACATTGCAGCTTCTACTTTATTTAACACCTATTTTGGTAGTGGATTATCTTCAATTGTATTTCAAGAAATTAGAGAGTCTAAATCATTAGCGTATTCAGCTTTTTCAAGCTACAGGAATGCGTCTAAAAAAGGAGAGGCAAACTATGTAATGGCTTATGTAGGTACGCAAGCGAATAAAATGGAACAGGCAGTAAATGCAATGATGGACTTAATGAATGACATGCCAGCAGCTACCGAGCAATTTGAGGCAGCTAAAGCAGCAACATTAAAGAAAATTGCAGCACAGCGTATTACGAAATCAAATATCTTCTGGTCATATGAACGTTTACAAAAGCTAGGAATTGAAAATGATAATAGAGAAGCAATGTATAACACTATTAAAGATATGACTATGGAAGACTTAAAAGAGTTTTTCAATACGAATATTAAAGGTGAAAAATACAATGTTTTAGTTATCGGAAACAAAAAGGATGTTGACATGAAAGCTTTAGCAAAACTTGGTAAAGTTCAAGAAATGGAAGTTGATCATTTATTCAATTATAAAAATGAAAAAGTGAAGTTGTAAAAATAACTTTACAGAATAGTCTAACGCTCCCATTTATGGGAGCGTTTTCTTTTTTAATAACTATTTTGTTCAAAATAAAAATCACCACCTTTATTCCTTACTTTTGAGTTTCTATAAGTAAAGACAGACATGATAGCATTACCTAAAATACCTACAAAAGTCATATCCGTAAAATTGCGCCCAAAAGCGGAACGAATGGTGAAAAGAAGGCACCCTTGGGTGTTTGAGGATAGTATTGTAAAACAAAGTATTGAAGCTAATTCTGGAGATGTTGTTGTAATTTATGATAATAAGAAAAATAAATTTTTAGCCTGCGGTTTGTATGATCCATACTCGCCAATTAAAATAAAATTATTGCACTATGGTAAACCTGCGAAACTAGATTCTGATTTTTTTAAAAACCGAATTGAGTCAGTATATGCCATTAGAAAAGAACTTTTAGAAACCGATACCAATAGTTATCGATTTATTTATGGGGAAGCTGATGGCTTCCCAGGTTTTATAGCGGATGTATATGCAGATGTTTTAGTTGTGAAGTTATACTCTGCAATTTGGTTTCCTTATTTAAACATAATACTTCCTCATTTAATTGAAATTAGCGGGTGTAAAACTGCAGTATTACGATTGAGTAGGAATGTTCAAAAAAGTAAAAACACATACGAATTAAAGGAAGGTCAGATAATTTATGGGAAATTGGATGACAATGTGGTTCTTTTTAAAGAACACGGAGTTAATTTTTCTGCAAATGTAATTTACGGACATAAAACAGGTTACTTTTTAGATCATAGAGAAAATAGAAGAAGGGTAGGAGAGCTTTCAAAAGGGAAGTCAGTATTAGATGTATTTTCATATGCAGGAGGATTTTCTGTTCATGCATTGGCTAATGGAGCTAGTGAAGTAACTAGTTTGGATATTAGTGCACAAGCATTAGAAATGGCAGTGCAAAACGGAAAACTAAATGAATATACTGGTACTCATAAAACAATGGCTATAGATGCTTTTGTTGGTTTACATGATTTAATAAAACAAGGAAAAACTTTTGATGTAGTGGTAATTGATCCACCATCTTTTGCTAAAAGCGCAAAAGAGGTTGATAAGGCTATACATAGTTATTCACGTTTAGCACGATTAGGAACATCTTTAACAGCTAAAGGTGGGTTATTGATATTAGCTTCCTGTTCATCAAGAGTTTTAGCCGATAATTTTTTTGATATTTGTGAAGCAGAAATTCAGAATGGGTCTCGGGAGTTTAAAGTATTAGATAATACGTATCATGATAGTGACCATCCGGTAATTGATAGTTTTCCTGAAGGGGCCTACTTAAAATGTGGATATTATAAACTTAGCTAATTTGTACAATGAATATTATAAAAACGATACCATTATATAATAGAAAAGGGCAACGTATAGCTAGTATTACGGAACAGGAAGCTAGTTATATTGATGAATCAAAAATAGATGAACGTTTTTTTATTGTAGAAAACGATTTTATAGTGGTGAAAAGTAAATTTTTCCGACAAGAACATTTAGTTAAAAACTGGACCTTTTGTATACACAAGCAACAAGTACACTTTAAAAGAAAAGAAAATCTCACGTATAAAAAAGTATTGTTTGTCCTTGAATCTCCACATCATAATGAATTTGATTATGATGACGGATTTAAAAGTACCAGACCACTAATCGGTAGTTTTGAAGCATTTAAAGGTACATTTTATAAGCTAATGGAGGAAATTACCAATGATGAATCTATGGCTTATGAGGTTACTTTGTATAACCCAATTCCTTTTCAATCATCACTACATTACTTATTTCGTAGAAACATAAAAGAACAGACGAAGTTTGGCTTTTGGTTATATGGATGGTGGGATTTAAAATACCACAAGGAATTTGAAGAGTTTTTGGGATATAGAAAATTCGATTACTATATTAATTCAAGTACGCGTACCTATAAAACCTTAGTATCACAGAAACTATCAAAATTAGTAAGTACTGAGTACCAAGTTTATCACCCAAACAGTAGTAATTGGAGACGTAAAGAGGTTAGGTTTGGTCTTAAAAAAATTATTCATTTGAATGATACACATTCTTTATTTAATGAAAATGTTGATAATTCAATTTTTTAAGGATATGTTAAATGGCATTGTATTTGTTTATTTTTAAGTAGATTTATAATCTTAATTATTTCAACACATGAAAATATTTCTTAATTTTTTATTTTGTTTTTTATTTTCTACCTCCTTGTACGCACAAGAGGGGTTAGATTCTAGTACAAAAAAAGGAATTGCTATTCCAGCAGATAAGAAAGAAACCCATGCTCCAAAACCTATTAAGAAACTTGGAAAAACAAAAACACCAATAGTTGAATTAAATAATCCTTTAACTGAACCTAAGCCATTTTATATGGAGTATAAATCTGATTTAATGGATGCTGGTGTTGAGTTGGAAAAGCGTTGGAAAGATAAAGAAATAAAGGCCAGTTATCAGGAAGATCAATATTTAGGTGATTTTAAAACGAAAGGTACATTTTTAAGTATTGAATGTAGAGATCATGAATACGTTGATGGTGATAAAGTGAGAGTGCTTGTTAATGGAGTAGTAGTTGAATATGTAGTTTCATTAATGGGTTATTTTAAAGGTATTAATGTAGATTTAGTAGATGGTTTTAATAAAATCGATTTTTTAGCATTAAATCAAGGTACATCAGGTCCTAATACCGCACAATTCAGAGTAATTGGTGCAGATGGAGGCATTATTACTTCCCAAGAATGGAATTTAACAACTGGAGTAAAGGCTACAATAATTGTGGTAAAAGAATAGTGTTTAAAAATTAACTCCAATCCCAGTATTAGCTTTTATATAATTGTACCTTCCCAAGTTTATAATAAAATACAACTCCTTTGATTAAACAAATAATGTTATCCAGTATAAAAAATGTTCGTTTTTTTATACTTATTCAATTAGTCCTTTTTACGCAACTAGCTCAAAGTCAACTAAAAATTAAGGAAGCCCTTACGGCAGAAGAGCTAATGGGTATTTTACTGGGAGATACTGAAAATATTATTGTAAGTAATTTATCAATTAAAGGAAGTCCTAACTCTTTTGGTGAATTTAAGTGTAAATTGGATTACAATGATATTATACCTGAAGGAATTATTATGAGTAATGGCTATGTTCAAAATGCCATTGGACCTAATACCGACACACACAAAAGCACAAAAGTAAATTTTATGAGTGATCCTGATATAAACAGGATATCAGGTAATAAAGGTTGTTATGATACCGCATTATTTGAGTTTGATTTAATTTCAGCTACAGATAAGATTCAATTTAATTTTTTCTTTGCATCTGAAGAGTATCCAGAATATATACTTAAAAATGTGAATGATACTTTTATATTTTTAGTAACGAATACGATAACAAAGACATCAGAAAATATAGCAATATTAAATGGAGATAAAAATATTCCAATAACGGTAGATTATATCAATCATAAAACAAATAGTGAATATTACATACCAAACATTCCGTGGAATAAAGATACGATCAATAAGTACAAGAATGATATTGCAAAACTAGAGTTACCATTTACTTTTCAATATGATGGTTTTACAAAACGATTAAATGCTACAGTCACGGTTATTCCTGAGGTAAAATATCATTTTAAATTAGGCATTAGCGATGTTGGAGATCAATTGTATGATTCAGCAATTTTTTTAGAAGCAAATTCACTTAGAAGTATAGGGAAGATGAAAACATTAGAGGAGAGGATAACTAATATTAAAGAGCAACTTTCAATAGATTTTAATATTTCGTTTGAAGTTTCTTCTGATAAAATTAAAGGTGATAGTTCATTTAAATTACTTGATGACATTATTCAAGAATTAATAAAACATCCTGAGATGAACATTGAAATAATTGGGCATACTGATGATAGTGGTACAGATAAATATAATGAGTTGTTATCGGTAAAGAGAGCAGAGGCAGTGAAGGATTATTTGACTGAGCACATGATTAATCAATATAGAGTATCAACCAAAGGAGTAGGAGCACAACAACCTAAAAGTGATATAAAGTCAGAGAATAGAAGAGTAGAAATTGTATTTAAAAGAATCTGATTAGAAAATCAATTTCTTAAGAGCTAAAGACACTGGTGGGCTTAAAATTTCCACTATTAGGTAGCTCAAATAATTCCAATTCAAAATAAGGAACAGCTGCAATTAGATGATCAAAAATATCAGCCATAATGTATTCATATTCTGCCCAACGCTTATCAGAACTAAAAGCGTAAATTTCTATCGGAATTCCTTGTGAAGTAGGGGCTAACTGCCTTGCCATAATCATCATATCCTTATTAATAGCAGAATGATTTTGTAAATATGTTTCAGCGTACTTCCTGAACAAACCAATATTGGTTAAGTTTCTTCCGTTTAAAAGAAGCGACTTATCAATGGAGTTACTAGTATTATAATTATCAACTTTTTGATTTCTGTTTTCTAAATAGGATGATATAATTTCTATTTTAGAATAGGCTTCTAAATCAGTTTTAGAAAGATATTTTACACTATTTAATTTAATGTTTAAAGCTCTTTTTATACGCCTACCATCAGAGTTTTCCATTCCTCTCCAGTTTTTAAAGGAATCAGAAATTAATGCATAGGTGGGGATTGTAGTAATAGTTTTGTCAAAATTTTGAACTTTAACAGTTGATAAATTAATTTCTACAACATCACCATCAGCTCCATATTTTTCAAAAGTTATCCAATCACCAATGCGTACCATATCATTAATAGATACTTGAATACTTGCGACAAAACCTAGAATGGTATCTCTGAATATTAAAATGATAATAGCTGAAGCAGCACCAATTGTAGTAATAAACTCTACAAAGGATCGATCAGTTACAATAGCTAAAATAGAAAGTAAACCAATAAACCAAGCAAAAAACATAAATACTTGTATATAGCTGTCAATTGGCTTGTCCTTTAATCGAGGTAAGGTTTTAAAAAAATCTTTTAAAGTATTTAAAAGACTTCTAGCAATCCAAAGCGTTAGTATTACACCAAAAACCTGTAAGCCTTTATGTACTATACTTTCCAAAGCACCAAAATCTGTAAATACTATTGGGGTAAGTTCAAATGCTAATAAAAAAGGGATGATATGAGCAATATTTCGAGGTGTTTTATTGGTGATTAAAATATCATCAAAACTAGTTTTAGATTTAGCAGCAAAACGGCTAAAAGCTGCTATTAAAATTTTACGAGTAATAAAATCAATAATAAATACAATTATCAATAATATAATAAGCAACACAAACATATTAATGTATGTAGCCATGGTAACGTCAATCCCTTTAGAAACAAGGATGTCAAATAGGAAGTGTGTTATTTTTCTCATAAAAAGTAAAGCTATAGTACAAAAATACTACGATTAATAAAAAAACAAAACCTTTTGCCTATTATAATCTTCATAGTATGTATTTAGAGGGTTATCTTGTTAATTAAGCGTATATTTGCCGCCAATAGAAGCAAAAGTATGTCAACATTTACACATTTAGGAGTACGAAAAGATATAGTAAAATCTTTGAAAGAATTAAGTATTACTACTCCTACGGAAATTCAAGAAAAGGGAATTCCATTATTATTAAAATCAAGAACTGATTTTATTGGTTTAGCGCAAACAGGTACTGGTAAAACTGCTGCTTTTGGTATTCCAGTATTACAACAAATTGATACTAATAATGATCAAGTTCAAGCATTAATTTTGTCGCCAACTCGTGAATTAGTACAACAAATAAAAAAACAACTATTTAAGTTTACAAAACACGCTGAGAAGAAAATATTTTTAGAAGCTGTATTTGGAGGTGAAAAAATAGATAGGCAACTAAAAAACTTGGAAAGAACTACACATGTTATTGTGGCTACTCCTGGTAGATTAATTGATTTAATCAATAGAGGAACAATAAATTTAAAGCAGGTTAAAACTGTTGTTTTAGATGAGGCTGACGAAATGTTGAGTATGGGATTCAAACATGAATTAGATACTATTCTTACGCATACGGGAGCAAAGAAAAATACGTGGTTATTTTCTGCTACAATGCCAGAAGGAATCAAACGTATTATAAAAACTTATATGTCTGATGATGCTTCAAGAGTAGTAGTGAATGAGAATTCTTTGGTAAATGCCAATATTTCTCATCAGTATATTAAAACAACTATTAAGGAAAAAACTTCAGATATTATTGCGTATTTAGGAACTAAAGACTCAGGTAGAGGGATAATATTTTGTAAAACGAAGTTAGGTACTCAAGCATTAGCTAAGGAATTAACTGAAGAGGGATTTTCGGTAGGTGCTTTAGAAGGTGATATGCAACAAAAAGAACGTGATAAAGTAATGCGTGCTTTTAAGAAAGAAGTTATTCAGGTGTTAATTTCTACAGATGTTTCAGCAAGAGGGATTGATGTAAATAACTTAGCTTTTGTACTACATCATCAATTACCACAGCAGTTAGAATATTACACGCATAGAAGTGGTAGAACTGCAAGAGCTGGTAAAAAAGGGGTTTCAGTAGCTTTTATTCTACCAGTTGAATTAGAGCGCGTATACGAGATTCAAAAAGAATTAGGGATTAAATTTAAAGAAGCAACATTAGCTTAAAAAAGACACTTTTTTAAGCATTAAAAATAGTAAGAATATGGGATTGACAAATAATGATATTTTTAAAAAATTAAGAGTAGCACATAAATTACGTGATACTGATATTGTAGAAATTTGTGCTTTGGTAGACTTTAAAGTTTCTAAAAGTGAATTGGGTGCATTCTTCAGAAATGAAGAACATGATAAGTACATGGAATGTGGTGATCAAATTTTACGTAATTTTTTAAACGGATTGGTTATTCATTTAAGAGGCCCAATGCCTAAAAAAGGGGAGAAGCCTGTGGATAATAAATAAGGAAGTTGGATTAATTTATAATAAATGCTAATTTTATACGAAACTATAAAATTAGCATTTTTTTGTTTTAGGATATTGTGTGTTTCTATCTGAGGTATTTTGTAGCTCCTGTAAATATTTGATTATCATAATTATAAAAGTTTTCTGGGTAATATTTAATTGTAGTCAGTTTTTTTAACTTACGTTTTATTCGTTTAGGTATTTCTTGTAATTTTCTCATAATGATAGTTTTAAAATGTTACAATATTATCTATAACGTCTTTTTGAGTTCCAAACACTAGCCTTTGTAGTACTTAATTTGTGAGTAATCTGATTGTTTGCTGTAGTTGCCATGATGATTGATTTTTTTTGATTGATGATTGAATATTATCTATAACGTCTTTTTGAGTTCCAAACACTAGCCTTTGTAGTGCTTAATTTGTGAGTAATCTGATTGTTTGCTGTAGTTGCCATGATGATTGATTTTTTTTGATTGATGATTGTATATTATCTGTAACGTCTTTTTGAGTTCCAAACACTAGCCTTTGTAGTGCTTAATTTGTGGGTGATTTGATTATTTGTTGTAGTTGCCATAATGATTGATTTTAATTGATTGATGAATAGTTTTTTATCTATAGCGTCTTTTTGAATTCCAAATACTAGCTTTGGTAGTACTTAATTTTTGAATAATTTGGTTGTTTGTTGTAGTTGCCATAATACTTGTTTTTAATTATTAAACTTCTAATATAGATACAAAGATAAGTCTTTTTATAGTACTATGTAAAACAAAGTACTGTTTTTAACACTTTTTAACATAATTAGCCGTAAGTGGTTGATATTTAGTAATTGGATTGTTATTTTCGAAAGGGAACTATTTAAAGTATTATGCAATAATGGAGAGAAATAATTTTTGTAATGCTATTGATGTGTTTGTCATCAACACAATAATTAGGAACTTAATTATGTTATAATAAAATGAAAACTTACATAGCTATAATAGCAGCAATAGTACCGATGTTAACTTAATGACAACTAAGAACAGGATTCGTTGTAGAAGAACAAAAATTTATTATTGCCATGTGTATTAGTTGCAACTTCATAGAACAGTACGGAAATAATAGTGGTATTGTTCCTTTAGAATTTAATTTGATTGTTGATTTTACGTGATACCCATATAGTAGAAATTTGTGCTTTAGTATATTTTAAAGTTTCAAAAAGTGAATTAGAATCATTCTTTAGAAATGAAGAACATTAAAAATAAATGGAATTTGGCGATCAGGTTTTGTGTAATTTCTTAAACGGATTAATTATTCTTTTATGAGGACCAATGTCCAAGAAAGGGGAGTAACCTGTTATTGAAAATTAAAGTTTTGTTTCTAATTTATTAACAAACGCAAATTCTATAGTTTCTTATAAAATTAGCGTTTGTTAGTATTTGGATATTGTGTGTTTCTATCTGAGGTATTTTGTAGCTCCTGTAAATATTTGATTATCATAATTATAAAAGTTTTCTGGGTAGTATTTAATTGTAGTCAGTTTTTTTAACTTACGTTTTATTCGTTTAGGTATTTCTTGTAATATTCTCATAATGATAGTTTTGAAATGTTACAATATTATCTATAACGTCTTTTTGAGTTCCAAACACTAGCCTTTGTAGTGCTTAATTTGTGAGTAATCTGATTGTTTGCTGTAGTTGCCATGATGATTGATTTTTTTTGATTGATGATTGTATATTATCTGTAACGCCTTTTAGAATTCCAAATATTAGCTTTGGTAGTACTTAATTTGTGTGTGATTTGATTATTTGTCGTAGTTGCCATGATGATTTTTTTTTGATTGATGATTAGTTTTTTATCTATAACGCCTTTTAGAGTTCCAAATATTAGCTTTGGTAGTACTTAATTTGTGTATGATTTGATTATTTGTCGTAGTTGCCATGATGATTTTTTTTTTGATTGATGATTAGTTTTTTATCTATAACGCCTTTTAGAGTTCCAAATATTAGCCTTGGTAGTACTTAATTTGTGTGTGATTTGATTATTTGTTGTAGTTGTCATGATGATTTATTTTTTTTGATTGATGATTGTATATTATCTATAACGCCTTTTAGAGTTCCAAATACTAGCTTTTGTAGTACTTAATTTGTGTGTGATTTGATTATTTGTCGTAGTTGCCATATTGCTTGTTTTAAATTGTTATATACCTAATAGACGCACAAAAAACAATTTTGTTACAGTACTATGTAAAACAAAGTACTATTTTAACATTTTTTAACATATGCATTCTTAACTGATTGATATTCAATACGGATTGTTTTAAATTGAAATAGGGGCTAAATAATATAGATTACTTTTTTTGTGTGTTTTATTTTTGGAATCGTTTTTGCAATCTTATAAAATATATACGAAGCACAATAATTATTTACTTAACCTAGTTATTATAAAATGAGAACTATTTATACCCTTATATTATCGTTAGTATCAGTATTGTCCTATGGGCAGTTAGCATCTGGTTTTAATATTGAAGAAGCAAAATATACTATTGCTATGTGCAATAGTTTTAATTTTTTAGAGCAATTTGGCTCAAATAAAGAAATAGTTCCTGAAGAATTTAAATTAGTGTATACTTCTGATATATTAAGTATGGACAATAAATTTCAAGTTTATGAAAATGGTAAGGTAGGTGTAATTAACTATAGAGGGTCTACTAATAAATTAATAAGTTGGGTGGAAAATTGTTATTCAGCAATGATACCTGGTAAGGGAACTATTAAAGTTAATGAAACAAATTACGAATACGTTTTTTCTGAAGATACAAATGCTGCTGTTCATGCAGGTTATGCGTTAACTATAGTAATTTTATCTAAAACGATAAAACATCAAATCTCTAGACTTAATGATAGAGGTATTTACGATATTATTATCACTGGGCATAGTCAAGGCGGTGCATTGGCAACCATGACAAGAGCTTATTTGGAGAACCTTACTAACGGAGTAATTGCAACTAAAAATACTTTTAAAACCTATTCCTATGCACAACCTATGTGTGGTAATTTGGAATTTTCAGAAGAATATAATGCTAAATTTAGTAATGAAAGCACTAGTTTTTTTATTGCAAACCCAAAGGATCCGGTTCCTTACTTACCATTTAACTATGAAGAAGGGAAATTAGTAACAAAAAAGAAAGTAGCCGGATGGTTATTAGGAGAATCAGAATTCAGTTTAAGAAAACTAGGTAAAGATACTTTTATCCGATCTTTTGAAAGTTTATTAACTAAATATGTAAAAGGAAGTAATTCACTGATAAATAAGTTGGTGTCCTTAAAATTAGGTAAAGTGGAAGTTCCTGAATATGTTGCCGACATTAATTATTATCCTACTGGAAATAAAAAGGAAATAGGAAGGTTTAAATATCCGAAAGTTGAGGTAGATACAACCAATTTAGAAGAAAAAGAATTAGCCAATTTAAAACTAAGAGGAAATGGAAAATGGTATAAAAAAGAAACAAAGTTCTTTCAGCATAAACCATATAATTATTACGTGTATGTACTAAAAGAATGGGATAGAGAATCTTATAAAAAATTGGATAATACCTATTTATTGACTGATTTATAGTTAGACTATTATTTATAAGTTAGTGTTTGTTTTTAATTTATTGTTTATTACTAAGTATGTAGTAAATATAAACATGGGTATGCTTGATAAAAGGTGTACTTTTTTGAAATCTACATTTAATTCTGGGAAAAATAATAATATGATTCCTGCATTTATTGATAAATGAAAAAGAATAGCAATTAGTATACTTCCTTTAGAATTAACGACTAACCATGTTATAATAACGGATAGGCAAATTAGCATTACAAAATAAGTTAATACAGGTAAAATAGTCAAGGGTTCTCCGCTAACTAAAGTTCCGAATGGTGCCCAGAATAAAGGGATATGCCAAATAAACCAAATTATTCCTATTAGAACAGCACTTTTTAAGTTCGAAAACCTTTTTTGAAACTCAGGGAGTAAAACACCTCTCCATCCTAGTTCCTCACCTAAAGGACCAGCATATAACCCAGCCCATAATATAGTAGGAATTGAAAGGTATGCCATTTCATCAATAGCTCCAATTGGCCCAATAAATAGGTTATAAAGTCCAATACCTATAATAACAAATAGTATAGGTAAAAAGATGAGGTATAAATAATTTTTAAGAGGGACTTTCCAAGTTATAAGTTTCTTTAGTAAATTTAAAACACTCGAAAATCCGTCAAAAATGATTGTGGTTACTATACCACTAATTGTTGGGCCATATACCCCAGCAAAAAAGTATGTTATAAATTTCCCAATTGATTCTTGATTTATTCCTTCAGAAAGATGATTAATACCAATAAACCAAAGTGTCCATGACCAAATAATAGTAATTAATAAATAGGTGCAAGTTTTTTTGTTACTCATGATTCTTAAATAAATGCCTACGGTTAATATATATTGCAGTGTATGTAATACAGAAGTTTGTATTAATAGAATTATTTAGGTTAAATGGATTAACCTGTTAATTTAACAGCTGTTAAAATACACATTTATATCTTATTTTAGGACGTTTTAATTATGAATTGGCTTTTCAAATGTGTGAATAAAATAAATATAGTAGGCTTTAGAAAAAAGGAGTATGTAATAAAATTCAAAATCTAGATTGGATTTCGATTAATCTAGATTTTGAATTTTTTTAATTAAAATGATCTTAAATACTCAATTTTAAATCGTGAAAGTTTTATACCATTAGTGTATGTTTCAAAATCATTTGATGTAATGTACCCACCTAATTCAATATTTGAAATTTCATATGTAATTGAACTCCCGAATGTTGATGAAAAAGTATCTAGTGATTTTGGAGATAGAGTCTTAGGATTGAAATTATTTATAGCATTACTTTCTAAATGGTATAATAACATTAAATTCTCTCGTCCATAAGTTTCTTGGTAAATTAAGTTTAACGGATTTTCACTAGTATCATATGTCATCGTGTTAGTCAATTCATTCAATACTGTTCCATTACTGTAATTTTTGAATAACGCTTCACTTATCATGTTGTTATTGCTATCGTAACTATTAGTTGCACTAGTTGTTTCATCATTAATGTAATCATATTCTTCAAAATAAGTTCTGTTGGAATTGCTATCTAAAACTATTTTTATATCAGCAACAGGTATGTCAAATGTTATACCAAAATCACTACTTCGTCTCCATTCAACATAGGTAGTATCTATTGCATGAGCAAAAGTATGTTTGTTGAAAAAAGATTCCTGAGTAGTAGTGTTAATTGATTCTTGTAGGTATTCACTTAGTCTTCCATTAACGTATGAAAAATTCAATCTTTCCACTAACCCCCCTGCTCTATACTTTAATATTTCATCTATTTTATTATTTGCATAGTTATACGTGCCGCTAGACATTTCTCCAGTTTGTAAATTTTCACCTGTGTAATCTGATATTTTATTATTAATGATTTTATAAGTAGTCTCATTAATTACAGTATTAGGTGTATTAGTAGTGTTATACGTTTTATAACTATAGTTAATTATTTCTGCTGTTGGTAATGTAGTTGCCGAATCGCTTTGGTTTTCACAAGAGCAAAAGATAACAATAAGGAATAATGTAAGAATTGATTTTTTCATGTTTTAATAGTTAGTTTAATTAATACTGTTTTTTTAATAGATGTTATTTTTATAAAAAGGTTGCGTTCAAATAGGTGTCATTTATATTATTTTTAGATAATATTAAAGAAACAGTAAAGCTTTAGTCAAAAGTGTAATTAATTTTTAATCTGGAAACATATTAACATTTACCACCGCACATCTTAATAAATAATGTTTTAGAGATTAACATGAATTTTAAAGTTTTATATATAATGTAAGGCATTAAAAATATTTTCCTTAGGTGATATATGTCATTTGATAGTTTTTATTGCTTTAATATTTTTGTCGGTTAAATGACTATTGAAAATGATACAAACAAGGAAAATTGAATTAATGGCACCTGCAGGGAATTTTGAATCTCTTCAAGCA